>APMI01000379.1_pt1 | contig 12878 bp, 10 predicted proteins | sample 667938 | NCBI WGS metagenome assembly APMI01 (sample SAMN01084076, study PRJNA167559) | wastewater metagenome | biome: Wastewater | place: Denmark: Ejby Moelle, Odense | collected 2011-11-28 | reverse complement strand
TTGCCTTGCCTACAGCCTACCACCTTGTTGAGGTTAAGCACCTTTTGTGCCGGATGTCCTCTAAGTCCCTCTTCCGGCACGGCCTTGATTTCCTCCGTCACATCGTCCTTAACCTCTCCGAGAAATTCCAGGATTTCCTCTGGACTTTGAGGTTTTTGTCCTGTACTTAGCTCCTAAATATTTTCCTGCATACAAAGATCTAAAAAAATTTTAGCCTTATTTTCCCATAATTCACCTTCCATCGCTTTTATAATCAGTTCAAATTTTGATGGCTGATCTTGCTTCAACGAACTCGTTAAAGCAATTTTCCACCCTTCAATCGATGATGCAATCATCAAATATTGAGAAAATGCTTTAGCCTCAGCCAACGGTGTAGTAACTACAGGTTTTCCTGTTATCAAATATTCTTTCAGTTTTAAGGGCGAAATTGAGTCAGTAAATTCGTTTACCAAATATGGAATAAATAGGATATCCAAACCTTTCACCAGAGACGGTAACTCTGTATAGGTAACAGGTCCAGTAAAATAAATATTTGAACAGGTTTTTGAGGGCGAAACATCTGTTACAACAGGGCCAGTCATAACAAAAGAAAAATCAGGCATACTTGAAGCAATAGCTATTAGTAGGCCTTGATCGCTCCGCTCATCAATTAGGCCAAAGTAGCCTACCCGAGGTTTCGGGATGCTGGTAAGACACGAATGTTCTACTAATGGGTTTTGTGAAAATAATGCTCTGTCAACACCATGAGTTAATAGATAGGTTGGTTTACTATACGCATGTAGTTTACTATATAGCTTATGTGAAGTTCCAATTAATATCTCAGATCTTCCTATCAGTTGATCTTCCATTTCTCCTACTAAACAATGATTGAGTCCCGGCCATTGCGTAAAATCATCAACACAATAGTAGACAGTTTTACTATTATCTAATATATCAATATAATCACAGGCATTTGGTACTGTGGAAACAACTATAGAGTTAGTTAAATTTAAATGACGGTTATTTAGCTGAATGGCTCGTCGAACTGAGTATTTATTAAACCTGCGAATTAGGAAGATCTGATTAAATGGAAGCATAAAAGGTTGACAAACATACAAAAAAATATTGTCAGATTTTCTTTTTTGCGACTCAACTTTCAGGCTTCCAAACATTTTTTTAATTTTCTTTATTATTTTATTGAAATCAGACCACGTTAATTTCGGGTTACGCATCCCAATCGTATTTACCCAAAGTACTTTATGATTTAAGGCAATATGTTTAAAAATATGCTGAGAGCTAGAGGGATGTTCACCCCAATCGTCAGAGAATACAATAAAGGAAGGTGGTATAATATCCCGCTTAAACTCATCAGATTTCATAGGTTATTTTAATTTTCTTAGGAATTACGCAGTTGGAATTCTAAAGTGATCGATTAATAGAAGATTTCGGTTGTCTGCTGCACAAGTCGATTTCTTTTAAAATCAGAGCGTTAGAGATCCAACTGCGTAACTCCTATTTCTATAAGTGAAGAGTTTTATAGGATTTTCTCATAAAGCTTCTGGTATTGGTATGCCATTGAGTGAGCAGAAAAATTTGAGGTGATAAAATCTCTGCCCCCTTGGCTTAATTTTATTCTTTCATATATGTTTGTACACTGATTTAGTCGGTTTAACAATGACTCCACATTATCAACCTCAAACAACAATCCAGTCTGTTCATGCTTGATAAGATCTGTGCAGCCAGGTATATCTGAAGCGATCACTGTAACTTGTGCCGCCATAGCCTCCATCAGACAACGAGGAATACCTTCGGACCGAGATGGTAAAACAAAAATATCAAATCCTTTCAGGAAATTTAGACGATCATCGCGAAATCCTAAGAATGCCACTTCATTCTGGATTTCTAAGCTTGATACTATTTCCTCAAGGTCTTGTCGCTGTGCGCCGCCACCTAAAAGGATTAATTTTTTCTTGGGAATTACCAACTTAGAGAAAGCCTCTAAAAGGATATCTAACCCCTTACCGGTAATAAGCTGACCAATGTAACCAATTATAAAATAACCATCATTTTTCCAAGAAAGGATTTGATCAGGTATGCTATTTATAGCATCTATTTCAGACAGATCGACACTATTACGAATTAGATATAGCTTACTTCTTAAGTAGGGTAATTTACTTAGGTCATTGAAAATAGTATCTGAAAGTGGTGCAACTGCATTGAAAAATGGAAAGACTGCCCGATCTAAAGCTTCATAGGCTTTGAGTTTAATACCGGCGTGTAAGCTCCAACCATGCGGTGTAGAAACTACACGACAGGAGGTTCGCAATGTTGCCAATAATCCAATTATATCAGTCTTATAACCATGCGTATGCAATATCTGTATTTCTTCACTTAAGATAAATTGTCTTAATTGCTTAATTGCAGAACAATTTAATCGTCCATATGCTTCAAATATATGTGTTCGGAACCCCAACTCTTGTGCTTTAGTACACAGCGGGGCTGTAAGGTCAGGCGCGTCCCGGATCACCGATACAATCGATTCTACTTTAGTAGAATCAAGATGACGAATAAGCGCCAAAATCCAGCGTTCAGCACCGTATAGCCCTGTAGGGCTGCCTAATTGCATCACTCGAATACTATTCATTGATTTTATCGAGAGTCCTGCAGACAATCTACTTCAGCCTGTTACGATATTCACTGTTCGCTACTATCATAGCAGTTGCTTTTCCACAGCCCTAGCATCATTATCCCCCAAAAAAATACGCTATGATCTCTCGATCCCTCTAAGTGCTCTTTCCACAAACTTCTTATTTTTTTTCCTTCTATAATAGTGGCAATCGGTGAATACTTATCAAGCAATATTTGCTCTATAACCGGCTTTAGCTCACTCCGTAACCACGCAGCGGCAGGTATCGAAAACCCAAGCTTAGGTCGATTTTCAAGCGATGCTGGTAGCCTCTGCGAAGCCAGTTTCCGCAATAGCAGCTTACCTTTAGAATTTTGAATCTTAAGATCAGTCGGCAATCGAGCTGCAAACTCAAGAATCCGATAATCCATCAGAGGTGAACGCACTTCCAAGGAATGGGCCATACTCATGCGGTCAACTTTCACCAAAATATCATCGGTCATGTAAAAATGAATATCAGTATCTTGGCTACGGCCTAAAGCATCTGGAGCATCACTACCAGCATAAAAAGGATAAACCATTTCTATCGGGGTAAAACCGTGCAGAGCTTGCATGAAGTCATGAGAATATAATGCTGTTCTCGTCTCATCACGTAACCAAATCAAATCTCGATAAAACGCTTCGGCATCGCTTACCGCCAAGTTTTCGAAAATAGTCTTCAACCGTAACGGCTTTGGTAGCCGAGCTGATCTTGGCCACATCGTGCCCACCAAGCCAAAAAGCGGCCGACGTAATACAGCAGGTAGCATGGCTCTGAGTCTGGATTCCAGAACATGCGGGATATAGCGAAAGGTATAGCCGCCGAACCCTTCATCACCGCCATCGCCAGATAGCGCCACTGTCACCTTCTGTTTCGCCATTTGGCAGACATACCAAGTTGGCACAGCGCTCGAATCGGCGAATGGCTCATCGAAATGCCAAGTAATCTTGTCTAAGATATCGGTTACTTGGGGTTTGACAATGAATTCGTGATGATCTGCCTGAATATGCTCAGCCACCTCCCTAGCTAGCGGTAGTTCATTAAAATCTTGAGCGTCAAACCCAATGGAATTGGTGATAACAGGCGTCTTCATCACTCTAGCCATTGACGCAGCGACCAATGTCGAATCTAATCCGCCTGACAGGAATACACCTAAAGGAACTTCACTCATCAACCGACAGCGAACCGCTTCATCCAACAGAGCGGCAAACTCTTCAGTGACTTCATCTAAGGTACGGGGGATTGGGTCAGCGAAACTCAAATTCCAATACCTTATTTCAGTACAAGCTTGCTTCGATACTCGTAAATAGCGAGACGCTGGTAGTTTCTTGACCGCTTTATAGATCGATTTCGGTGCCGGGATATAGCCAAAGGAGAAATAGCAATCCAACGCCTCCAGATCCAGTTCATCCGGGCAAAGATCCCCGACCCGCAGTGCCTTTAGCTCTGAGGCAAAGGCGAAGGTCTGGCCATTATGATAATAATACAAAGGCTTTTTTCCGACCCGATCACGCGCCAAAAACAATTGCTGATACCGGTTATCCCAGATCGCGAATGCGAACATCCCATTCAGTTTGGCAACGCATTGTTCTCCCCATTCGACATAGCCTAGTAAAATAACTTCGGTGTCGCAGCGAGTGTTAAAGCGATATCCCTTAGCCTCCAATTCATGACGAATTTCAAGAAAATTATAAATCTCTCCATTAAATACGATTTGAACTTGTCCGTTGAGTGCAGCCATCGGTTGTTGGCCGCTATTTAAGTCGATAATCGATAAACGGCGATGACCAAGAGCAGCGTGGTCATCAACATAAAAACCTTCTTCATCGGGACCACGATGACGCAAGATATCTGCCATCCGCTTAAGACGGGATAGCGCATCGGCTCGGTTATGGCCACCGAAATTAATGAATCCGGTAATACCGCACATGGCCTACCTTCAAAATACGCCCTCCCATCACCCAGATTAGCAACCAGAGATGAACGTTTCTAGGAAGAAAAATACAAATAGAGAAACTCAATGGGGCAGTTCTTTAATCGGTTTCCCCGGATTTCCGCCAATAAGATAATTGTCAGGCATCTTAGTAGTGATCACGGTTCCCGCTGAAACAATACACCCATCACCCACATCTGCCAAAATAATCGCGCCTTCCCCAATCCAACATTTTTTGCCGATAGTCACTCTATCCAAGGTTGTATTCGAACAAAGTCGGCCTATGTCATCGACATGCTGGCGTTTGCCGCTGGGAATACTAACCCGGCTGGCGATCATCACTCCATCACCAATAGAAGCAGTACCAATAATACAATAGCCACCCATCGCTATATTAGCCCCTAATTCGGCACCACGCTGGGAAAAATAAGATCCAAATCCCACATGAATTTCCCAAGAACAGCGATCCAGAAGCGTCCAATAATAAGCTGCTCTTAGATAGCTGCCTATAATACCTGGGAATAATCCAAGAAACTGACCAAGGCTAACAAAAATAGCTTCCTTAACACTCGTCTTTTTTTCTAGCCAAGCGAGTAAAACCAATGGCGATACCAGAAAAAAAGCGCTAGCGAAAACTGTTACTTTCAAAAATCTTCTTAAAATTTCGGTCAACTTTTAATTACCGGAGTTCTTCCCAAGAGCGACCGGCGAAAGCAGGTCACGGTAAATTTTTTGGTAGGCCGTAATCATTTCATCAAAAGTAAAATACTCCTCAAAGCGCTGCTGGCCAGCGCGTGCGAACATCTGTCGTTTCTGCGGATTATTTACTGCCTCCAGCAGAACGGTGGTCAACGCTTCCACTGACTCGGATGGTACTACCCAACCCGTTTGATCGTTGAACACAACTTCTGGATTACCACCAACCGCTGTAACCGCGACGGGAACGCCGGCAGCCATCGCCTCCAATAAAGCCATGGACGTCCCTTCGCTCAGACTGGACAGGACAAATAAATCCATACACTGCACCATCTGGCTAGCATCATTGCGAAATCCTGCCAAGCGAACCCGATCGGTCAATCCCAAATGGCCAATTAAGGTAACGATTTCAGAAAAAACAGGACCATCCCCAACTAGCAAACCCCGAATCTGCGGAGCTTTTTTAGTAGCTGCTGTGATGCTTCGCACTAACAAGGGAAGATTTTTTATCGGGTCAAAACGACCTACTGTACCGATGATGAAATCCTCGGGCACGAATCCACAGGCTTGCCGCAAGCCTGTTCTCGTCACATGGTCAAGTGTCGACTCTTTTCTAGCACCATTGTAAATCACTTTAATCGCTGGTTCCGCCAATCCTTCATAGCGCTCCAAGCGATCTCTCACATCTTCGGAAACCGCGATGCAGCGATGCGTAAGCGGAGCCACGACTAAACGATTGAACCAAATTCGCTTGCGGTTGAGCACTTCCGGGAAAAACCGCCCATGCTCCTCCAGCAGCAAACGCGGTGTCGGATAAATCAGCCGGGACAGTGCGCCATAAAACCATGGGGTACATTGGTGGGCATGAACAATCTGTGTGCTGTGGCGGCGAAAATACCGGGCTAACTTAAGCGGTACCGACATATCCAACCCCGGTTGCCGCCACAAGCAATAGACGGGAATCCCTTGTTCCCTTAGCCTGTATGCCCAGTGTCCCGGTTCGTCCAAACACAATACCTGTAGGTCATAATCAGCGGCCAACGCCAAGCTCATCTCAATGACCAACCGCTCCGTACCACCAGGATTTAGGCTATTAACTACGTAAGCAAGGCGGGGGCGAGTCGGAGAATTCAAGGGTTTTTAACGTGCTTGGGCTTCAAAATTTGGCCTTTGACAAACACCAGCCGCTTTAACTCCGCAATCGCCACTTTCAGTTTTCTTTGCAGAGTAGCTTTGGCTCGTGCTTTTTGTGGAAGAAAATTCTCCGGCTCACCGAAATGGTAACCGTGAAGGCGATAATCAGCATTTTCCTTTCCATGCTTCTGGAAATAAGCGTGGATATAACCATATACAGCTAAAATAACCTGCGGTCTGGTTAAGAAAGCAGTATCGAAACTGCACACATCACTCAAACAACGCTCGAAAAAAAAGCAGGCTTTCTCCGTAAAGCTCGTATATTGATCAGGTGGAGCATGTTTTGCCGCTACATGAAAGATATGACTTTTTCGAATGTCATGTGCGGGCCACGTTTCCGTAGGGATTTCTACCTTATGCAGTACATCTTTGTAGGGAGTTTCATTTTTTAGCATCCACTCCGCGTAGTGGAGGAAAGCATCACGGACGTAATAAAAATTATAATCCAACTCACCCCATTCAAGCTTGCTATCAAGATATTTGCCTAAAACCTGCAAAAATGCCAGATAGGACCATCGATACTCCGGTTCGTCCAGCTTCAAGGCAGGGATATCGTCATACGGATGGATGCAGCGTTGAATGATATCTTCGGCCTTCGATAGATAGCGGCGGTCAACCGTCAGCCGATAAGCGTCAAGCAAAGCATTAATTGAATTGCCCGCTCCGCGACCGGGCTTATGGTAAAGAGTGCTGACTGTCTGGCTGGCCCCGCCGGTTGGGCCTTCATCCAGTAATCCCAACAACGTTTGTGTACCGTCATCCATTCCAAAAACCCAAGCGGCCAGCTCCAAAATGGCTTCCGCTGCTTCTGGATCACCGGTGAGATAGTAATAAAAGAGCAAACCCGACGTGTAGTTATGCTCGTTACTCGGCCCACCGCCATAATTGCCTGAAATCCCGTTTTGTCGGCTATACGTCCGATGGGTACAAGTCCCCGCAGGCTTATAGTGATCGGTATGCCAAAACAAGCCGTGATTGTAAGCCGCCTTATCCTGATTAGTATGGTAAATGTCAATGTCGATTAGATGCCGTGCGGCAGCCTCTAATAGCAATCGCCAACGTCCATCACCGGTTCGCAGGAAATGAATTGCTGCGCCATAAATAAAGTCGTATTGGTTGTTATAGTGAGAAACCAGTACCTCCGGCCCAAGGTGATGTACGGCTTCATGGTCGGCGTATAAGTCACCAAAATTACGCCAGCCATATTCATCAATAATTTCACGCTTATTGAGAAGCGAGTTTGGACCTTCCAAGAGACTATCAATATATTGAATATAACTGTGATTAGGATCATCTGGCTGACTAACAAAATAAGAAACAGCCGCTGTTTTTTCCACCCAGCTTGGATCGACCCAAACCTGAATCGGATGCTGTAGCTGAGCTAAAACAGCCTTTTGCGAACCTAGCCCAACATCTACAAAAATTGTATGACGTTTTTGCTCTCCACCCTGTAATTCATACAGTTTTTGCCCCTCGTTTGGAAACAGGGCAACACTCAATTTACCATCCCGGTACCGCAAAGCTTTAGGGAAATTCTGCCAAAAATCCTGAACAGTTGCTGCCAACCAGCTTGAAGCGCTTATCAAATGGAGTGCTGGGGTGGCACGCTGGCCTTCAGCAAGTCGAGCTATCTTTCCATCTTTACGACTTTCAACTCGGTAGCCACAAAATCCAACTGAAAGGTTACCGAAGCAATCAATATGATTGGGCGAGTTCCAGTTTTTTCCACCACTGGAATCCTGGTATAAGGTCCATTCATTGAAATTAGCGGAGTGAGCTTCACTGGGTAGCTCAGCATACCATTTCAATTGCTCGATTGGGTCAACAAGCTGTAAATCCATTGAAAGATCAGTGAAAAAAAACGAGTTAGGATCACCAAGATCCCATAAGCCACCTGAATGAACCGCAGCTTGTGGATTTCTCAATAATAGCTCGACGCAAACGTAGGACATACCCGCAAAAAATGTTAATCGGGCCTTAAAACGCAGCGGCGATTTAACTAAATTGGCCCAAAAGCTTCCCTCAGCCACCCAAGATGCTCGCCAAGGGCCGGGCTGTTCACTCAGCCAACGCTCAATGACGGGGCGATATTGCTTACCATTACGGTCCAATAACCGAGTTGCCGATCCGGACTCTGACAGTATCTCTACTCCATCGACTTGGATGGAATTGAAAGGTAAAAATACAGTTTTAGAGATCGAGAACGTCGCAATCCCGGTAGAAACCACCAAGGCTTCCGCACTCTCTTGCCAAGATAGAACAGGAAACTGGTCGATAGCAGCAGTCTGGGTTTTATCCTGGCTCTTGGAAACCACAGTAAAACCAGCACGTTCACCTGCTTGTAAATCTGCTAAAAAATCCACCAATAACCATTTGATACTACGATCAGGCCACCAGCTTAAGGGCCGAGCTTGGCTTGGTAGCCAGCTTCCTGTGTGATCAATGACACCAGTTTCAGCACTGTCGAATACCTGTCCATGACACAGCGGAATGCCGATACGAACCGGTTGTTTTCTTCTTGCAAAGCCGTGGCGCTCTTGAAGCCACACAGGAGCATGTAAATGTGTCACAAAAATTTTTCACCCAACTGACTAGCTAATCGGCTCTAACAAAAGCTTGTCTAAAATACGCAAGTTATTTTCCCAAGAATAATGCTTTTCCACACAAAGCCGAGCATGTTCCCCAATCCGTTGAGCCTGAGCAGGATTTTTGAGCAAATTGATCACCGCTGCAGCAAAACTTTCCTCACTCTCAGCGGTGATAATTTCTTCATCAGGCACAGCTTTGATACCTTCAAAGGCCTGCGGTGTAGTAACCACGGGCTTACCCATTGCCATAGCCTCAAGAATCTTGTTCTGGATCCCCCGTGCAATACGTAATGGGACAACGCACACAGCAGCAGCGGCTAGGTAATCCCGGACATCCTCGACAAAGCCGGTTACTACAACGCCTTCAGTACGTTCCAAGTTTTTGATTTCTATAGCTGGCCGACTACCAACAATATAGAAGACCACCTCAGGAAAGGCAGATCGAATAAGGGAGAAAATGCTCTCGACAAACCAGCAGACACCTTCAATATTTGGCCAGTAATCCATGACCCCAGTAAAAACCAATGCTGGTTTTTGAATTTGATATCCTTGAGGATAGGATGGATTGAAGAAGTCAAGGTTAACACCATTAGTTACAACATTAATATTAGGTGCCGCCAATTCTTGCAGAAAAATCTTTTTTTCTTGTTCGCTTACTAAGAGCAAGTGATCAAAGGTTCCGGCTATCTGATGCTCGTATTGTAAGAGATAACGGGCTTCATAGTGGTAGATCAGACGCTTCAAACCCGTTGCTTGTTCAGCATATTGAACCCACTTATACGAATCCACATCAATCAGATCCATGATACGAACCATGGGTTTTGCAGCCCTATTTTTATAGGTAGATCGAAAATAATATTCCGCCATCGGCGATGAAAAACACAAAATAACATCAAAGTCAATTCGTTCAAATAAAGCGTCTATTTTTTTCTGTAGCCTGCTTGAATAGAAGTAACATACTGAGACTGATTTTTTTTTTAGCAAGCTACGCAAACAAAAAATCTTCTTTATTTGCGACCGAATAGTCTCAAAGACAAATCCTTTAACTTGGGATTGAAGTTGAGCAACATATTGAATATCGTTCTTGTCATCAATCAGGCTACCCAGATAGATCTCATGATTTTTAATTAAATAGCACAAAATATTATAAGAACGAATTTTATCGCCTTTGTTCGGGGGATATGGGAGGCGATGGGTCAGAAATAGTATACGCATTAATGATGTCACAAACTGATATATTTTCGGATTCTAGGACCAATGATCTTAGTGAGAGGTACAGGCAGTTTTTTCCAGCACTCTATCGCTTTTCTCATTTTATCTTGATTGGCTTGATCGCTCCAGCCTTGATCGCCAGTTTTTGAAAAGCGATACCAATAGAGCGGCTCAGACCTTGCTCCCCATTGTTCCTTAAATTTGTAAGTACCTTCGCCAGGAGTAGAGCGGCCAAAATCAAAAAACTGGTAACCATTTTGGCATGCAAATTCCAGCATCGACCAATAAAGTAGCATATTGGGTGCCAGATGGCTATAGCGGCGCAATGATGAGGCCCAAGGATTAGACAAGGTGTCTTTAAATCCAATAGTTACACCACCAGCTAGGGGTCTTCCATTATTATAAATGATGCACACATTTGCGGCATTAGGAAATGTTATTAGGGTTTCGGCGATAAATTTTTTCGAATGGACAGGTGAACCTAAGTCACGCATATTTTCCGCAAAAATATTATAAAAATCATCAATGAGTTCAATACCACCAATTTTTGCGATCAATCCTTCCTTAATAGGTTTGCGGATTTGGCTCCTAAGTTTTGGTTTAAAGGATGCCATAAGAAGACCCGGGTCGATCGGCAGATCAATAAGCATTCGGACTTTATTGATACTTGGCAAAGCGAATACGTACCAATCCGTAAAAATTTTTACTCGTTTCAGCCTGTATGGCAGGATCTCATCTATAAATTCTTGGTCATCCAGACAGGCTAGGGGTTGATACTGACGTAGTTCCAAAGTAGGTACACGAAGCGTATCAGCAACCTGCAACCCCTGCTCAATCAGCATTCGCTCAATATTTCTATCGATTGAGAGTATTCCGCCAGAATCACAAAACGGCATTGAAATTAAGCTATCGCTAAAAAGATACCGTGTAATATGAACGAGAGGAAGATAACCGACCACACTCTCATTTTCGTTACAAAATAAATTATTGGCATGAGGGAACATAATTTCAGATGCTTTTTTCAAAAGCATATATGTTTTAAAATTGTAAGCAGCCTCAATAGCATTGCTCCATCCTGGCAAATGATAAACACAACCATATTTATGCCCACTTAAAAAAGCATTAAACCTTAACAAGTTGGCGCTATCTAGAATTAGTCTCTGTTGCTCCATTTATAAACCCAGAACCCTATCTGACTAGAAAACTCTAAGTTGTTTTATATTTAAGTAGACGCGATGTTCGACTTTTAGGCGATCAGGCTCACAAGTTGGAGGTTTGAACGACCGATTTGCAGGTTGATGAACAGACCCAAGGTGTGGGCTAAGATTTTTCGAGTGATGCGATGGGTCAAGTGCCAAGCATCCCGCGCCCAGATTTTCTCGAAATGGAACGGCCCGGTCAGTTGACCGATGACGGTTTCCACGCGGCGGCGGGTGCGCGTGAGTTGCCGGACGGCCCAAGGGGGGCGAGGGTCGTTCATATTAGCCCGTAAGGGCGTTTGCAAGTCGATCCCGACGGTGGCGAGTTCGGTCTGAAGCCAGGTGCAGAGGTAGCCCTTGTCGCCGATTACCCTGCCCTGGAAACCTTCGGTCAACTCCCAAAGCGCCTCGCGTTCATCCCCGGTCGCTGCGGTGACCGTGCACGCGGTGATCGCGCCGTTGAGAGTGATCAGTAGATGGCCGTGAAGTCCGTAATAATACTGGCCTTTTGCGGCACAATAACCTAAATCTGCGACCTCAGGGAACAACCGGCATCGGGACATCCGGGTCAGTGCACAGACCGGCCGAGGGCAGCCATCCACCCGACGTAGAGGATCAGTCGCCGCACCCAACTCCATCAGCAGACGCTGATGAAGCCACTGATTGACAACCCACAGGTGGGCCGCTTGCTGGGCAAATGGGATTCGCGATCCGAGATTTGGAAACCACGATCCCCAATGACGATGAAAATACGTCCAAAGACCCACATCGGTATCCAATCCCAGAAACTCACCGACCATCTCCAGCGTGATCACTTCACTATCGGCTCACTTCGGGGCAAAGCCCCGTTGGCGCAAGCGCCGATTTCCCAGCACAGTTTCCAGATGGTCTTCTACCCAGCAAAACACCGTGATGATAAAGTCTTCCAGCGGCATGGCGGCCTCTTCGTGCGGTTGAGGTGGTTGGTTCCTCTCAGCTTAACTCAGACCCTCATGCCGCTTCAGCTTGCCCTATCGTGCTACCTCCCTTCGAAAAGTCGAACATCGCGTTTAAGTAGGTAATCGTAAATTATCAGGTGTTCGAACTCAGTATTTTAAATGAGTTAATACTGTAAAAACCGGCTGAACTTTTGCTCAGGTACTTATGCTCATCATTTTAATGAGCTATCATTGTAAAAGATGGCTAAGATTTATGTAAAGTACCAAGTATTTTTTTGATTTGTCTAATTTTATAGGCTAAAAAACTTGGTACACACGACTTCAGAAATTCAACATATGGTTGTTGAGATGTAGGTGAATTTTTTATTAACTCAATTGCTCTTTGCCGTGCTATATCATTTCTATCCTCTAGCCCATCCGATTACCCACAATTTTCAACATGCTGTAATATATTGATATTTTGACGAGGTCGT
>APMI01044523.1_pt1 | contig 12881 bp, 11 predicted proteins | sample 667938 | NCBI WGS metagenome assembly APMI01 (sample SAMN01084076, study PRJNA167559) | wastewater metagenome | biome: Wastewater | place: Denmark: Ejby Moelle, Odense | collected 2011-11-28 | reverse complement strand
TCCCCGCCAGGCCGAAGCCCCGCGCCCGCTCCAGCGCCAGCATCGGCAGGCAGAGCGGGCCCATGCCAGTCATCGCCGCCACAACATCACACTCAACCTCTGCGGCATTGGGTGGCCAGCTCCCGTCAAACTCTGCTCAAGTCATCGACGGCCCCGGGTATTGGGACATGGAAACTTCAAACGCCCACGCCAAGCCCGCCGACTGGTCCGCGACCAGCCGGAGCAGTTTGTCTGCGGGGCTGTCGCTATACGCCCGCATCGGCGCGATGACGATCAGCCGCACTGACCTCCTCGCTGTCCGTTGACCGGTGCTACATCTGGCAGCGCTCAGCAATGGTCGAGGATTCGATCAATCCATTCCGTGCCCCACTTAAAATGAGTCAGCGCTGCTACAGGGTCTACCGCGCGATTGATGCATCCTTACTGTCCGTGTGTCGCGCTACGCTGGCACCTCTTTCGGTTAGGCCGCGCGGCGAGCCGAAACCGTCGGCACTGAACGCTGCGATTCCTGACTTCCGGTCGAAGTCGCCTGCGAGGCAGTGATACGACCAATCACGTTGAATGGGACACCGGCAGCGTACAAGGCGCGTGCGGCCTTGTCTGATGCCAATGTCCCGCTTGCGATTTGGTCGAGAGTCACTTGGACCAATCGCCGCATCCTGTTCCGCTGCCTTGCTTCCATGAGACCCTCCGAGAATTTGCCGGCATCTTGTGCAAATAGGCTGAAGCTGGCCTGAACCCGACGGCGATCCATTGGCGGATCGCCCCGGATTTCCTAGGCACTCGTGAACCGTTGTATGCCACGTCGCTCGAAATCGACCAGCGAAGTGTCGCCTGCGGTGCCGTGCTGCCGTGCTGCCGTGCTGCCGTGCTGCCGCCTGGTGTTGTAGAACATCTTGACGTAGTCGAAGACGTCGGCGCGGGCATCATTGCGCGCGGCGTAGACCTGCCGGCGGATACGCTCGCGTTTGAGCGACTGGAAGAAGCTTTCGGTCACTGCGTTGTCATGGAAGTTGCCACGCCGACTCGTGCTGCTGCCCAGGTTGTGATTGCTCGGAAACGCCTGCCACTCATGGGCGGTGAACAGGCCGCCCTGGTTCGAGTGCGCCGTGACGACCTGCTTTGGCTGGCGCCACCATAACCCCATCAGCAGTGCATCCAGCACTTGGCAGGTGTCGATGCGACTGCACATCGACCAGCACCCGAACTGGCGCGATCACAGGTCGACCACGACCGCCAGATACAGCCAGCCTTGGTGCGTGCGGATGTAGGTGAAGTTGGTCACCCATTCGTTCGTCCGGCGTGCCGAAGGCCGTTCATCCGGCGTTCAGGAGCGGCGAACTATCCTGAGCGGTTATCGCTGCGAGAGCGGCCCAACGATGGGAGCATTTGTGACCGAGCTTTTCCCCCCGAGCGAAGACTCCGAATCCACCGAGCACACCACCGCAGAGCGCGCAGCCGCTGCTTCTCGGAGCACCTGGGTCAGCGTCTTGGTCAACCTCGCGCTCACATCCACGCAGATCGTTGCAGGTGTCCTGACCAAGTCCCAGGGCCTGATTGCCGACGGCGTGCATTCGCTGTCCGACCTCATTGCTGACTTCGTGGTGCTATTCGCTAACCATCACAGTCAGAAGGACGCGGACGAAGACCATCCGTATGGCCACCATCGCTATGAAACTGCCGCCTCGCTGGTGCTCGGGCTGCTGTTGCTTGCCGTTGGGCTGGGCATGCTGTGGTCGGCCGCGGTGAAGCTGGAGCAGCCGGATGCCATTCCCCAGGTGCACATGGCCGCGCTCTGGGTAGCCCTCGGCGCGCTGACCGCCAAGGAACTGCTGTTCCGCTACATGCTGGCAGTGGCCAAGCGGGTGAAGTCCAGCATGCTCGTGGCCAACGCCTGGCATGCGCGCTCTGACGCGGCGTCGTCGCTGGTGGTGAGCCTGGGCATCATCGGCAACCTGGCTGGCTACCCCATCCTGGACCCTATTGCAGCCGCCATCGTCGGCTTCATGGTCACCAAGATGGGCTGGGAGTTCGGATGGGATGCCCTGCACGACCTGATGGACCGCGCCGTCGATGACGAGGAGGTGGCCGCCATCCGCCAAACGCTGGCCGAAACGCCGGGGATCATGGGCGTGCACGACATCCGCACACGCAAGATGGGCGACATGGTGGTGGTTGATGCCCACATCGAGGTGGACGCCACGCTCACTGTCGAAGCCGGTCACGACATCGCCGTCGAAGCCCGTCGTCGGGTCATGCAGCGCCACCGCGTGCTGAACCTGATGACCCATGTGGACCCGTGGCGCCGCCCCGATGGCGACCATGAGAAGGTCTCCGTCGCAGCCGGCTGAGCGGCGATGGACGCGCTCACTGGGCTCAGCTCGCCCGAGGCCGAAGTACGGCTGCAGCGCGACGGCCCGAACGAGCTGCCTGCCGCCTCGCGGTCCGGTACGGCTCAGCTCTTGTTGGAGGTCGTGCGCGAGCCGATGTTCCTGCTGCTCGTGGCCTGTGGCGTCATCTACCTGGCGCTGGGCGACCGTCAGGAAGCCTTGATGCTGCTCGGCTTCGTCGGGGTAGTCATCGCGATGACCTTCGTGCAGAAGCGCCGCAGCCAAGCCGCACTGGACGCGCTGCGCGACCTGTCCAGCCCGCGGGCGCTGGTGCTGCGGGACGGCGCGGCGGTGCGCATCCCCGGCAAGGACTTGGTGGTCGGCGACATCGTGCTGATGGCCGAGGGCGACCGCGTGCCGGCCGACATCGAACTGCTTGAGGCGAATTACCTGACGGTGGACGAGTCGCTGCTGACGGGTGAATCCCAGCCGGTGCTGAAGCAGGCCCTTGAAGCCGTTGATGCTGGGGCTGCGGGACCGCAACATCTCTGCTTCTCGGGTTCGCTCGTCACTCAGGGCACGGCTCAGGGGCGCGTGGTAGCCACCGGCCCCCGCAGTGCGCTGGGCCGCATTGGCGCCTCGCTGGGCGGCATTGCCTTGGACGAGACCCCCATTCAGCGCGAGACCGCGCAGATCGTCAGGCGCGTGGCGATGGCCGGCGCATCGATTGCGCTCCTGCTGTCCGTGGGCTGGGCGCTCAGCCGCGGTGACTGGCTCGGCGGGCTTTTGGTCGGGCTCACACTGGCCATGGCCATCCTGCCGGAGGAACTGCCGGTCGTGCTGACCATCTTCCTCGGTCTCGGCGCGTGGCGCCTGTCCAGGGAGAGGGTACTGACCCGGCGCATTCCCGCCGTTGAGCTCCTGGGCGCGACGACGGTGCTCTGCGTCGACAAGACCGGCACGCTGACCCGCAACCAGATGGAAGTGCGTCGGTTGTGGGTAGATGGTGCGGCGTTCGAACTGGGGGAGCAGCCCGTCACCGCCATGGGGCATGCCTTCCATCCCGTCTTGGAATACGCGGTGCTGTCCAGCCATCGCCGCGCCTTCGACCCGATGGAGTCGGCCATCGGCGTCGCTGGCCGCCATTGGCTGCAGGGCTCGGAGCACCTGCATGCGGATTGGACATTGGTCTCTGACTACCCGCTGTCGCGCGAACTGCTGGCGATGTCGCGGGTGTGGCGCTCGCCCGACCGGCGTGAGTTGCTGGTGGCGGCCAAGGGCGCGCCTGAAGCCATCGCCGACCTCTGCCATCTGCCCCCCGAACAACAGCAGCACATCGCAGCTCAGGTGGCCGCCCTGGCCGCCGGTGGCTTGCGTGTGCTGGGTGTGGCTCGCACCATGTTCGCAACCGAGTCCCTGCCCGCCATCCAGCACGACTTCGACTTCGAGTTCGTCGGGCTGGTCGCCTTGCAAGACCCCGTGCGTGCCGACGTGCCCGCGGCCATCAACGACTGCCATGCCGCCGGCATTCGTGTGGCCATGATCACCGGCGACCATCCAGCCACGGCGCTGGCCATTGCGCGGCACGCCGGGCTGAACGTCGATGGTGGACACCTCACCGGCTCTGAACTTGATGCGCTGGATGACACCGCCCTGGCCGAGCGGCTGCGCGACACCCAGGTGTTCTGCCGGGTGCGCCCCGAGCAGAAGCTGCGCCTGGTACAGGCGTTTCGGGCGCGGGGCGATGTGGTGGCAATGACGGGCGATGGTGTGAACGATGCCCCTGCCCTCAAGGCAGCACACATCGGCGTGGCCATGGGCGGGCGCGGCACGGACGTGGCCCGCGAAGCGGCCGACCTCGTGCTGCTGAAAGACGACTTCGGCTCGCTGGTGACGACCATCCGCTACGGCCGCCGTGTGTTCGCCAACCTGCGCAAGGCCATCACGTTCGTGTTCGCAGCCCACCTGCCCATCATCGGCCTGGCCCTGGCACCGCTGCTGATGGGCTGGCCGCTGATCCTGATGCCGGCGCATATCCTGTTCCTGCAACTCGTCATCGACCCGGCCTGCTCCATCGTCTTCGAAGCGGAAGCCCTGGAGCCTGGTGCGATGCGACAGCCACCCCGACGGCCCGAGGCTCGACTGTTCGACGCCGCACTGGTCCGGCTAGGCGTGCTGCAGGGCCTCGGGCTGCTCGTGGCGGTGCTGGCTGGGTACGTGCTCGGTGAGCACCTGAGCGGTGACTCCGATGCGGGGCGCACGGTCGCATTTGCCGCCTTAGTGCTCGGCAACCTGGGCCTGATCCAGGCGAATCGGTCGTGGGCCGCGTTCGGCAGCGGACCACGCGAGGTGAACACAGCTTTCCGCTGGATCGCTCTGGGGACGGGCGCACTGCTGGCTCTGGCCCTCGGTGTTCCGCAGGTCGCCGCACTCTTCAAGTTCACGGCACCGTCGGCAACCCTGCTGGCACTGTCCGCCGCGCTGGCCTTGACGACTTGGGGCTGGTGCACGGCCGCGGTGGCCCTTCTGCACCGACGGACCTGACCTCAATCATCGTCGTCGTGGTGCCCGCCGCGTCGCTCGCCTTGAGTCGTAAGAGTGCCGCCCAAGTCGCCCTGAACCGTCTGCCAGCCGACGAAACCAACGTAGGCTGCCAGCAGCACAACAGCCAGCCAGGTGCGATTGGCCTTGACGAGGTCAGGACCTGATCCTAGGGTACGGCCGGTCAGCATGGGCGTGGCCAGGTTGCGGCGCCGCAGGATGGACAGCAGCGCGATGAGCGCCAGATGCGCCGCCACGAGTGCCATGGCCGAGTTCGCAAAGAACTCATGGACCTCTTCCAAGGCATCCTCCATGCCCAGCCACTCGACGTAGCCCGCATAGCCAGACAACACCAGCGGCGCCGCGACCACCATCAGCAACAGCATCGCCGCCCCCATGCCGAGAGTGGCTGCACGAAGCAGGTCGACACGCCCGGCCCCGGCAGTGCGAAGCCAGTCGCCCAACCCTGACACACGGTGCCACAGCAGGGCGAGACGCGCCTGCCGCGGACCGACAAGGCCATAGACCAGTCGGAAAAGCAGCAGCCCCCCGAAAGCGTAGCCCAGCGTCACATGCAGGCCTCGCCACCGTTCTGACTCGGCCGTGAGCCACGCGCCTGCGAAGCTCAGGGCGAAGAGCCAATGGAAGGCCCGAACAGGCGCGTCAATCATCAGCCGCGAGGGCCGTGCGGCTGGCGCCGAGCCGGCGGCAGCCGGGGCCATGGAAGGGGTCGTGGAAGTCATGGGGTGCTCCTTGAATCTGGTTCAGTCGTCCCAGGCTGCGCGTTGCCGGGCGCTGACGCCCTCGGGCATGCGCAGGGCGTGTTCGCTGTACTGGCCCTTGTCGGCGCCGGTGTGGCAGGCCATGCAATTGGCGGCCGAGCGGACGCTGGGCAGCCGCCAGGTCGCCGGCTCGATCTGACGATGCTTGCGCTCGAACCGTGCCGTGCGGGTGATGCGGTCTTCCGGCGGTGCCGGGGTCGCTGGGCGCCGGTCGGCGTTCTCCTGCAGCCACCGACCCAGTTGCTGAACGTCCTTTGCGTCCAGCGAAGCGTCGGTGCCGAAGTGCTTATCCAGGCCGCCCATCAGTCGCACCCAGGACGCGACGGGCAGCATCTGGGGCGGGTAGGCCACATGGCAGGCCGCGCACTCCTGCACATAGGCCTTGGGCCACGGGGTACGCCCGGCGCCTTCGTGTTCACCGGCGTGGCTGGCCATGGCGAGCGGCAGCGTCAACAGGACCAGCGCGGTCCGCGTTCGAATCAGCATGAGGGGCATGAGCATCTCCATGGATCAGCGAAGGGTCTGCAGCCAGGCCAGCACATCGGCTTTCTCGCCGGGTGTGCATTCGCGCTGCGCCACGTCTTTGCAGTTGCGGCGGAACCACTTCTCCACGCGGCGCTCGTCGGTGAAGGCCTTGGGGTTGAATGCCGGTGCCAGCGGGTCGATGGGCTTGGCGGTTACCGCGTGCTTTCCTACTCCGGTGGGAAGCTGCCCGTGGCAGGACGCACACGACCACTCGGCCCCGTGCCTGCTCGTGAAGAAGACCCGTCCGCGCTCGACCTGGGCGGGAGAACCCGCTGCCGCTTCATAGGCCTTTTGCAGTTGAGCCGGTGTCGTCGCCTGGGCTTGCGCGGCAGGCGCCTGTGTGACCAGGATGAGCAGCGGCAAGAGGAATGGCTTGAAGGTCATGGTCGTCCTTGGGGGTGACGGAGCGATCATCGAAACCAGCCCTTGAACCCTTCCTGAATCGGTCGTTCATCCGCGGTTCAGCTTCGACGCTCGACACTTGCACCATGAAGGCAACCTTTCGGACCGTCGTCTTGCCCTGCGTTTTCGCTCTGTGCCTGGGCGCTGGGCTGATGTCGGCCGCCCACGCCGACGACCGCAGCGACCACGACCGTGCCCGCGCTGCGTTGAAGGCCGGGGAGGTCCTGCCATTGCAGGATGTCCTGGAGAAAGTCCAGCGCAGCCACCCCGGCGAGTTGCTGGAGGTGGAGCTGGAGCGGGAGGACGGGCGCTGGGTCTACGAGCTCAAACTCCTGCAAAGCGGCGGCCGCCTGCTGCGCCTGGATGTCGACGCCAAGACGGCAGCGGTCCTCAGGAGCAGACAACGCCCTGCGCCTGAGGCCAAAACCCCCGCCGCCTCGGCCCCGGAGCGCCGGCCATGAGGGTGCTGCTCGTTGAAGATGAAGCCGTTTTGCGGTCGCAGCTCAAGCAGATGCTCGAGCAGGCCGGCTATGCCGTGGACGAGGCCGGCGACGGGCAAGCGGCGCTGCACCTCGGTGCCACCGAGCCCTACGACGCCGTCGTGCTGGACCTGGGGCTGCCGGTGCTCGATGGCCTGACGGTGCTGCAGCGGTGGCGCGGCCAAGGCCTGAGCGTGCCGGTGTTGATCCTCACAGCGCGCGACAGCTGGCATGAGAAGGTGGCCGGCATCGACGCGGGAGCCGACGACTATCTTGCAAAGCCGTTCCATACCGAGGAGCTGCTGGCACGCCTGCGCGCCCTGGTTCGCCGCTCTCATGGCCTGGCGTCGCCTCTGCTTGAGCAAGGAGACGTCACCCTGGACACGCGCAGCGGCACGGTCACCCTCAAGGGGATCACCGTCACGCTGACCGCGCACGAATACCGGCTGCTGGCCTACCTGATGCATCGTGCGGGACAGGTGGTGTCTCGCAGCGAACTCATCGAGCATCTGTATGCCCAGGACTTCGACCGTGATTCCAACACCGTGGAGGTGTTCGTCGGCCGGCTGCGCCGCAAGCTCGGCGCCGACCTCATCGAGACCGTTCGTGGCATGGGCTACCGTCTCGTGCCTGCTCACTGAACACTGGGCGTCACATTGAGCTTGCTGAACCTCCGTTCCCTACGCCAGCGCCTGCTGCTCGTGACCCTGCTGACTGCGGGCCTGACGGTGGTGACCTCGGGCTTCGTGTTGTCTGCCCTGTTCAGGGATCATGTGCGGCAGCAGTCCGTCGAGCGGCTGACCGCGGACCTGGACCAGGTCCTGGCCAGGCTGGAGGTGGACAGCCTGGGGCAGCCCACCCTCGATGCGGCACGGCTCTCGGACCCGCGCTGGACACGCCCGCATTCCGGCCTTTACTGGCAGGTCGACGGCGCAGGGGCCGACGGCAAGCCGGGCCTGCTGCGCTCGCGCTCCCTCTGGGATGAAGACCTGGTCGCGCCCAGAGACATGCCCGGTCAGGGGGAGCTGCATGTCCACCAAGTGTTGAACCATCGAAAGGAACCGCTGTTGCTCATCGAGCGGGGCCTGCGTGCCGACGGTGCTCCGCTGCCGTGGCGGGTGATGGTCGCGGCCAGCACGGAGCCACTGGATCGAGCGGCACAGAAGTTCGACAACGTACTGATCGGAGCGCTGTTGGTGCTGATGCTCCTGCTCTGCGCAGGCGCCTTCCTCCAGGTCACCCTCGGGCTGGCGCCGCTGAGTCGACTGCGGGAAGCCCTCGCTGCGCTACGGGATGGACGCACCCAACGCCTCGAAGGCATTTATCCCACCGAGGTCCAGCCCTTGGGCGACGACCTCAACAGCGTGCTGGATCGCCAGCGCTCGACGCTCGAGCGGGCAAGGACCCAGGCGGGCAACCTCGCTCACGCCTTGAAGACGCCGCTCACCATCCTGGGCCAAGCGGCCGCAAATGCGAGCGGCTCCATTGCCGCGCGGGATGAGTTGCCTGGGTTGGTGCTGGATCAGGTGCAGGTGGCGCGCCGGCACATCGACTGGCACCTTGCCCGAGCCCGAGCAGCAGCAGCCCAGGGCGCCGGAGGTCTGAAAACACCGCTGCAACCAGTGGCGGATGGCTTGGTCCGGGTCATGCAGAAGGTTTACGCGAACCGAAAGCTGTCGGTCCGCGCAGACATCGACGCTCGACTGGCGTTCGCCGGCGAGTCGCAAGACCTTCAGGAAATGCTGGGCAACCTGCTGGACAACGCCTGCAAGGCAGCGCGCAAGCAGGTGCTGGTTAGCGCCATGCAGACTGGATCGCTGTTGCGCGTGACGGTCGACGATGACGGCCCAGGCATTGCGCCAGACCAGGTCGCCAAGGCGCTGGAGCGCGGCCATCGGCTGGATGAGTCGACGCCGGGCAGTGGATTGGGCTTGGCCATCGTGCAAGAACTGGCCACGCTGTATGAGGGCACAGTCGAACTGGGGGCGAGCCCTCTTGGCGGACTGTTGGTGGTACTCAACGTACCTGCGGGTTGAAAGCAGGCTGTAGCAGCGCGTGTGCAGGCGATGGTCCTATGGAGTCGGCCGGCCGAATGATGTCTGCAAAGCGCCAAGGCCAGGAAGTTCGGGCGCCAGCGCACCCAACTGCTTTTCAGTAAGGCGGGCCCGATTGCGTCGTCACGTCAGCAACGCATCGACGAAGGACACCGCGCCCCCCCACATTGCGTCTTCTCCGTAGCGGCTGGTGCCGTGAAATTCGTGATGCCGTTTTCAGGACGAGCTTGGGCCTGGCATCGCAGCCATCTCTTTCGTTGTCAGCGGGGTGCTTGGTTGTCGCGCCACTCCTAGAGCGGCAACCGAGCGGTGATTCCGGGGCAGGCTTTTTCCCTTGATCTAGGCCGGGGCCTGGATGTCGGTGGGTCGAGCGGGGTTCGTCAGGATTTGGGAAGCGCCTTGATGCGTCCGCTGGTGCATCAAGGGGCCCACGCCGCGCGACTGACCTCGAAGGTCTGCGGTGGCGGGGATTGCATGGGGAGCTGGGTGCGACTGCGCGACTTCGTCGATCTGTCCCGCGAGGGGACAATCGACGGGCCGCCGCGCGTGCCCGCTGCCGATGCAGCTTCAGGTGTTTGGCGCAGGCCCGTAGGCCTAGCAGCGCTCTGCTCGTGGCTCGCCCTCATGGGCAAGCGCGCGGCGGCGCGGCCTGGCTCGAAAGCCAGCGCGAGAACTCGACACAACACATGGCCCCTCCGGCTACGACCTTGGCCGGGGATGTGCACGCTGTTGATGCTGGCCGGCGCGGTGCGCAGGGTCAGCAGGTCTGTCGGTGCGTCTGATCAGGACGACTCGACTCGACATTGGCGAGGAAGGTTCTCATGGAGCGTGAAAGCGGAAACGCAGCCGTGATCGGGGCTACGGCCGCCTGATGGCGCGAGGCTAAGCCTCTGGCCGACATGGCGACTGGAGTGTGTTTGGCAATGGCAGCCGACGCAGCGCGTTAGCAAGGTGGGCCAAGACCTTGGCTTCTTGGAGGTTGAAGCGACCTGGAACGACGGCACCCCTGGTGCGTCGTGTGCTGCTGGGTTCCTGCCTGCAGCGAAGCGCCTTGATGTGGCGCGAGAGCCTCTTGCTCTGGTCGTGAAAGGCCGCGCTGTGTTTTTCGTCCCTGCGCGGCTGTGGACGGCGTTAGCGGAGCGAAGTGTAGCGGAGTCCGCGAGGGGTGGCTGGTGATGAACCGGCCGCGCCGGCGTAGCGTGGTTCACGCCAGAGGCGCGGGGCGCGGCGCCGGGTCATCGCGCGCCGGCAGGCCGGTCTCTACGGAGACTCTGCCGGGTCGGCGTCGATCAGCTCGACATCGGAGGGGTGAGCGACACGGCCGAAGGTGTCGTGCCCATCGTTGCAGAGAACACGCCAGCACGGGCGGCGCCGGTAGTCCGCAGCTGGACGCCCACGATCCGGAAGGTGTAGTCGCGGGTGAGCGTGCCCTTCCTGGGCATCCATCTCAGGCAAGACGCCATGCCGATATTCATACTGACCATCGAAGCAGTGGTTAACACCTCCAACGAACGTCGGCAGTTTCACAAAGCGCAGACGGCCACTCGCCGCTGCGCTACCGCCTACGTGTCATTAAGTCTTGAGGTCTACTGGTCTCCAGGAGGTCATGGGCGATCTCGGTCGAGGCGGTTCGCGTAAAGCTCTGCACGGCGAACAGGCTGCTTGGAAGGAGCCGGGTGCCGGGTGCGGACAGTTGACGCAGGTCCGCTGTGACGTTGATCTTGCCGCTCGGCTGGCCGCGACGAGTTTGTCTTCATGCGCCGTGTGGATGCCGACTCCCCCTGGGCGGAGTTCCTGGCGTGGCGCCTAAGGCAGCTATTGGCGGGACCGATCGAGTTGCCCACAGTGGCCCGCCGGCCCAGATCAGCGCCAGCGTCGGCATTGCCAGCCTGCCACGGCATGCGGGTAATCGAATCGCTGCTTCGGGCCGTCCGCAGGTGCCGAGCGGCTCTGCAGGTCTTGCGCGGAGTCCAGCCAGGGCTGTCGGACGCCCGTTCTGCGCGGGCCCGCGCCGCTGTCGTAACGGTGCGCCCAGTCGACATTCGCGAACGTCAGCCAATGGCCCATGCGACATCGGCCACCTCGGACCCGGCGAGCACTGCGATCAGATTGTCCGCTGCGCGCATCTCGATTGCGAGGCGCACTTCGCGTACCGCCGAACCGAGGTGCGGCGTGAAGACCGTACGAGGGTGCTGTAGCAGCGCCACGGGAATGTCGATGGGGCGGTCCGGAAGATTCCAGTCCTCCATCTCGAAAACGTCTGCGGCATAGCCACCGAGACGGCCGTCTGCGAGCGCAGCCAGCACCGCCTGCTCATGGACCACGGAGCCGCGGCCCACGTTGATGAGCAGCTGCCCCGGGCGGATGCCGGAAAGTGCCGCTGTGTCGATTAGGTGGCGTGACGACTTGGTTAGAGGCACAGCCAGAAGCACGTAGTGCGCAAGGCGCAGAGCCTCGTCCAGCGTCGTGATGCGTACCCGCGGATCACGGCGCTCAGGGTCCACGCCCAGGATCTCCGCGCAACCAAAGCCTTGCACGCGGTCGACGATGGCGCGCCCGACGGCGCCCAGGCCCACCACCGCGACCGTCGAACCGTGCAAGCCCGTGCCGTAGAGCGAAGGCCGCCAGCCGGCATAGCTGGAGCGCACGCGTCGGTCACCTTCGAGCACATGGCGGGCCAATGCGATGGCGAGGCCAACGGCCAGCTCCGCGGTCGGCTCCGTCAGCAAGTCGGGTACGAAGCTCACTTGCACGCCGGCGCGCGTGCAGGCCGCGAGGTCGAAGTTGTCATAGCCCTTTAGGGCGCAGGCCACCGTGCGCAGCCTCGGCGCCCGCTCAAGGATGCCGGCGTCAACGCGGTCGGTCATGAAGGCCATCCACGCGTCGGCCTCGCGCAGGTTGCGGGCCAGTTCCTCAGCAGGCCAGGGCTCGGGGCCGGCGTTCATCACGACATGGCCGGCGGACTGCAGGCGCGCGAGCACTTCTGCGTGCACGGGTTGGCTGACGACAATTCTGTTCATGTAATGACCCTGCTCACTTAAGGCGGCGACGCAGTGCGGCACCCAGTCCGTCGACCACCAGCACGCAAGCCAGGATGGCCAGCAGGATGGCCGACACCTCGTCGTACTTGATCAGTCGCAGTGCCGCCATCAGCTCGAAGCCGATGCCGCCGGCGCCTACGATGCCCAGCACGGCCGAGGCCCGGAAGTGGTATTCCCAACGGTAGATGGTGATGTCGGCCAGCTGCGGTAGCACCTGGGGCAGCACGGCATGCGTGATCACCTGCAGGCGGCTTGCGCCCGCCGCGATGGCTGCTTCTAGCGGCTTGGGGTCGACATGTTCTATGGCCTCGGCATAGAACTTGGCCACCATGCCGGTGGAGTGCAGCGCAAGGGCCAGCACACCGGGCAGGGCGCCGAAGCCTACGGCTGCGACGAAGATGACGCCGAGAATGATCTCAGGCACCGAGCGACAGCTCGCGAGCAACGTGCGCGCGACGCGCAACACGACCGGGTGCGGCGAGGTATTGGGCGCGGCCAGCAGGGCGAGCGGCAGTGACAGCACCATGGTGAGCGCCGTGCCGGCCACTGACATGGCCAGCGTGTCGCGTAGCGGCGTGAGCCAGAGCTGCCAGCGTTCGAAGTTGGGCGGAATCATTTCTGACCCCAGTTGCGCGAGGGCTGGCAGACCGTCGGCGAAGCGCTCGGCGTCGAAGAACCCTGTGACGGCAAGCGCGACGACCGCGGCCGCGAGCAGCAGGCCGGCCCA
>APMI01038294.1_pt1 | contig 12882 bp, 11 predicted proteins | sample 667938 | NCBI WGS metagenome assembly APMI01 (sample SAMN01084076, study PRJNA167559) | wastewater metagenome | biome: Wastewater | place: Denmark: Ejby Moelle, Odense | collected 2011-11-28 | reverse complement strand
TTGCTGCAGAATTTTTCGCAATCGCACAGGTATTCGTTGATAGACTGTGCATACCATCTAACCTGGTATGGACGAAGGTGATAATGACAGTAATGGCAATTATTGTCATCGTAACGGTACACATATTTGCACTCATAGCAATATTCTTTTTCCCTGTCCTTTATAAAGGCCCAGTTGATCCTGTCAAAGGCCTTTGAAAGACTTTTTTTCCCGCTCATTTCATACACGAACTGTGTTGTATTAGCATCATAGTCCATTTTCAGTGCTATGTATGCATTGATAGCAGCGTCTTTGTTCTTGCCGTTGCCATTAATGATGTTAGCCATCACGTTTTCAACCATGGCCTTATGCTTCGCCAATTGGTAAATAACACCATTGTGATGGTAAAAATCGCAGGAAGTGCCACATGATTGGGCATTGCTTAAAAAGGGGCTCGCAATAAGGATTGCTGCAATAATGAGTACGGATTTGAAAAGCTTCATGTTTAAAATTTGCGACAAGAAACAAAAAAAATAATACTTATGCAAGTTTTGAGATAAAACCCTATAAAAAGACTATATACAATAAGCGGAACTTCCTAATAGATACCTGGAAAACAGCCATTTGGTAGCTTAATAATGGCATTCTCGGCGCCATAGAAGTTATGCGGATGCCAAAAGCGAGAAATTGAATGTAGATCCTTTACCTTCTTCACTTTCCACCCAGATAGTTCCCCCATTCTCCTCAACAAACTCCTTACAAAGCATGAGGCCTATACTGGTACCTCGCTCGTTATCTGTGCCAAGGGTGCTGTTTACAAATGGTTCGAAAACGCCATTTAGCTGTTCCCGGTCCATCCCGATCCCGGTATCGGCTACAGAAAAAACAAGATAGCCCGGCTTTTGGTATTTATCGGCTTTGATTTTTATCGATCCGCCGGGGTGTGTGAATTTGATAGCATTTGAGACAAGATTACGTACAACGAAATCGAAGTGCGTAGGATCTGCATAAACCCTGGCATCCGCGGGCAGGTTATTGACAATGCTGATCTTTTTTTGGTCTGCAATGCCTTTCATAAGGCGCATTACTTGCTGCACATTCTCACCTGGATTGAAAACACTGCGCTTTGTACCAACCCCTTTTATCTGCGACTGGCCCCAATAAAGTAATTTGTCAAGCGTATCAAATGATGCTGTCGCATTCTCCATCAAAGAGTCAAGAAGATACTTTTTCTCTTCTTCGGTAGTGGTGGCCTGCCTGTATATCTCTATCATTTGAGGGGCATTACCAATCGGCCCGCGCAGATCATGGCCGATGATGGAGAACAGCTTGTCTTTCACCATATTGGTTTTAAGCAGTTCTGATTCCCGTTTGGACAGCTGTAGATTGAGTCTTTGGGATTTACGGTGAAAGAACATCAGGGCGAATAAGGAAAGCGCAAGTACACATGCGACGGCTATGATTATATTTTTTTGCAGCGTGCTTCGCTTTTCGGAAACAGTGAGCTGCTGGAGGCGTGCGTTAGATTTGTCTAATTCGTAAACCGCCTGGAGGTTAGCAATCTCTTTCGCTTTCTCAATGTTGAAAATACTGTCTTTCAGGTTGGTATATTGTTCCATCAGGTCCAGGGCTTCTTTGTAATGGCCCTGGCCATTTAAAACACTTACCATACCATATAATATCTCCGCCTGTAGCGAGCGCTGGCCTATCCTTCGCGTGGTATCTAATGCCGCCCTCAATAAGGCCATAGATTTCACCGGATCCTTTTTTTCCAATAGCGATACTATATTCAAGCTGATGCGTGCATAATCTTCGGGGAAATTCTTTTCCTTAGCCATGTCCAGGGCTTGGTTATAATATTCCAATGCTTTATCGCTATGCTCCGTTTGGTCGTAGACTATACCTTTGTTTAAGAGCGACAATATCCGTATGCTGGCCAGTTTGGGGCTGTTAGTATGTTGCAGAGCCATATCAAAATAGTCCATCGCTTCTTTATACTTTCCGCGTTTGCCATATACAATACCAATGTTATTATACAGCAAAACAGCCTTGCTGGAGTCAGGATCCTGCCGGGCCAATTGCATAGATTTACTGTAGTAATCAAGTGCCCTGTCAAGGTTGTTTATCCGTTCATTCACCACACCTAGCTTCAGGTAAGTAGCTTGCACCCCTGCTTCATTACCTTCACCTTCAAATATCTTAAGTGCGGTCATAAAATGCCGCGTTGCTTCATCGTAGTTAGCACTCTTCCCTTCTATTGTGCCCAAAGTATTATGTACGTAGGCTATACCGGTTTTATACCCTATTTCGGTATATATTCTTAATGCCTCGTTGCATCTCCTTTTTGCTAGTTCTACCCTGCCCTGCTCAAGATCTTCATTAGCAAGCAAAGCATTCATGCGGGCTATGCCCATGTTAAATTTTGCCGCAGTGAGGTCGTTAAGCCCCTGCATTAAATAATAAACTGCAGAGTCGGGTTTTGAATATTTGTAGTACGCATAGATCTCGTCATAGACAGCAGCCCTATTCGAGTCGACCCCTGTAGTATTTAATTTTTCAAGCAGTTGCCTGATATCGGTTTGGGCGTATAGGGTAATATTGAATAGTATTGATACTACTGCACAGGTTACGAACTTCATAAACTAAAAAAGAGTTATTCTTCCGGGCTCAAATATAGTGCATGATGGCAGGAGCTTGCATTATATTTTTAAATAAATACTTGTAATGGTGATTAAGTATGTTCGCCGCTACCAGCTGTAAATAATTTAAAAAACGTAGTACTATTGCGGCATATCCAAAAGAAATTGAACATCCTTTTCATTTGCAGCAGGAACAAAAAAAGAAGCTTAACTGCTGAGACGATATTTCGCGAGCATAATGAACATCGTGTAAGGTCCGCAGGTACTGAAGATGTGGCGCGGGTGCGCGTATCAGACAAGCTCGTACAATGGGCCGACATAATATTCGTCATGGAAAAACGGCACCGTCAGCGCCTCGATGAAAAATTTGATTCTATGAGTAACAAGCAGGTCGTTGTCATGGACATACCTGATGATTATGAATACATGGATGTTGAACTTATACAAATGCTTAAAGACATAGTTGCGCATTACATATAATTAATAAACTAAAGTTATATTCACAAAAAATATAAAAATGAAGAACAAACTAATACTTTGTACCACTGCCCTGTGCTGCATGCTTTTCATGGGCTGCCCTTATGAGACCGCCGTTGGTATCGATGCCACTCCTTCCGTAAAGATTGATACGAGGCTGCTGGGTACCTGGCAGGCAAAAAATAGTACCGACAGCAAGTTCATAGTTACCAAAGCCGGCGACAATGAGTATAAAATAGAGGAAAAGAAAAAAAGTGGCGATAAAAGCAGCATCTATCATGCTTTTTTGTCGGATGTAAAAGGTACTATGTTCATGAACGCTAAGGAGGATGATGGGCTTAGCGCTAATTACTATCTCTACAAAGTTGTGATGTCTACCGCCACCAGCGTACATCTTATACCTGTTACAGAAAATATCACTGAGAAATTTGCCACATCTGCAGAGTTAAGGCAATTCATAGAAAAGAATATGGGACTTAGTTTCTTCTTTGATAAAAATATTGATGAGTACACAAAACTATAATTAACTTGCCTGCCGATCCAGGGATTAGCATATGCCATACTTAAAGCATCTTGTTTTTAGTGCAGTACTTACATTGTTCGCATTCAGCACAGTATTCTACGCTGCCTGCCATAAAAAGAAAACGGTTATTGATCCATGTGCTTCTGTAGTGTGCAACAACTCAGGCACCTGTAGCGGTGGTAGCTGTACTTGTACTATGGCATATGATGGCACATTTTGTGACTCGCTGAGGAGAAACAAGTTTTTGGGCAGCTGGAAAGGGGATCTTTCCTGTGTGAGCGCCCCGACCGATAATGACCTGATATCCATAACTGCAGGTAGTACTGACGGGCAGGTGATCATTCAGCACCTGGCTGGTTTTCAAACCAATCTTACCGGCAACGTCATCAACGCTACGCGTATCTCTGTGCCCAGCCAAAACGTTGCTGCTGACAGCTCATTTGCCGGCACCATAACATGGCTTTCTGATACCTCGATAAAATTTGAGTACACATTGGAAGGTGCTAACCACGACGGTTGCCATGGGATCTATTATAAGCTGTAGTTCCTCCTGAAATAATAAATACTAAACTTTTTATCAAAGAAAACGTCCCGCAATTGCGGGACGTTTATATAATTGTTTTTCAATTAATTCTATGCATTTACTTTGCCTTTCACTTTAGCTACTACTTCCTCTTCGATGTTACGCGGAGCAGGAGAATAATGGCTGAACTCCATGGTAGAAGTAGCACGGCCTGAAGACAGTGAACGAAGCTGCGTAACGTAACCGAACATTTCGCTCAGCGGTACTTTAGCTTTTATCACCTGCAGGTTGTTACGGCTATCCATACCTTCCAGCATAGCGCGGCGGCGGTTAAGATCACCTGTTACGTCACCCATGTACTGATCAGGAGTAATTACTTCCACCTTCATGATCGGCTCAAGTATTACCGGCTTAGCTTTTTTACCTGCTTCACGGAAACCTGACTTAGCACAAAGTTCGAAAGACATACCGTCTGAATCGACCTGGTGGAACGAACCGTCAAATATACGTACCCTCATGCTCTCAACAGGGAAACCTGCGAGTGCACCTGTACCCATTGAAGATTCAAAACCTTTCTGTATCGGTGCTATAAATTCACGAGGAATAGATCCACCGAATATTTCATTAATGAACTGGAAATTGCCTTTACCTTCTTTCAGGAACTCTTCATCAGCGGGCCCCATTTCAAAAGCGATGTCAGCGAACTTACCACGACCACCCGTTTGTTTCTTGAACACTTCGCGGTGCTCAACTTTAAGCGTGAACGCTTCTTTGTATGCCACCTGCGGAGCACCCTGGTTGATCTCCACCTTAAACTCGCGCCTCATACGGTCAACGATGATCTCAAGGTGTAATTCACCCATACCACTCAGGATGGTTTGGCCGGTATCTTCGTCGGTCTTTACACGCAGTGTAGGATCTTCTTCCACTAGCTTGGCAATAGCCATACCCATCTTATCAACGTCGGCCTGTGTTTTAGGCTCAACAGCTATCGAGATAACAGGCTCAGGGATGAACATGTTCTCCAGTATGATCGGGTTCTTTTCGTCGCACAGCGTGTCACCTGTTTTGATTTCCTTGAAACCAACGGCTGCACCAATATCACCTGCTTCGATAAAATCGATCGGGTTCTGCTTGTTGGCGTGCATCTGCATGATACGGCTGATACGCTCGTTCTTACCGCTACGCATGTTCAGTACATATGAACCTGAGTCCAAATGGCCTGAATAGCACCTGAAGAAGGCCAGGCGACCTACGAACGGATCGGTCATGATCTTGAATGCAAGGGCTGCAAATGGCTCCTTGGCATCAGGGTGACGCTGTATTGTTTCGCCTGTATCAGGGTCGGTACCGCTTATCGCCTCAATGTCCATCGGGCTAGGCAGGTAACGGATAACGCAGTCAAGCGCAACCTGTACACCTTTATTCTTGTACGCCGAACCGCAAAGCATTGGTACAATGCTCAGGTCAAGGCAAGCCTTACGTACTGCTATGTGTATCTCATCTTCGGAGATGCTGTTAGGATCTTCGAAGAATTTCTCCATCAGTTTGTCATCGTATTCAGCTACTGCTTCAACGAGGTGCGCACGCCAGAAATCTGCATCTTCCTTCATATCATCAGGAATAGCAACTTCAGTGTAGGTCATACCCTGTGTAGCGTCATCCCAAATGATACCCTTCATGGTGATCAGGTCCACAACGCCTTTAAAATGCTCTTCAGCACCTATTGGAAGCTGCAGTGGAACTGCTTTAGCACCCAGCATGTCTTTAACCTGCTGAACTACCATCAGGAAGTCGGCACCGATACGGTCCATTTTATTTACGAAACCGATACGTGGTACCTTGTAACGGTTAGCCTGGCGCCATACGGTCTCAGACTGTGGTTCCACACCATCAACGGCAGAGAACAAAGCCACAAGGCCATCCAGTACACGCAAAGAACGTTCTACCTCGATGGTAAAATCCACGTGGCCCGGAGTATCGATAATGTTGAATTTATATTTCTTTGAATCAGGCAAAGCCTTACCCTGTGTGGTTGGATAATTCCAAAAACAAGTAGTAGCTGCCGAAGTGATAGTGATACCACGCTCCTGCTCCTGTGCCATCCAGTCCATGGTAGCTGCACCTTCGTGCACCTCGCCTATTTTATGGTTCACACCGGTATAGTAAAGAATGCGTTCGGTCATAGTGGTCTTGCCCGCATCGATGTGTGCTGCAATACCAAAGTTGCGCTGTAAGCGTAAGTCTGCCATTTTTTATGAATTGATATAATTAAGCGTTTAAAACGGGTGCAAAGGTAAGGAAATTTATGTGATAATGTGCAAATGTGATCGTGTGAAATAAATGTGATGATGTGCAGTTGTAGTGATGTGAAACGAATGTGATAATGTGCAAATGTGATGATGTGCAAATTGTGTGTCCCTGTATCGGAAATTGGGGACCAGAATCCGTGATTGGAGCGTAATAAATTCCGATAAATCATTATTTCCCTTTTTACGCAGGAAATTCCGTCTTTGTTGGTGTTCCTCACCAACAAACCTCGCGCAGGCCACATTTTCTACCTTTTTCATTTCTTTATACCAACCGCTCATTATCAATAATTTAACCTCAAAAATAGGAGTATGATACCCTCCTCAAGGGGGTATCATACCCTTCTAAAAGGGTATCATAAAACTTCAATTTGCCCATCTCAAAACCTCTTAGGAACTTTACAGGTTCCTCAGCCATTTCGCCGTGTCAGGTGGCTTTAGGAAGTATTAGTAAACAGTAAACCGATATTTATGAAACAGCAAAAATACCGGGTACATCCACCCTCCAAAATGCCCGATGCCCTAAACGTTCGGGCATCATTAAAGCTCCCTTTTATTTCAAAGAAGGGTGGCCTGATTCAGACAAAGATACCTTTCAATTGAATGCATCAGGACAGCTAGTCCCGCCCTTCAGCGGGAGGGTCATTTCTTCTTTCGGACATCAAATGTCCGAATCGGGCACAAATCGGGCACGCACATAAAATCATCATATGACATGACTGGCAAGTCATTCCGCCACCTAACACCGTTAGGAAATGTCCGATTTTTATTTCATGCCCGATTCGGGCATTTCTGGCACTCACCTCTCATCCTGGGCGACAGCAGGAATTGGAATTATTGAGGAGCGGGGCAAACACTCACCGGGAGATTGCTTTGTTGCCGGCCGTGCACAAGGCTATGCGGCCCCGCAAAATGACGGGCTTGCCCTGCGCCTGCCATTGGGTCTGCGAAGAGAGAGACTCAATGGGTAAAGAACACGTAGCCGGACATCCCCCTGCCCCCTTCCGGCTTGGCACAACAGCGCCAGCACAAGGAGGAATTTTGGTACCTATTGTTAAATTCAAACCTGAACAAATTTTACTGCTCCTTTTAACATTTTTATAATAAGATGTGTCTATAAATTTGTGCAAACACAATAAAAAAACAGGAGTTTAAGCTATGAAATTCAAACTATTTCCGGTCGTTCTAACAGCTGCTGTTACATCTGTATTAACCTTAGGCATCGCAGCTCACTATCAAAACCAGATTCCATTTATTGCAGGGCAAACGAACAGTCTGCCGGTAAACTATGCGAGCTATACAGATGGCGGCGCAATTTTGAAAAGCAATGCGGGGGCGGTGGACTTCCAAAACGCGGCAGAGGGTTCCGTGAAAGCTGTAGTGCACATCAAGACCACGAGCAGGGCAAGGACCATCTCGGCCAGCGAACTGGCGGAAATGGGGGGCGAAGACGATTTTTTTGGCGGTCTTTTTGGCAACCGCAAATATATACTGCCACCCCAGGTGGGATCCGGCTCGGGCGTTGTTATTTCGCCTGATGGCTACATCGTTACCAATAACCACGTGGTGGCCGGCACCGACCAGGTGAATGTTACCTTTAATGACCGGTTGACCTCGACGGCAAAAGTTGTGGCTACCGACCCTTCGACAGATATAGCCTTGCTGAAGGTAGACGAAAAGAACCTGCCTTATATGGAATTCGGCAATTCCGACAATGTACACCTGGGGCAATGGGTCCTGGCCGTGGGTTATCCCCTAACGCTTGATGCCACTGTAACGGCGGGCATTGTGAGCGGTAAGGGGCGTTCGCTGGGCATCAACCATACACAATCGTTACTGCCAATAGAGTCCTTTATCCAGACCGATGCAGCCATGAACCCCGGCAATAGTGGTGGTGCACTGGTGAACACAGACGGACAATTGGTTGGGCTTAACTCAGCCATAGCCTCACCTACCGGTTCTTATGCCGGCTACTCATATGCCATCCCTTCCAATATAGTGAGGAAAGTAGCTAATGACCTGATGCAGTACGGCTCGGTACAACGCGGCTATATAGGAATAAAATATCTGGACCATAAAAATGCCAGCCCTGAGCAGCTAAGCGCCCTGGGTATAGACAAAAATGACGGTGTGTACGTGGCAGAAGTACTGGAAGGCAGCGGCGCAGAGCAGGCAGGGATAAAAAAGGGCGACTTTATTACCCAGATAAATGGCAATAAGATACATTCCGAACCTGAAATGATAGGTGAAGTAGCACGTTACAAACCCGGTGATAATATTAGCATTACGTACAGCAGGGCAGGTAAAGAATATAAGGCAATGGTGGAACTGAAAAACAAAAATGGCAACACCACCATCATTAAAGAAGACGGGGCCGGGATAAAACTGCTGGGGGCTACTTTACGTACGCTGGGCAGCAGTGAAAGAAACAGGCTGGGCTTAAAAGGCGGTGTACTGGTAACAGACCTGGGTGAAGGGCAACTGGCCCAGCAAACAGAAATGCGCAAAGGATTTGTAATAATCAACGCCAACGACAAGCCTGTGGGCAATACCGATGAGCTGCAAAAAGCGGTGGCCGGCAGCAAAAGCATGAAACTGGGCGGTCTGTACCCCGGCTACAGGGGCATGTATTATTATGGATTAAATAATATAGGCGGGCCAACTAATGAACAATAAGGGAAGTTAATTGTATAAACAACTAAACCCCTCGGTAAATACGAGGGGTTTATATTTTAATGTAGAACAATTTGCAGATTATTGTTATTATTCCTTACCGATAAATGGCGTATTATTACAGCGAATTTTGTCTATATTCACCATTTAAGCCCATACTGTAAGTTCTAAATGAAAGTTAGTAAACTTATGGATTATAGTTATTTTTGCACCCCAAATTGAAATCAGACAGTGAGATCCGTTTATATTACCCGTCTTTCTAAATACCTGCCTAATGACCCGGTGGGCAATGATGAGATGGAAAATGTGTTAGGAATGGTAGATGGAAAACCATCAAGAGCACGATCAATAGTACTAAGGAACAATGGCATTAAGACGCGGTATTACGCTTTAAAGGACGGCAAAAAGACGCACACCAATGTACAGCTGGCCGCTGAAGCGATAAAACAACTCTTTGACGAGCAGATACCCATTGAAAAGCTTGAATTACTTGCGGCAGGCACCAGCTCGCCCGAGCAATTACTGCCGGCACAGGCAGCCATGATACATGGGGAGCTTGGCCTAAAACAGCGCGTTGAAATAGTGTCAACTACCGGGGCATGCTGCACCGGCATGCAGGCACTCAAGTATGCCTACCTGTCCATTGGTGCAGGTATGACGAACATTGCAGCCGTAGTCGGTTCCGAGCGGATGTCGATATGGATGCATTCATCGCGTTTTCAGCCTGAAGCCGACAACCTGCACCACCTGCACGAGAATCCCATTCTTGCTTTTGAAAAAGACTTCCTCCGCTGGATGCTGAGCGACGGCGCGGCGGCGGCTTTGCTGCAGAGCGAGCCAAATCCCGATGGCCTATCCTTAAAGATAAACTGGCTGGAGATAACTTCATTCGCCAACGAACTGGAAACCTGTATGTATGCAGGTGCCACAAAGAACGAGGACAAAAGCCTTACCGGCTGGAATGATATGGACACCACCGAGTGGAGCAATAACAGCGTCTTCTCGATGAAGCAGGACACAAGGCTGCTGGGTGATAACATTGTGCCCAAGGGTGGAATATTCCTTGCCGAGCTGATGGAAAAACATAAGCTTACAGGCGACCAGGTGGATTACTACCTGCCCCACATGTCGAGCGAGTTCTTCAAACACCAGATACACGAATATCACCAGAAGATAGGCATGGACATACCATGGGAAAAATGGTTCTATAACCTGCCAAAGGTTGGCAATGTGGGCAGTGCTTCGGCCTTCCTGATGCTTGAGGAGCTGATGCATAGCGGCAGGCTTAAACAAGGTGACCGTCTCCTTGTCATGGTTCCGGAGAGTGCACGTTTCTCTTACGCTTATTTATACCTTACCGTTGTCTGATAGCTTTATGAAGCCCCGTATCCTTGTTCTATACTTTACCCAAACAGGACAGCTACGCCACATCCTTGACAATATCCTGCAGGATATAAAAGATAAGGCCGAGCTGGAATACGTGGCTATTGAACCGGTGACACCATATCCTTTTCCATGGAAGGCAGTTACCTTCTTCGACACCATGCCGGAGACGGTACAGCATTTGCCGATAGACATAAAACCCCTGCCCGAGCATGTGATGAACGGGCATTATGACCTTGTTGTCTTCGGCTGGCAACCGTGGTTCCTTAATCCTTCATTGCCGATCACTTCGTTCCTGCAAAGCCCTTCTGCAAAAGTGCTGTCGGGCAAGCCGGTAATAACCGTGATAGGGGCACGCAATATGTGGCTGCTCGCACAGGAAAAAGTAAAAATGTACCTGGAGCAAGTGAATGCAAAACTGGTAGCTAATATTGCACTGGTTGATACGAACACGAACATCATCTCTACGCTTACAGTTATCCGCTGGTCCTTCACGGGGCGTAAGGAGGCGAAGGGTTTATTACCGGCAGCGGGTGTGCAGGAAAAAGATATACAACTCGCGCAACGCTATGGGACACCGATATTCAAGCACCTTACTGAGAACAAGCTGGACAGCCTGCACCAGGAGCTGATGATGATAGGCTCAGTGAAGCTGAACCCGGCCCTTGTGCTGCTGGAGCAAAAGGGCATCAAGAACTTCAGGTTTTGGGCAAAATACATACGCGAAAAAGGAGGCCCCGGCGATCCTAAGCGTTTTGGCCGTGTAAAACAATTCAAGAACCTGCTGATCGTTGCCATATTTATACTCTCTCCACTTACCGCTTTGCTCGCAGCAATAAAACTGCAGCTAAAGAAGAAATCACTGCTGAAGGATGTAGCTTACTTTAAGCGTTTGAAGTACGAGGCAGGAAGAATTTGACGACAGAAAATAGTCGCTACACCATTACGCCGAATTTATCTAAAAGCTTATAATTTTGATAAAGTTGAAAGGCTGTGCTATTTGCCAAAAGCAGGTACCAGGCTTCTACAAAATAAAAGATTAACACCATGACAAAAGGCGGAGAACTGTACCACAAAATAGCATCAGAAATTCCCGATGTAACGGAGGGGAAAATGTTCGGAGCTCTATGCATCAAAGCTGCTAACGGCAAAGCAGGCGTTATGTTCTGGAAGGAGTACATTGTCTTTAAGTTAGACGCCAAGGACATGGAGAACGCACTTAAGCTAAAGGATGCTAAAATATTCACACCCATGGATAACCGCCCAATGAATGGCTGGGTGCAGGTATCGGACGCCCATATGGCAAAATGGAAACACTATGCCGAGCTGGCCATGGACTATGTGAAAAAGATAGAGGTGAAGGAAAAGCCTAAAAAGAAAAAATGAAACGTTACTTGTGGCCGGCCTTATGCTTGCCCTTAGCCTGTGCTTCTAAATAGTGCTTTAACTCCTGCTTTCGTTTCTTAAAATTTTCAGGCACTTCTTTTTCTGGGTCCCAGGTATCATCTTCGGTTTTGCCATGCCCTAAGGAAGAAATATCGATAAGCTTTCCCTTATCAAAGTACATTTTCACCCTCCATTCTATAGCATTTTCCTCTTTTACTATAGGGTAATAATATATCTCACTTTCGCGTGCGAATACAACATTGTTATCTTTCACGTAATAGGATTCTTCGTACAAATTCGTACTATCTAGCCAATAAGAAATAGAAATCGAACTGACCAGGTCCTTGTCAAGTGTATACGACCAGTTTTCCGTAACAGGCACAGCCTTTATCTTTTTGCGAATACTGAAGGCCTGAGAAACCTGTCCGTCTACTTTACGGACATAGGCATTGATGAGCTCAACATTTTTTTCACGTTCCCGTGAAGAACAGTATAAAGGAAAAAAGAACAATATCACAATCGTTACCAGTCTCATGGCCTATCCGTAATAAGCTATCTCACTCTTCCCCTCACCATTCCTCATTCCCCTGTACATACCGGCTGAGTTAAAGCACATGTCATAATTGCCTTTGGCATCTACAGCGATCAGTCCACCCTCGCCACCCATCTTCACCAGCTTTTCTTTTATTACCGTATTGCAAGCCTCCTGCAATGAAAGGCCTTTATACTCCATCAGGCAGGATACATCATAAGCCACTACCGCCCGTAAGAAGAATTCGCCGTGACCGGTGCAGGATATAGCGCAGGTATTGTTATTGGCGTAGGTACCCGAACCTATTACCGGGCTATCCCCTATCCTGCCGAAGCGTTTGTTGGTCATGCCACCTGTTGATGTACCTGCTGCGAGGTTACCGTACTCGTCCATTGCCACAGCGCCCACCGTACCGAATTTATGATCGGGGTTAGGCGACACACCTTTCAGGTTGTCTT
>APMI01029819.1_pt1 | contig 12885 bp, 14 predicted proteins | sample 667938 | NCBI WGS metagenome assembly APMI01 (sample SAMN01084076, study PRJNA167559) | wastewater metagenome | biome: Wastewater | place: Denmark: Ejby Moelle, Odense | collected 2011-11-28 | reverse complement strand
AGTTCCGCGACGACGACGGCCCGGCTCATGCGGGCATAGTTCGCCCACCAGGCCATCGTGAGCGCGAAGATCATCGACCAGTAACCCGTTCCCATGATGCCGATGAGCGCGAGTGCGATTACCAGGCTCGGCAGCGCTAGAATGATGTCGATGATGCTGATTAGCACGAGTTCGGCCGTGCCGCCGACATAGCCGGCGAACGAACCGATCACCACGCCAATGACGAGCGCGGAGGCAAGGACGATGGCCATCGCTGTCATCGACACCTGGGCTCCGCCGACGATGCGGCTGAAGATATCACGGCCAAGATAATCTGTGCCGAAGAAGTGTTGTGCACTCGGTCCCGTGAGGATGGCATTGTAGTCCTGAGCGCCAGGATCGTATGTCATGAGCAACGGCGCGAAGACCGCGACGATGACGAGAAAGACGACGGGCGAGATCGTCAACCAGGGCAATCCGCGCAAGCGGCTGAAGATGTTGCGGTCCATATCAAGCTCCCTTTGCACGACGAAGCCGCGGATCGATCAGGAGACAGATCAGGTCGGCAATGAAATTGACGGCGACGAAGAAGACGACGAACAGCAGGAGTGACGCTTGCATGCCGATGAAGTCGCGGAAGCGAATGGCATCGATGAAAAAAGAACCCACGCCGCGCAACGCGAAGACGGTTTCCACGACAATCGAGCCGATGATCATCAGCGTGAACTGCGCACCGAAGGTCGTAATAAAGGGTACCGCGATGTTGGGCAGAGCTTCACGAACGAGAACACCGCCGCGCGAATAGCCCTTGGCGAAGCCGGTCGTGGCGTATGGCCGTGCCATGATTTCCTGAAGGTTCACACGAACCACGCGGGCCAATACGCAAGCCGGGAAGAGCGCAATCGTCAGCCAGGGCAGAACCCACCCGCTGAAGCCGCGCACGCCGAAGGTCGGCACGAGCCCGAGCCAGACCGAGAACACGATAACCAGCATGGCGGCGACGAAGAAGTTCGGTGTAGAAGCGCCCACGAGGGAAAGGCCATGCAGACCCTTGTCGACTGGGCCACCATTGCTCGCGGCGCCGAGAAGTCCCATGCCGAGCGAGAGCAGTAGCGCGATCACACCACCACCGACGAGCAAGGCGCCTGTGATCGGAATACGCTTTGCGAATTCCTCGGCGATCGGCTTTCCGGTGCGAAGCGACACGCCGAAATCGCCCGTCAGGGCGTCCATGAGCCAAGCGCCGTAGCGCATCGGAAGCGGATCGTTGAGGCCGAGTTCGTCGGCGATGCGTACAATCATTTGCGCGTCAGCGCCAGGGCCGGCGGCACGCTCGGCAATGAGTGCGGCGACGTTGCCAGGTGCAGCGCTGATCAGCGCGAAAATCGCGGCTGAGGCAGCCAACACGAGGCCGAGGGCGAGCAAGGCTCGCCTCAATAGGAGTTTCTGCATGCTTTCTCCCCCCAAAGGAAACGGATTGCCAGCCAGCTCCTCGCTGACTGGCAAAAACGGCTGCGAACTCAGGCCTTGAGACCGATACCTTTGTAGGGCAGGTCATAATCAGTGTTGGGCAGGCTGAAGTTTTCGACACGCGGGCCATGCGCCCACAGCCGCTGCTGCACGACGAGTGGGCAGATGGCTACATTGTCGTAGAGCCAGTCGTAGACAGCTTGCATTGCCGGCTCACGCGCATCGCCGCTAGCATCGGTCGCTGCCTTGATCAGAGCGTCGAGCGCCGGCGCGATGTAAATCTTGCCGTCAGGCCCGCTGTCGACTGTGGATACGAACGGGTTGCCGAGCGTGCCGTGCGGATCGTAGGGCGCACCGTACGTGGTGAAGAAGGTGAGATCGTATTCGAAGGCCGGCCGACGGTCATGCATCGTAGCATTGTCGACAGAGGTGACACGGGCCTGGATGCCGCACTCCGCAAGCTGACCCTGTGCCATTTCGGCGACGCGGCGCGACCCGGGCAGTGATTCTTCCGATACGAGAAACTCCAACTCTAGGGTCTGGCCGTCCTTGGACCAGCTACCACTTTCGCTCCAGCCGCCGTCCGTGAGAATCTTCTTGACCGTCGCGACGTCACGTGTCGGCACCTCGTGACGCTTGCCAGCGAGCGGGATGTTGGACGGAAAGAGGTCGGCGATCGGATCGGCATAGCCTTCGAAAAGCACCGTTGCGACTGCCTGCCGGTCGATGGCATTGAAGATTGCGCGACGGACGGCGATGTCCTGCATGACCGGAGACTTCGGAGAGAAGCCGAGCAGCATGGTCGCCGTTCCCGGCTCGGCAACCACCGTTACGCCTTCGCCATTGAGCGACTTGGCTCTGCGCGGCGAAAGCGGCGCCACCCAGTCTCCGCCGATGATGTCGAGATCACCAGAGCGCAGGGCGTTGGCACGGGCGAGTTCGTCCGGGACGACACTCAGTTCGATACGGGAGAATTTCGGCTTCTCGCCCCAATAATTGTCGTTCCGCGTCAGCACGGCGCCGGAGGAATCGGTCGATTCCAGGATCCATGGGCCGGTACCGATGGCGGCAGTCTGTTTGCCGTCGGCGTCGACTGCCTTCGGCGAGAGGAAGCGTACGGGGCGGACGATCGTCAGCTCGAGCAGGCCCGCCGGAACGGGGCGCTTCAGCTTCAGCACGAGCGTCTGCGGATCCTGCACAACGGTACTGTCGAAGGCGTCGGAAATCGCAATCCAGGAGAAATCGGCATTGCCCATCCAGCGTTTGAGGTTCCATTCGGCGGCGGTGGCATCAAACGGCGTGCCGTCAGAGAAGGTTACGCCCTTGCGCAGATTGAAAGTGATGGATAGCCCGTCGTCCGCGACGGTCCAGGTTTCGGCAAGCCCGGGCTCGAGGGTGCCGTTCGGGCCGTAGTGGACGAGACCGTCGAAGACGATCGTATAGGAACTGAGCGTAGAGACGTTGGTCAGGAGATCGAGATTGCCGGTCTCGGCAGCGATGGCGATTTTGAGCGTGCCTGCCTCCTGAGAGAAGGCAAGTGTCGGCAGCGAGGAGATCAGCGCAAGGGCCGACCCCGCGACGAGAAACTGGCGGCGAGAGAGATCTGTCATGTTGTCGTTCCCCATTAAGTGGCAGTTGGTAGCATTCTTGTAATGTCTAGACATAATAAACCTATCCTCCACCAGAGGATTCCACAAGAGGGCCGAGGTGGAGAATCTGCTCGCCACAGGCAAGACAGTTTGTTGGGAATTCACGGTTCAGGTGGCGCGCATTTCATCTGTCCAGGCATTGAATCGACGGTTGAATTCCAGCGTCTTCTTCCGCACCGGCCAGCGGAAGCCATAGAAATCGTAGATGCTGGTATCCTTGGGGATTTTTTCGAGACCAACGAGGCTGAGCTTCCCGCGCGTGATCGGTAGCGTGCCGGACACACCGTCCCAGCGGTCGAGGACCGGGAATCCAGCTGCCCGCAGATCCGGATCCCAGGTGGCGTCGAACAATCGTTCCTTGCCATCTATGGAAACGAGTACGGTGTCGTGGAAGCTGCGCGTGTCGGTCAAAAGATTGAGCATGTCACGTGGGATCGGCAGATCCGCCCAATCAAACGTCACCAATGTCTGACGCGCGGAAAAGCCAGCGGCCTTCAGGAGGTGAGTGGCCGCCGCTGCCTTGTGGCGGCAATCGCCTCGCCCCAGGGCGAAAAGGCTCAACGGCTCTCCTTTCCAGGCGGTCAGCTTGTAAGGAACCCGCCGCACAAGTTCGAAGATCGCGATGCGTGCCTCGATTGGCGTCAAGTTCTCGCCCAAAGACCCAAGGATGAATTTCGCATTGAAGGCACGTTTCGCGGCATTTTGTGCCTGGATTGCCTTCTGGGCCGACGCCACCCGGGCGAGCGGATGGATCACTGCGTTGGCAATACAAGGAATAGTGATCAAAGTGCCGGCAGTTATCAGTAGATGGCGTCGGTTCAACATGGACGTGATCCTGTATCAAGGGAGTTGGCGTGTCGGGAGAGCGAAGTGCTCCAGGCGGTTGGCGGCTTTGGCGCCGCCGCCCTCGAAGTCGAGGACGGCGGCCAGTGGGAACCAAGGAGGCGGGGATGAGCGCGTTCGTCCATGCCCTGCATGACGGCGTCGTCACGCGTAGATCTGGATAGGGTGATCCGCGGCGAGTATCGGCATTTGGGCGATCGGATTGTGTTTGCGCTGATACCGCACAACATCACCGTTCATGCCTTCGAGATGCATGCGCTTTGAGGGCAGAAGCCCCATTTGCGCCGCTAGAACGTCGAGTTCTGCGGCGATCTCGGGCCGGTGGTTGAAGATCAGCACGCCGTCCTCCGACAGAAGCCGCCCGGCGCTCGTCATAAAAGAGGCGTGGTCGGTTTCGAAATAGACGGCGGCCTGCGAATAGATGATGTCGACCGACCCGCGCGCCACGCCTTGGCGCTCGAGCAGGCGAAGGCCAGCCGCAGTCACGTAGGGATGCTCATAAACACCCTCTGGCAACGCTTCATGCCAGGGTGTCAGGTTCGTGAAATGGAGGAAGACACGCTGTCCCATTTCGTCGGCGAACACATCGCTCATCGACGCGATGTCGTTGCATTTGTGCCGCGAGATAGGGGTTCGGAACCCGGCCCAGGCCGCGCCAATCTCAAGGAATGTGAAGCGTTGTTTGAGTTCCAGAAAGCGCTCCGCCTCTTCATAGATATCGATACCCATCGTCGTGGCGAGACGAAACGAGCCGCCGCTTGAGGTCCAGGCGCCATCATGGGCGAAGGCTGCGATGGCTTGGCCCACCGATCCGGTTTCCCGAACCATGGTTCGGTAGAAGGCGACCGGATTGCGCCGCGATGGGACCGGTACGTTCGGCCTCAGGCGCTTCGCCTGCAGGTCGCGTTTGATGGCCATGCACAGCTTTTGCCAGGCGGCGCTGCTGATACTGTAATTCAGGGTTGCAAGATGGCGTGCGAGTTCCTGACGCGCAACGGCGGCTTGAAAAAACATGGGGTAACTCCGTGATCTGAAATGCCCTCAAGGGGCGCGCAATGGCTTGCGAGGCACGGAATGAAAAAATGTCAGCCCTGCCTCGCCCTCAAAGGGCGAGAGGTCTTGGCGGGCGGAAAAGGCCGGTCAGCGGCTCGCCACGACCAAATTCATTGGTCATGGACAGCTTCATGCTCGACGTTGCCCACACATTGGTCGCTGCGCAAGGCAGAACGCAATGAGGATGAGAATGGTCTTCTGCCTGGGCAGGTGAACCTTTGCTGTCATGGCTGTGGCCGATTGACTGAGCGATTTCCGCCGTGGCCCGCGTCATGGGCGTTTCTGTCGGGGCAAGGCCGTGATGCAGCGACACGAGCAGGGTGGCGACCAAGGCTATGGCCGCCACAAGGGCTCGCAAATTTCTGACACATCTGTCGCGCATGATGGAGAAACTCGATACAAAGGATTAAGACAAAGTTAAGACGCGCGGCATCAAAACGCCGCAGTCTTGGTTAACGGATCGTCAACCTATCCTTGATATTTCCTTGAGCATGGCGACAGGTTTGCACAGAACAGGCTTTCGCGCGGTGATCGCGCTGATGCTGGTCGTGAGCACATTGGTGTTCATGGCGGCGGGCTTTGCTGCGCACAATCCGGGTACGCTCGGCCGCGTCCAGGTCGAACGCCACGCTACGCTGAAGACACAGCAAGCGGGCGAAGACCATGTGCACGATGACGGCAGTGTCGAAGAGCGCGCCTCCGGCCATCTGCATGGCCATAACCCAGGCGATCATTCGCATGAGACCGCGAGAGCGGCGCAAAGCTTCACAGTCATAGCGGTATCGGTCGATAGTTCGTTGCGCGTCCTTTCCGATCGTTTCGCCCATGAAGGTGTCGCTGCTACTCTCGAACGGCCCCCAAAACCGATCTTCCGGACCTGAAGCCGTCCGCATTGCGGACTTCTCAACCGAAATGATCGGAAAACCTATGCACGTTCCCTCTCTTGGGGCGCGGCAGGGACGTAACGTAATTCTGTCCCTCGTCCTCGCTCTTCTCTCGAGCCTGCTGATCAGCAGCGCCGCCTATGCCCATGCCGTTGCCGAGGGTGACAAGGGCTATATTCAGGAAATCTCGGGTATCAACATTCTCCCATTCATCTATCTCGGCGCCAAGCACATGGTGACGGGATACGACCACATCCTGTTCCTGTTCGGCGTGATCTTCTTCCTCTACAAGCTGAAGCATATCGGCATCTATGTAAGTCTATTCGCCGTCGGTCATTCCACGACGATGCTGCTCGGCGTCTATTTCAACGTCGGCATCAACAGCTATATCATCGATGCCATCATCGGCTTGTCGGTCGTCTACAAATCGCTCGACAATATCGGCGCTTTCCAACGCATTCTCGGCTTCCAGCCAAACACCAAGGTCGCCACTTTGGTCTTCGGATTCTTCCACGGTTTCGGCCTGTCGACGAAGATCATCGAGTACGACATCTCTCCCGATGGCCTTGTGCCGAACCTACTCGCCTTCAATGTCGGCGTGGAGATCGGCCAATTGCTAGCTCTCAGCACCATCCTCATCGCGATGGGCTATTGGCGCCGGACCCGCAGTTTCTGGCGCCACGCCTACACCGCCAATGTCGTCATGATGTGCGCCGGTTTCGTGCTGATCGGATATCAGCTCACCGGCCTCGTTCTCTCGTAAGGATATCCCATGTACAACACCGATTTTCCCAGCCGAGCGGACCTCCCGACGCTCGCACGCCTGAAGCGCTCCACTCTGATAGCCGCCGCCGCTGCTGGTGCCATCCTCGTCACTATCGTCCTGCCCTCCGAATATGCAATCGACCCGACCGGAGTCGGCAGGGTGCTCGGCCTTGTCGAGATGGGCGAGATCAAGACGCAGCTTGCTGCTGAGAATGCAAAGGACAAGGCGGCCACGACGGTAGCCCCGCTGGCAGGTGCGGATGGCGTGGCGCTGGCCGCCAGCCTAGTGAAAATGGAGCAGCGCCTCGCTTCGATAGAAGCCATGCTGGCGAACAACAATCTCGCAATCGTCGGGCCTAGCACCGATGAAATCGCGCGTCTTGCGCAGCAGACGGGTAGCGTCTCGCAGGAAAGCGACACAACTGCCACTCTCGCGGACCCGAACGAAGCGGAAGCCCTGCCCGCCGAGGTGGAGACACAGACCGCTGCGCTCTCGGAAAAGAACGATGAGATCACCATCACGCTCGATCCGGGCCAAGGTGCCGAGGTCAAGTTGGTAATGGATGCCGGCGCCAAGGCTGCCTTCGAATGGGCTGCTGAAAATGGAGTATTGAACTTCGACGCTCACGGAGACGGCGGCGGGCAGTCCGTCAGCTATGAGAAGGGGCGTGGTGTGGAAAGCGACAGCGGCGAGCTCGAGGCGGCGTTCAAGGGCAACCACGGCTGGTTCTGGCGCAACCGTGGCAACACGCCGGTAACCTTCACTTTGCGCACTCGCGGCGCCTATGCGGAGATGAAGCGGGTTTCGTGACCGGCGCTGCCGCTCCGGGCTTGCATTTCCGGAGCGGCAATTTCTTCTGGAGGCTCATTATCCGTCACCTCCGAATTTCGAAGGAGAAGGGGATTGCCATATCCCCTCCAGGGGGATAGCATAAGTCATGATTGACAATCGCGAACTTCATCCCTCCCATCCGGATATCGCCAAGCGCCTTAGGCGGGCGGAGGGGCATATCCGCAAGGTCATCGAGATGATCGAGACCGGCCGACCGTGCCTCGACATCGTTCATCAGCTTCATGCGGTCGAAAAAGCCATCATACAGGCAAAAAGGACGCTCGCCCTTGACCATCTGGACCATTGCCTAGAGGCGGTGGTCGGCCCCTTGGACCATGAAGACCGCAACGCCATTCGTGATTTCAGCCAGATCACCCGCTTCCTGTGAGACATATATGCCCACTTTTGCCGAACTGATAGCGCAGGGTTCCACCCATGCTTGGCTGTTCATGCCCAGCGCCATTCTTCTCGGCGCGCTGCATGGGCTTGAGCCGGGCCATTCGAAGACGATGATGGCGGCCTTCATCGTGGGGGTACGGGGTACGGTCGCGCAGGCGATCCTTCTCGGCCTTGCGGCAACGGCCTCCCATACGGTCATCGTCTGGGCCATTGCGCTTGGCGGCATGTATCTCTGGCAGGGCATCGCTGCCGAAACCCTGGAGCCTTACCTCCAGCTCGTCTCGGCGATCATCATCATCGCCATTGCGCTGTGGATGTTGTGGCGGACCCGGCAGGACCAGCAGGCAGCACGGGCTGCGGCCGGACATGATCATGGGCATGGCCATAGTCATGGTGATGGCCACGACCACGGCCATCATGGGCATGGCGAGGAGACGCGCCGCATCGACACCGGCCACGGCACGATCGTCGTCGAGGTCTTCGAGGACGGCGTGCCGCCGCGCTGGCGCGTCCGCACCGAACGCGGCCACAAATGGCAGGCCGGCGACGTCACGATCGCCACCGAGCGGCCGGACGGCAGCCGGCAGGGCTTCGCCTTTGTCGACAAGGGCAACTATCTCGAATCCATCGACGAGATTCCCGAACCGCACGAGTTCATGGCACGCGTCAGCCTCGGCCATGGCGACCATACGCATGATTATGACCTTTCCTTTGTCGAAGGGCATGGCCATGATCATATGCACGAGGAACTGCGCGGTCTGGAGGTTGCGACCGACGGATATCAGGATGCGCATGAGCTGGCGCATGCCAACGACATCCGCCGCAAATTCGCTGACCGCAACGTCACCACCTGGCAGATCATCATGTTCGGCCTGACGGGCGGCCTCATTCCGTGCCCTGCGGCGATCACAGTTCTTCTACTGTGCCTTCAGCTCAAGGAGTTCACGCTCGGTTTCGCCCTTGTTCTGTGCTTCTCCATCGGCCTTGCTGTAACCCTTGTCGCCGTCGGCGCGGCGGCGGCGCTCAGCGTCCGCCATGCCACGAAGCGCTGGTCGTGGTTCGGCACTTTCGCGCGTAAAGCGCCTTATTTCTCAGGCATTCTCATCATCCTCGTCGGCCTTTATGTCGGCTATCACGGCTGGATCGGGCTTGCGGCGCAGGCCGCCACGCCTGCATCCGCCGGGTGACTCCAGGAAACATTTCATGCTTAGCGTTCTTCAAAACCGAACCTACCGGCACCTCTTCCTCGCGCAGGTCATCGCCCTCATCGGGACGGGGCTTGCAACGGTCGCCCTCGGGCTGCTTGCCTACGATCTTGCCGGCGCGAATGCCGGCGCCGTGCTCGGTACGGCGCTCGCCATCAAGATGATCGCCTATGTCGGCGTGGCGCCTGTCGCTGCCGCTTTCGCGGAGCGCCTGCCGCGCCGTACGATGCTCGTCACGCTGGATCTGATCCGCGCGGCGGTTGCTCTCGCGCTCCCCTTCGTTACCGAGGTCTGGCAGGTCTACGTGCTGATCTTCGTGCTGCAATCGGCCTCCGCCGGCTTCACGCCGACCTTCCAGGCGACGATCCCCGATGTGCTACCCGACGAGAAGGAGTATACACGGGCTCTGTCGCTTTCTCGGCTGGCCTATGACCTTGAAAGCGTGATCAGCCCGATGCTGGCCGCCGCGCTGCTGACGGTGATCAGCTTCCACAGTCTGTTTGCTGGAACTGTCGTCGGCTTCCTAATCTCGGCTGCCCTGGTGGTGTTGGTTTCTCTCCCAAGCCCCAAGGCGACGGCGCCGCGCGGCATCTATGACCGCACGACAAGGGGACTGCGCATTTATCTCGCGACGCCGCGCCTGCGCGGGCTGCTCGCCCTCAACCTCGCCGTCGCCGCCGCCAGTGCCATGGTCATCGTGAACACGGTAGTATTGGTTCAGGCCGGCTTCGGCCTCAGCCAGCGGGCAACAGCGCTGGCATTGGCAGCCTTCGGCGGTGGATCGATGGTCGCCGCCCTGCTGCTGCCACGCCTTCTCGACGACGTTCCGGACCGTAGGGCCATGCTTGCCGGGGCATCCGTTCTCGTGGCCGGCCTCTTCGTCGGTGCCACCGTCCCAGCCTACGGGTTCCTTCTTCCTCTGTGGTTCGTTCTCGGTCTTGGCTACTCCCTGGCTCAGACTCCGTCTGGCCGTCTGCTTCGCCGCTCCTCGCAGCCTGAGGACCGGCCGGCATTGTTTGCGGCGCAGTTTGCACTTTCCCATGCCTGCTGGCTGATAACCTATCCGGTCGCGGGATGGCTTGGTGCAAAGGCTGGGCTTTCGGTCACCTTCGTCGCTCTTGGCATTCTCGCCCTTCTTGCGGTCATGCTCGCGGCCCGCATTTGGCCTGACCATGATCCGGAGGAAATCGACCACGAACACGATGAGCTCGAGCCGGATCATCCCCATCTCGCCGGCGGCGGACACCGCCACCGCCACGCCTATGTCATCGACGGCGACCATACTGAATGGCCGCGTTCGATATGAGGAAACGGTCGCGGGCCGGCGGGTCCCCATGAATGCGCTCGCCGCCTATGGCGGGCTGTTCCTCGTCGCACTGGCCGCTGCGACGATCCTACCGATGCAGTCCGAGGCGGCTTTGGCGGGCCTCCTGTTGATGGAGACCTATTCGGTGTGGCTGCTGCTTGCTGTCGCCAGCGCGGGCAATGTGCTGGGGTCGTTGATCAACTGGCTTCTCGGGCGCGGCCTTGAGCGTTTCCGGGACCGGCGCTGGTTTCCGGTGGGACCAGCGGCACTCGATCGTGCACAGGACTGGTATCAGCGCTACGGAAAGTGGTCACTCCTGCTCAGCTGGGTGCCAGTGATCGGCGATCCGTTGACTGTCGTGGCGGGTGTGCTGCGCGAACCGTTGCCGGGTTTCCTGGCTTTGGTTGCCGTAGCCAAAGTGGGGCGTTATCTGGTCGTGGCGACCATCACCCTGGGCCTGTCGTCATGATGAATTTGCTGCCCGATATTGTCGGCTTTCAACGCGCGGTCTACCTAGCCTTTGCCGAGCATATCAAGGCTTTCGCCGATGGTGGGGGTTGGGGTGCTTTGCTTTTCTATCTGCCGATGGGCATTCTGTTCGGTGCCACGCACGCGCTTGCGCCGGGTCATAGCAAGACGATCCTCGCCACCTATCTGGCAGGCTCTCCTCTCGGAATCCTACGCGGCCTCGCCGTTTCACTCGTGCTCTCTTTTACCCATGTGACGATGTCGGTGCTGATCGTGCTGCTCGCGCTCCCGCTCGTCTCCTTCTCCTCCTTCGCCAATCCCGGCCGCGCGCCTGTGCTGGAGGATTTAAGCCGCGGTTTGCTTGGCCTCATCGGTCTATGGATGCTGTATCGCGCCTTCCGCCGCAAGCCGCAGAGCCACAGAGAGGGCGAGGGGTTTGCCGTCGGCTTCACGGCGGGGCTGATCCCCTGTCCGCTGACCCTCTTCGTGATGACCTTCGCCGTGACGCGCGGCGTGCCGGAAGCCGGTGTTGCCTTCGCCGTCGTCATGATGCTTGGCGTCGCACTAACCCTTTCGGTTGTTGCGGTCGCATCAATTCTCTTTCGCAACGGCATGATCCATCTGCTCGAAAGCCGTGCCACCCTCCTTGAGCTCCTATCCCGTGTCGTCGAAGCAGCGGCCGGCTCCATTCTCATGCTGATTGCCGTGCGTGAGATGCTCGCGTGATGTGCTGCCAACTGTTCAACTGAGGTCTTAATACAAATGCCGGCCGAGCGGCTCCTAAACCTGGACATGCTGAGATTCGTTTCAGCGATGCTCGTCGTTGTGCATCACTATGCTTTCCGGATGCAGGTTACCGGTGAGGGCGGAGGAATCGGTTTCTCCGAAGTGTCCGATATAGCCATCTGGCTAGACACGGGCCTGCTCATATTCTTTGCGATATCCGGTTACGTCATAACGCTCTCGTCCGAGGGACGCACCGCGTTGGAATTTGCGATCGGTCGCTTCGCGCGATTGTGGCCGACGTTTGTGCTCTGTGCATCAATCACGGCCATTGTCCTGTACAATTGGCCGGTTCCAGGTCTTCCGGACCCGACAATAAAGCAGTGGTTATCGCATGCTATCATAAATTCACGGCTCCTGGGGCAGCCTTTCCTTGATGGGGCCTACTGGACGATAGCCTATGAAATCATCTTCTATGGATGGGTTTTCGTGCTCATGGCGGCCGGATGGTTTCACCGCTTCTGGAAGCTCATTGTTTTCCTATGGGTTCTACTGTCCGCCCTAAACGAATTTCACATCGACAGTGAAATTCTTCGAAAGCTATTGATCACAGAGTATTCCGGCTATTTTGCTTTCGGGATGACGCTCTACAAGGTTCGCTATGGCGCAGGGGTGTCGGCGATGAGCGTTCTTGTTTTGTCGATCCTACTGGCTTGCCTTACGCCGTTTTTTGTAGAGCCTAAGAACTTCGAGATCTATGGTATTTATCGAGACAATTTCGGTCTTGCTCTGATCGGACCGATATCCCTTGTTTGCGTGGCAGTTTGTGTCCTGACGCCAAGCCTCTCCGTTTCGCCCGGTGCAGCCACTATTGTCGGTGGTTTGACCTATCCTCTGTATTTGCTTCATCAGAATATTGGGTATTCGGTGTTTGCGCGTTTTGGAGCCGAAAGCGGACGATGGTCTGTCGGTGCACTACTTCTGTTGAGCTTGCTGTTCATTTGTTGGCTTATCGCGCGCTTCTTTGAGCCGCTAAGCCGCAGGTTCATCAAACGATGGGCGAGTGCCCAAACCTCTTTCGGCGTGCATGAGAGATGAAGCCTACCTGTATGCGGCTTGGATGGGAGGTTTAGTGCCTGATATCATGCGCTACATGGACTTTAGATACTTTGAGTTCGCACGGCGGGAACATTTGGGCTCAAACGCCCACTTCTTGGAAGGGCCAGACAGCCAATGGCCCTATGTGGATTGCTCCTCAAGTGCGCAGCTAACGTTCACAACTAGAAATCATGTGCTTAGGTTCTTTTCA
>APMI01014283.1_pt1 | contig 12887 bp, 7 predicted proteins | sample 667938 | NCBI WGS metagenome assembly APMI01 (sample SAMN01084076, study PRJNA167559) | wastewater metagenome | biome: Wastewater | place: Denmark: Ejby Moelle, Odense | collected 2011-11-28 | reverse complement strand
TTATGTGGTAACAATCGAATAAATATTTTTTATTAAAGTATTATAAAATATATGATGAGAGCTTAAGAAAATATCAATTTATACGTATTTCACTTAAATACCGCAAATTCGACAACTTTTCCCACAAAGAATAAATTCTGAAGCTATTTGTTAAGCGTGACAATCTGCAAGTAAATTAACTTTAATAATTCCTCTTCAGGGATAGACTCAATGGGGTTGCCTTACAAAGTTAGAATCTCTAAATTCTTGAGCTTCACGATTGAATGATTTAAAGACTTGATTTGGTTATAGCTAAGCATTAATTTCTTTAAAGAAGGCAACTCAAACAACTATTATGGTAAATCTGTGAGCTGATTCATATCAAGGTGTAGATATTATAGAAGCTTTAATTAACTAATTTTAGCAGGTATTGATTTTATGCCATTTTCGAAGAGCCACAACAGTTTAAGATTTGTCAAATCGCATACTTTAATAGGGAAAAAAGGTAGATTTGCCCTTACCAAAGTTAGTGACTCAAGCTTCACCAAGTTCTTCAACTCGCATTTAAATTATGGAGCGTTGGGATTATCACCAAGCTGCAAGTATTTCAGATTCTTCAAATTATCTAATTCAACGATTTACTTAAACTGATTTTCGCCCAAGTATAAATCAGTTAAATTCTCCATTTGCCCTATGCCTTCTATGCTCTTTAATGAGTTTTTAACTGCATATATAAAAATTTACTTAGGTTCAAAATTTTCACGTTTGGAAATACGGCACCAATTTAAACAAGAGAATCTATCTTGTTTTCTGGGAAGCTTAACGAAGTTATAATTTGTTGTGCTCTATAATCTGTTATGCTGATCAAAAGTTTAGTCGTGATATTTTTTCTTGGAATTCTTAAAGACTCGTTTCTTCTTTTATAGCATTCGGATATTTCATCGAGTACCGTTTAGTTAAGAGCTTCTTGTGCTGTAAATTTAGACAATTCGTTATCATAATTTTTCTGACCGAAGAAGATGAAATTTTCAAACAATTTGAGTCTTTTCTTCTTATCTTTCTTTTTCATGTTTCTAACATTCATTTTTCCATTTTCAACATTTGCAAAGATAATATCGTTATCAACCACAAACTTCCTAAACTTCTGACCAACCGCCTTAATAGACTATAACTTGAACCCAACAAAATACTAAGGAAATTCTTAATTACTTGAAATTCTATCGGTAATATCGACATTAGGAGCCTTCTTCTTCAACTGTTTAGACAGTTATTATTCATCCATGGTGTTCATTCTACAGATGGCGCATGTCCAATATTTTAAACAACTGTTGCATTTTAGATGATCATAAATATAACGAGTTTCTGAGTAGTGTTTGTAGCACACGCTGCAAGTGAATGGGAATATCTATGGAACGTCATTTTTAGAAGTACAGGCATGCTCGCTTTCGATTATCCTAATTTTTTAATTTGCCATTAGAGAAGAGCGTTAATCTAAGCTGCTCCAAATACTTGACATCTCGGTAATAGGCCCATATGTGGAACGTGCAAGCTCATAAATATAGTGGTTGAATTTATCTGACCAAAGACTGAATTATGATTGATCAACTTTGATCGCTAACTGAATCTCGACCAAAATTTATTCTCTAAATAAAACATTCAATAATATATCTTTCGTACCTCTATTTAGCCTGTTTTTCACTTTAACAATCTTCAGAATTTGAGGGTTAATTGAACTTTGAATTTCCAGTTCTTTATAAATACGAATAATTTATTTTTATTTTGAAAAGCATTTGCATCTCATTAAGTCGGACATAGTGAAAGTGAGAAAAATAGGGGGATAAGGCCATTACGCCCATCCTTTGAGATGAGCATCATACATCTTTTTAGCAATTTTCATGAGTCCATGGATGAGCCTATTCAAATAAGCCACAGCATAGTGTTTCACATCATCAGTATTGCGAGTTGCAAACTTAATAATGCTCTCCTCGTACTCAGGCAATTTTTGTGATGAGTAATACATTAAGTTTTTGAACGATAATTATGCTTGCTTTACATTAATATCGTCTTAAATTTTAGCCAAAAATGCCTGGATATCTTTCCACTATTCAGCTGCATACTGCGATAATATTTCTCGATACTCTTCAGTCATTTACACTTAATCTCCGTTAATCATAACAAAAGGTTCATTTCTTTCAACAAAATAATCATTTTGAAATTTTTATTAAAGTTAAGAGCACCATTTGACGATAATCCTCAGCACTGCGGGATCCAATATTTTAATGTTACCATGCTTCATCTCTTCAAAACTGTAAAGTGGAACATTCTCAGACACTTTTCTATTTATCGCATATTTTGTATATTCTTTAACTGCATCTTCATATGCTTTGGTATCGATGGCTTACTATTTTTACATTTTGGGATCTTCAATGACAAGTAACTGCTTTAATACCATATCTTCAACCCGACACTCAAGCTGTCGAACATGCTTACGCAGTGTCTACAAAGTCCAATTTTCAGCTACGAACTGATCATACAGATTGCTGTCAGTCCATCTGCGACTATAGACAGCAGTGAATAATTTTTCCATCCTTTCATTAAAATCGTCAAACATGGTTCTGAAATCAGTAGGACTAACTTGTTTTTCAGGTAGTTCCTGGATATAGTTCAAAAATTGCATAATAATATCGAAGTATATGCCATCTTCATGATATTCTAGTTTTATACCTGATTTTAGTATCATATTGTTCTCATTATTATCTAAATTATCTGTAGCTGACACTGATCTGTTTAATTTTTGGTTGACTTCTTTGTTGTTTGATTGCGGGTATCGAAGTAAAAAATATGGCAGTGTTTCTTTTCGTAAGTGCTGGTTTATCAGTGCGAAATCTTACTTTGTGAGGGTGTTTACTTTTGAAAGTGCGATTATGTTTCCAAGGCAACACTAGCTAGAATATATTTTTAGCATCTGAGTATCTAACACTTTTGATGAAAAATAGTTGAAACTTACTGAAAAAACCTTTCGACAGACTTTACCTAACCAAAGTTTAATTTGTTTTTGACGAAGTGATAATTAATCTTATAATTTAGGAGTCTAAACCAACAGATAATGATCCCTTGGCTCCATTTCATTGTTATAATCGCCTAATACCTCACTTGTCTTATTTGGTGTTTAAATTCGAGATACAATTTCGACAAATGCTTTTTGAATTTCATTTGTTTCATTGGCTGTGTTTCTGCCGACTGTTGTTTATTAAAATTGTCCTCTTGTTGAAAGAAATCTATCTGCTTTTTATATGCGTTACCGAAATCTTTTAGGAAGCATGTTCGATTATGTAACTTTATAATATTAAAATACTCATAATTTAAATTTGAATAAATAAATCAAAACTATTGTCATTTTTCGATATAATAGTTGAATCAAATATATGAATCCTTATAAATTTAGACAGATTCATTAACAAAAAGTGATAATGGTAAATATTTATTTCTTGATTATAACATCAGCCTTAAAATTAGATTTAGATCATCAAACAAAATAATGAGCGAACCTGAACAACAACAAATCACTGAACCCTAGAAGTCAACAAACAGTAATCAGCTTGAAGCATAAGGTTCAGAAAATGTACAAACAAAAACATAGTAAATTGAATAAGCAAATAAAGAAACAACATAATCTGCAAATGTCAATAAGGACAAATAAAAGAAAGACAAGTAAAAATCACAAAGTGTATCATTGACAACAAAGTAAATGAACAAAATTAGGAAACAGCTAGAGAAGGCTTAAACTTACAAAAAATAAAATTAATAGTTACGTGGCTATATTTTGGCACTTGAGAAAAAGATGGAAGATGCTAAGAAAGCCGAGAACTCTAAACAAGCAATGTAAGAGACCATTAAACATTTGCAGAGAATGGTCGATTAATCCAGCAAAAATGAAGAGAAAGCGAGAAAGGAAGAAGCCAAATACAAGGAAATATATAAACATTAAAAATAAATGTTTGAAAGTCATAAAGCTGAAGTATAGGAGCTAAGAAGAGTCTCAAGTGAGTATTTTGTCTTAAAACAAGAAGTCTCCAGACTCAATAACTAACGTATATCTTTAAAAGAAGCAAGAGATCAATACCCAATAATTCAAAAGAAATGCGAAGACCTTGAAACTTTAAACGAGCGATTGAAACAATAATTATAAGACAACAAAAAATTAGCGATAGCTTAAAAATAAATAAAAGATAAACTTGAGACCAAGCTGCAATCAGTTTTGCAGCTGAATAAAGACTTATCTAGAGACAAAAACAAGATCATATGTGAAAAATAATAACTATGTGGTGAGTTATAAGCACTTAGGCAGCAAATAGAAGATGACAAAATGGAGGTTATGGTACGTGAGAAAAAAGTTGCCAATGTAAAATAGTAACTTAATTTAGGAAATCAAACAGCTTAAAGTAACATTACATCAAGAGCATGAAAAGCTAAAGATTACATAACATCAGCTAGAGTAAGCACGTAAAAATGTCAAACAGACTGTTGATTTAGATAAAGTAAAGCTTTCCTCCCTTGGGAAAGAAGATCTCTTTAATCTTCTTTAATAGTCAGAAGTATGATCATTATTATGTAGATGAAAGTTGTATCATTAAAGATGGCAATAGATGATGCTGGAAAGCGAGTTCATTAACTTAATTAAAGATTAAAATAGAAGGATAAATCAGTAATGGCACTGGCTCGATAGCTCACAAAAGACTATCCTAATATGGAGGAAAGCGAGGGCATGGAGTATATTGAGAAAGACATTATATAAATTGGAAAATAGAGAAAATAGGATTGGGGATAAATAGTTGAGAAAGTAATGATTGAAAATCTAAGGTTAAAGAGCTCAGTAACTGCTCTTGGGTAATAATATAATTCAATGATGAGACTAACAAAAGATAAAATATGATTTATTCACTGCTGATACTAACAAATTGTCTTGAGTTTATATTTAAATTTTATAATATTACTAATCATTTTTTACCGCAAAACCATAAATATAATACAATCATTTCACTAAGCTAGGTTTTTATTTCGACTATCTTCATCATTCTCACTAGCCTCTTCAATATCTTAATTTTAGTTTTCATCTTCCTCGTCCTCCATTTCGCTCTCATTTTCTTATTTCTACTTTTTGTTTGTTTTTAGCATTTCTTAAATTTAGTTGTTGTCCTTATTTTTCATCAGCTAGTATAGTTTTTATTTAAGTAGGGCAGTCTACATCGGATGTGTGATTCCTAAAATTTACATAGCTCGTCGCTTTTTAATGAACTTGCCTTTGATTCTTAAGCGCTATTCTGCTACTTTTTGTCTGCAGTTATAGCAGATCTTCCGGTTCCAAGTTTTCTTCCTGCGTTTCTCCAAGTACCTTTCAACTTTAAGTCTACGCGTTGTTTTGATTTCTTTCTGGTCCCTCACCATCAAAAGGCCTCTGACATACTCTAAAGGAATTTCACGCTCCTTGAGTACTTCAGCAAGGTCATGTGGAAAGTAAGAATGGTAATTAAATTTGGACTCATTATAAACAGTCTAAAGTTTGATTCTTTGTTCGGGCAGTTAAGGTTCGTATGAAGCGACGGGACGAGCGATTTCATCATCGCTTTCACTGTAGACTTCTCCGATCTACATGGGTTTCAAGCCAAGGTCTTCGATCTTAATCTTGTTCTGCTCATTGTACACCTGGATAATGTCCTTGAGAGGAGCCGTTGCTTTGGTACTTGTGTTAATGTTCGATGTCAAAATGTCCAAGGAGTTGCGGAAATCTCTCCTAGGCAGCTGGTCAGAATCCTTAATTAGTATTTAGTTACTTTCAAAATATTTACATAGTCAAACGATGATTTGCGACCTCCAAAAATATTAGATGAGCCTAGGACGACTTGGTTGGGGTCAATCGACAGGGAGGAGAGTGATTCGACGTCTACTTTCTGCTGTTCGCTACTCATTTCAGAGTTCAGGGGTTAAAATTATTTATGGCCACCATTTCAATGGTTGCATTAAAATGAAGTATGATCAGTATTATTTGGGATAGTGCAAATTATACTAACGCCTTTTCTCTATAATTTCAGACACTGTTAAGCACTTCATCTTAATAATTTGGATGTGCTAATTTTAATGAATAATTGCAATAAATTATTATTATAACTATAATCAATCACCCTTGAACTCAGTATTTATTCATTTTTATTTATCGTGTTTATTTATCAAGAAGTAGCAAGAGTTGAATTAGTGTAATTTTTTAAATTAGCCTGTCAAAATTGCAATAATTTTCATATAACTTTCAAGACTATAAAAATCTAAGATTATTTCAGTATAAAACATTTTTTTCTGATTCAAGATTGTTGATTTGGGTTGATTGTTGCTATTGCGCTTCTGGCTTGCAGTTTTATTTTGCGAATGTGTAAATGAATAGATAAAAATAATGGATGATGTTGACAAAATACGGGATGATTCGCCTTAGCATGAAGGCAACTCTATTCTAGAATCCTAAGAGTCTCATGAAGTGCTCATTTCGAAGCACATGATTCCTCCACCTCTGATGCTACTGCCCAAGCACACCGACAATGAGGCAAAATCATTAATGCCAATGCTTCCACTTCCATCTTTCGTGGGGATCATTCCTAACTTTCAGCCTCTCGACGTGCCCCAAAAGCAGAAGACATAATAAAATCAAGCTTGCTTTCAGTGGATCGGAGATGCATTCGACAACGTAATATATAGGAAGTATGATGAAGTCTCATACTGCAAAATTGACGACGCCGAGGAGACCTGGAACATTTGGGCATGCGATGTCACCAAGTTGTCGCAACCTAATTTCAAATCTAACAGTCCGACTAAGCAGGCTTAAGAACAGTAACTTAAACCTTTTTACACACCAAAATCATAAAAAGATCGAACGTTAGTCTTTGAGTCTAGGTTCGAGTGCGGAAACTTATCTCTGGTGTCCAAAGTTACATAGAATGAATACAATTTGCTGCTACAAAATGATATTAATACGAATGGATACTCACAATGGTTCTTCTTTAAAGTATAAAATACTTTTGCAGGAGCCTGCGTCCGCTTTAACATTCTTAATCTTTATAAGAACTCAAGTCTGTATAAAAGTGGCATGAAGGTGATTGTGTACTCAACTAAAGAATCAGAGTAGAAAAATTTAAGTTGGCATCGTGCAGGTGAAGCTATTCGATATTATGAGAACAGTTATAGCAAAAATACAAACTAATATAAACCGTTCTACACATTAAGCTGGGAGTACACGTTTCCGCACTCAAATGATGAAGTCTACTTTGCATATAGCTACCCTTTCACTTATACAAATTTGAATACCTTGATATAAAAGATTGAGTCTGATCCTTTTACTAGAAATATCTGTATTAGAAGCCCATTGTGCAAAACTTTAGCTGGCAACAGAGTCGATATGCTTACTATCACTGAAGATCATCCTTTTGAGGATTTGGAGAAAAGTTACATCGTAATAACTGCTAGAATTCACCCTGGATAAACAGTCTCTTCATATGTTTGTAATGGTATTCTAGAATTTCTTCTATCTTCACACTAGAAAGCGCGAAAACTTAGACAGCACTTTATCTTTAAAATAATTCCTATGCTGAATCCTGATGGAGTAATTCATGGTAATTATCGTTCCAATATCAGTGGGTTCGATTTAAATAGAAAATGGTAAAATCCATCAAAATTATTTCACCCAGAAGTGTATTATTGCAAGAGACTGATTGAAGGTCTCAATGAAATCGGATAAGTTATCTTGTTTTGTGATCTCCACGGGCACTCTACTAAGAAAAATGCTTTTATTTATGGTAGTCATGATACAACTGATCCGAGAAGAGGAAAATAGTTTCCATTTTTAATTAGCAAGTTATTCAGAGGGTTCTCTTTTAGAGATTGTAGTTTCTTGAAAAAATAGGCTAGAGAAGGGACAACTAGAACGGAACTTGCTAGCTAAGTTTTCAATAATAATGTTTTTACATTATAGAGTTCATTCTGTGGACCAGAGTACGAAAATATTCATTTCACAGTAAGACACTTTTAGGAGCTTGGCGAGAAATTTTGCGAAGCTATTTTACTAACATTTAGAGACAGAATAAAATAAATGCACATTTAAGCGGCCATGAGAAATAACAGCGCAAATATTCCAAGTTTTCCTAACGATGACTCTCAAATGTAATACGATTCGCTCATGGATTTTGAGGTTATTGATGAAATGAACTTAAGATAGAGAGTTAATAGCTAAAATTCACAAGGTTCAGAACAATAAAATTAAAATTTAACAATGCTGGAGGAGAAAACAATAAAGAAATATTTAATCTTAAAGAATACCCGACCTCAAACTTCATTTTTAGGTCGAAGAAATGAGTTTTTCAAGAAGTCTGGCTCACGCGATTTGACAATAAAATTCAAGTAAAGAAAAGTTGAATTTAATATTCATAAATCAAACTCTCCAACCAAGAGAAAGTAGCTCTACGAACCGCCAAAGGTTGATAAAATTATCAAAAATTCCAGAGATCTGAATTAAAAGGTTGAAAAAATAAGACTTTAGCCCAAGCTATTCGAGCCTATTTAGTTTATGTCGATGGGTCTGTAAAGAAAGAAAAACTATCGATCTTCAACTAAAATAGGAACTTACGGTCATTAATCTTAAAGATTGACAAAAAAATAAGGCCATTAATCTACAGTTAACTTTAAGCTTATTTTGAATAAAAACTATGAATTTAAAGCATAATAGCCTGAAACATTTTTCAAAAATACCACTCTGAAAAACTACATAAAAGAAGACCCTAAGAAATAAAAAGAAAGAAGGGTGTCTGATTTCATAATTAGGAAGAGTAAGCCACCTAGTGTAATTGACGACAAAAACAGTACTAATTTATTTAAAAGCGTGCTGTCTTCTTTGAGAAAAGATAAGAAATGATATGTTTATATTTTCCATTCTTGTTATAATAAATAAGTAAATGCGAGAAGAGGTCGAACATTAAAAAATAACACCTGAGTACGTTCTCAACATGACCAAGCCAGCTGAAAAATTCTTGTGCAATTTAGATGCTAACAAATATCAAATCGAGTTTGTTAAGTTTAAGATACGAAACTATGAGACTAATTAAACTTTAGTCTAGATAGTCAAGAAAGTTTAAGATTATGGAAAGCCGGTTGCTGAAGCACAGCGAAGAGTACGTTATAATTTCGGGCCTTACTTTTTCTTATTGAAAATAATTGGAACAACATTGAAGTTTAGGGTAGGTCCAAAGCCTGTTAAAAATTTCAAAATGATAGAAAGACATTACTTCAAATAGAAGCTCATAAAATCATATGAATTCGAAGCGCCATTCTGCATGCCCGGCTCAACTAACTAAATGTAAGCCATTTACTAACTGCCGAGTTTATCAGAATAAGAGATTGAGGACATGATCGACAACCCTTGGAAAACAGTTAGTGATAGCTTCTATTTTGTAGGTGACGAGCTAATCATGCACACTAAAGCTGAGTTTAACTATTCAGGTGGAGCTAATGCGATGGATGACTAGTAGTGAAATAAAGTTTGATATTTAATCTATACAATTCTTTAATTGGCTCATTAATTATATGCTAATTATTAGGTTATACAGGTGTATACTTTCTAAGTATGTTTTCGCTGACCAAGACCAAAAGCCTTAAAGACGGCGCATACGAATACGATTAATCAAACAAACTGGGTGAGGGTTCTTTCGCCAAGGTGTACAAGGGAGTCATAACTAAAAACAAGCGAGTAGTTGCTGTCAGATTGTTACCTCTTAAACTAATTGATCAGTACGGAGATAAAATCAAATAGATAATAACAGGCGAAGTAAGCGTATTGAAAGAGTTGTCGTTGTCGGACTCTGTTGATGCCATCTTCACAACTCGTATATACGACTGTTTCATGACTCAAAACAACGTTGTCATGATTTTATAGTTCTGCCCATAAGGAAATCTAGAGGATGTGCTCAAAAAAGGTCCATTGGAGGAGCCAGCTGCACTAGAAATAATATATCAACTGGCAAGAGGACTTGAATTTATTGCTAAGTAAAAGGTCGTACATAGAGATATTAAACCTGACAACATCTTCATCAAGAAGCAGGGGAATTACAAAATATTTAAACTTGGAGATTTTGGTTTCGCAGTAAAAAAACAACTGAATAGTGATCAGGTTGGTACTCCTATTTTTATGTCGCCTGAATTAGCTAAGGAATAAAGTTATGGCTCATAGGTTGATGTGTGGGCATTTGGGCTTCTAGCTCACTACTGTCTATTCAAATAGTACTATTTTATTGCGCCCAGCTAGAAACAGATTAAATATAGGGTGCTCAACTAAAAATACTAGCTAAAGAAACATCATTTGTCCAAGATATCAAAATAAATGGCAGACTTTTTAACTCAGTGCTTGAAAATGGACAAAAAAGATAGAATTTCTGCCACTAGAATAAGCGAGCATCCTGTGTTCAACTCAGTTCGTCCTAAAATTGAGCAGCTGATCAGAGATGTCACATAGATGGAGAGCGTATATGAAAGTAAATTAGCAAGGTCGACAGTTAAAGGTATTGTCACCAACCATATTATTAGATATAGTTTCTTGTTTGACTTGGCAACAACCTTCATGAAGATCATGCAGTATAACTACGCTACATTGTACATGTTTAAGCATGGGTTAGGCGAACTTGTAGCAATAAAGAACAAAATGCAAAACAAAATCAACTTTGTTAACCATGCAGAATGGCCAACTTTCTGCGCTTCATAGGACTATGAAATAACCGGACGAATTCTAAAAGCACTCACCAAGAAGTACTAGTAAGGCTTTGAGTCATGCTTCAATAATGTTATGCCTTACGTAAAATCGCAACTTGGTGATGCAGTCGCCAATGGAATCCAACAAAATTTAGGCAAAGGTCCATATGATCAAATCAGTCCGAATGCAATATGCTATGAGCTAGAGAATAACTGGTACAAATGGCTGCAACAGCACAAAAATACAGATACTTACCTCATGGGACTATAGCTTATTTTGGCGCTCTCCATTTACAAAAATCAGAATTCGTAGTTTGATTTCGCGGCTTATGAAATGCAGAAAAATCAAATGGATGTAGCGTCTCGATCTGAGTATCTCGAGAAGGCTTTGAAGGGTTCCAAGCAATGATAATTTATTATTTAAAATTATCTTACGCCCATTCCAATATACTTCTAATACGATTGAGCGCTTCATTAGCCTGCTCTGTTATAATTAGAATAAGACCTCTATATAACAATTATGAGCTCAGATAGGAAAGAGCAACTCAGAAAATTCTTACTCAAATTTGACTCCCCAACAGTTACTTTAACTGACAATAAGCAGAACGGCGAGTTTGGACCTATGGAAGAGTTTTTAGTGACTTACTTTGGAAAATGCTTTATTGAAGGGTATCGAATAATGGAGAAAATTGAGGAGAATATATTTGTACTTTCATTAATGGAATGTCAAACAGGAGGGAACAGTAATTATTTTTCCAATCCTCATCCATTACCAAAACATGCAATGTTCAGAATCATCAACATATAATTTAACTAAAAAATGAACGAAGACCGATAATTACGAACCCAGAAACTACAGAGACTAAAGGAAATAGGAGAATTTCTATGTGCTGAGCCAGAGTGTGAAGCTATATAATATCATCTTTTGTTTGCAGTTAACTTCATGTATGCTGTCTTGAACTCTGAAGCAGTCAGAAAGGGATCTGTGCCACAATTGCATAAGTTTTATAACAGAGATTATGGTATTACTAGAAAAAGCGATAAAGAGGGCTTTAAAATTTTGGATGAAATCGATCAAGGTAAAAAACTACATTTGCTGATCTAGTTATATCTGAAAGGCAATGGAATGATACAAAACCGAAAATACTTCTCTAAGAACGTGCTACACCATTCAAAATTTAGCTACAAACTGGATAAACTAATAAACAACGTATGTTTTACAGCAGGTAGAGAGATGATTTAAGGAGGGTATATTTCCCTCTCAGTTGAGAAATGGATGCGTAAGTTCTCTAAAAAGAGTTTCCGTAGATTTGATCTTCTGTTTCGAAAGCATAAGAAAGTATGTATTATAGACTGGAAATTTTCACGAGATGCAGCTAACGATAAAATCAAGACAAAATTGTTTGTTACTAAAAATTTGTAATATTTTCAGCTAGCGCGCAAATAATATAATTCGTAAGTTGAACTTAAATTCTATTGTTTTCATCAGCATTTGAAGACCAACCTTCATGACTTTTCAGTCGCTAATTATGACCCCAGTATATAGAAAGTGGAACTTGATGAAACTATAGGCGATTTATGCGATTAAATTATCGTGTAGAGTGGTAGTTAGGAATAATATAACTCAAGCCGAGCTAACATTAGGTCAATGTCCCCACAAGATAAATTCATTAACAAAATAAACAAATTGGATGCAAAACCTCATTTAAGAAATAAATAAACTGATGATGGTTATGGCAAGTTGATATACGACTAATTAACGCAGACTTATCAATTTTAACAGTTCGCCCAAAAACAAGGGTCTAGCAATTCATCAAAGGTACTCTGTATTTAACAAAGCTAGCTCAGGAATGGTAACCATACCAACGTACAAAATCGTCAATTATTTACTACTGAATCCATAAAGTCATCGATTCATCAAAAGTTTATAAAATAAAGATTAATAACTACGATAGATATAGAATAATAATCAAATAATTAAAGATAATTGATAAATCAGCAGATAAATCTAAATGTTAACAGCCAATGTGATGTTGTAGAAGTTTCATAAAATAATTAAGATTAGATCATTGCTGTCGAACCAAGCTTAGTTGATATTTAAAAAACAGATGATAAAGTTAATCATGTCCAGGCTG
>APMI01043391.1_pt1 | contig 12888 bp, 7 predicted proteins | sample 667938 | NCBI WGS metagenome assembly APMI01 (sample SAMN01084076, study PRJNA167559) | wastewater metagenome | biome: Wastewater | place: Denmark: Ejby Moelle, Odense | collected 2011-11-28 | reverse complement strand
GTCATGCAGGTCTGGCAGGTGTTGGCTGAGTTACAGGTTTGACAGTTTGCCATTGGACTAACATTACAAGAGTAACAATTATTGTTTGATAGTGTGAAACCACTATTACAAGTGCCACAAGTATTGGCTGAGGTACAGGTTTGACACTGCACCATAGGACTAACATTACACTGGAAGCACTGCCCATTAGATACCGTATATCCTGACGCACAAGTCTGACAAAAATTAGTAGCACTACAGATCTGACAGTTTGGTACTGAGGATGGGTTACACTGGAAACAGTTATTGTTTGAGAGTGTGAAACCAGAGTTACAGGTGCCGCATGTATTATCGGATGTGCAGGTCTGGCATTGAACCATCGGGCTTACGTTGCATTGGAAGCAGTTGTTGTTTGACAATGTGTAGCCTGTGTTACAGGTGCCGCATGTGTTAGCAGATGTGCAAGTCTGGCATTGTACCATAGGACTGACATTGCAGGAAAAGCAATTATTGTTTGAGAGTGTAAATCCAGTATTGCATGTGCCACAAGTATTGGCACTTGTGCATGTTTGACAGTTTACCATAGGGCTAACATTGCACGAGAAACAATTATTATTTGATAAAGTGAACCCGGTCACACAGGTACCGCAAGTGTTATCAGATGTGCAAGTTTGGCAGTTTGCCATTGATCCTTGATTGCACTGGAAGCAATTGTTATTCGAAAGGGTGTACCCAGAATTACATGTACCGCAAGTATTCGCTGATGTGCATGTCTGGCACTGAACCATGGGGCTGACATTACACGAAAAACAGTTATTATTCGACAAAGTAAATCCAGTATTGCAAGTGCCACAAGTGTTAGCACTTGTGCAAGTCTGACAGTTGACCATAGGGCTCACGTTACAAGAGAAACAATTATTGTTTGAAAGCGTGAAGCCAGTCACACATGTCCCACATGTGTTATCAGAAGTACAAGTCTGGCAGTTAGCCATTGAGCCTTGATTGCACTGGAAGCAGTTGTTGTTTGAAAGTGTATATCCGCTGTTGCATGTTCCACAAGTATTGGCAGATGTACATTGTTGACACTGAACCATCGGACTGACATTACATGAGAAACAATTATTATTAGATAAAGTGAATCCTGTGTTACAAGTACCACACGTATTGGCTGAAGTACAGGTCTGACAGTTTGCCATCGGGCTCACATTGCAGGAGAAACAGTTGTTGTTCGAGAGAGTGAAACCAGTCACACAGGTGCCACAATTATTATCGGAAGTACAAGTCTGACAATTGGCCATCGACCCCTGATTACATTGGAAGCAGTTATTGTTTGACAGAGTATAGCCAGTATTGCATGTGCCGCAAGTATTGGCCGATGTGCAAGTCTGACACTGCACCATTGGGCTCACATTACAGGAGAAGCAGTTGTTATTTGAAAGGGTGAACCCGGTCATGCAAGTCTGGCAGGTGTTTGCCGAGTTGCATGTCTGGCAGTTTGCCATTGAGCCCTGGTTGCAGGAAAAGCAGTTGTTGTTCGATAAAGTGAAGCCAGAGTTACACGTCTGGCAAGTATCAGCTGAATTACATGTTTGGCAATTAGACATCGACCCTTGATTGCAAGAGAAACAGTTATTGTTGGACAAAGTGAATCCGCTGTTACAGGTCTGGCATGTATTGGCTGAGTTGCAGGTCTGACAGTTTGCCATTGAACCCTGATTACATGAGAAACAGTTGTTGTTTGAAAGAGTAAATCCTGAATTACAAGTTCCACAGTTATTGGTGGACGTACAAGTCTGGCAATTCGCCATTGATCCTTGGTTGCATGAGAAACAGTTGTTGGCCGATAAAGTAAAGCCAGAATTACAAGTTTGACAGGTGTCAGCAGCATTACATGTTTGACAGTTGGCCATAGATCCCTGATTACAAGAGAAGCAATTGTTGTTGGACAAAGTAAAACCGGAATTACAGGTCTGGCAGGTGTTCGCTGAGTTACATGTCTGGCAGTTTGCCATCGAGCCTTGGTTGCAGGAGAAACAATTATTTCCTGAAAGAGTGAAGCCTGAATTGCATGTTTGACATGTATCGGCTGCATTGCAGGTCTGACAATTTGACATGGAACCCTGATTACACGAGAAGCAATTATTACCAGATAGTGTGAATCCTGAATTACATGTCTGGCAATTGTCGGCTGTGTTACACGTCTGACAGTTAGCCATGGATCCCTGGTTACACGAAATACAATTAGGTCCTGATATGGTAAATCCAGCAGTGACGCATGTCGCACAATTTGTGTTAGTGCCATCACATGTCTGACAATTATTTTGACCAGCTGTACATTGGCCGGCAGCTTGCCAGCAAATAAGAGCGATCAGAAGCAATGCTCTTAACTTAATATACTTGTTCATATCTTCTCAAAGAGGGCGGTCTTTGGATATGATTTTTATTATAATCATATTCATCATCCATTGATTTCATACTTTTCAACAATTATTTTATTTTGTAGCTTCAATATAATATAATATTAGATGCAACCTTATTCTTTACTTTAATCTTGTATAAAGTAAAATCACCCAAATTCTAAAAGATCAGAAATTAACTATTCGATGGTTCTCCACTCGTACGGAAAGGGGAGCTTTCTTTCTGAGCTCTCCTGTCACTCTTGGCCATTTGTATGAACTGAATATTATTGTCATCAGTTCCTTGAATTATTGTCTGCCGATCTAAGGTTTATTGCCGTGTTTTTCGTACAATTCTTACAATAAGAATGCGAAAGGCTTAGCACGTACAAAGTGAAGACTGCTGAAAACTTCAGCGATAAATTTTTCCTTGTTCATGGGGTAGCTTGCTTTGTCTACTACATCCTAGCACATAAATTTCTCAATTGCAAATTTTACTAGTTTTTAATACGAAATAGTATGCTAGTTCTTAAAAGCTTAGTTCATAATCGCTTTTGCTCTATTATGTGATATCTTGACGACATCAGTGAGTAATTGCTGGGCCGCATGTTCTTCTGTGCATAAGATCATGTTATGGTCATGCTAGATTGTTGTTATTTTCATTTGCTGGTATATTAGTCTTGAAATTCTTTGACCAATGTCTACAAGCTATTAAGAATGTGCTTTTGAGTCGATTTTTTGAATTGGTTCAGGTTTTGTCTATATTTTGTGCTCGATTTTTACCTATGTCTTAATTGGTTAGACTTTCTTTAGTTGGAATATATTTGGATTTGATTTTCTAAGTTTGTCTTGGTTTTATCTCTGCTTTTCCTATTTCGATTGTATTTTTTATTTGAAAACATCTTATTTCATTTTCTTCTTATCAATATTACCATCTCCTCCAGTATACGCTCTCTTCAAGTCCTTTTCAACGTTAGAGACAGTAACATATGAAGCAGACTAACTCTGACTACCAAAGTACTCCTTCAAGAAAGTAAAATAGTCAGAGTAAGAAATATAATCGTCTTTATCTTCATCAATATCATTAAAAATTGTTTTTAATGTTGTTTCTTTTGGTTTAATGCTTATGAATGACAAACAGTAAATTAACGTTTTAGAGAATTATTGACTCGACATAACTCTTTACTTGCCTCTACCGTACAGACTAGTTCGATGCAATCTTTGAATAGCTACTTCTCCGAAATGCTGTTAAAGACAGAAATTAGACTAGAATTATACAAAAAATTACGAATTATTCATAAGTAACTACGCCGTCCTGATTTACGTCGTAACGAAACACATTGTTAATCACGTACGATATTTCTGATTAGCTTTCGTCTAATATTTCTATCAACGCCTGCTTGATTTCCTATTTCTAGAACTCATAGTTGACATTATCGTCGAATGAAATTAACATTTAATACAGTCTCTTTCTTACTTAGTAGGAAAGACTCATATCGCTGAATTTGAATTTGCGAAGTTTGCGAACACTATGACCACCTTGAGATTTTGTTGCGCTTCGAGAAACTGAGGCTTAGCGTGAGGACATTTTACTAGCTGCCAAATTTATATTATCTTAATATTATATGCCACTGTTCTAGTATACTAATCATATTTTTTCACGCATTAAACTGGCTTTTATTGAATTATTCATCTAATATAGTTTGAATACTATTAGTACAGTTAAAAAACGTCGATAGAAACAGTTCAATAATTTTTTATACTATTTTTTCGGTTATATTTATAAATATTAGAGCCGTTTTAATTAGATATAAAATGCATGGTAAATCAATTAATGCACTTTATGTACTTTATGTAGGCTCAATAATTGTATTGTATTTTATTCATAAATGCGACATATTAAATATAAAAATTTGTTTATCACAACACATATTGATGTCAGGACCTACAGATGATCAGCTGAGACAAGCAATCAATGGCATATTTGATAAGTACGACACTGACAGGAGTGGAACCCTATAAGAGAATGAAATAATGATCCTGATTAAAGATGCTTTCTCCAGTTTGGGCAGGAATAAAGATGTCACAAAAGAAGATGTCAATAAATTTATCAAAACTATCGATAAAAATGGAGACGGTAAAATTGCCAAGCCTGAACTCTTCGAAATTCTTAAGAAGTTAGTGGAGTAACAGAAATGATCATTCCGTATTTATACATCACCAATATTTAAATACTTGACATACATATACAGTATTAGGGTTTATACTCTATCAAGTCAAATGAGATAGCTAACTGTAACGGTATTGAGAGTTATAGTTTGAATAAGCACTGAATAAAACAATAAAAATAACTAAATTATTTATCATTATTGATATATTTTGATAGCACAGCAAATGTATTTATTCTCAAGTTATAAAGTTAAGTCAATAAATTTACATAGAAATGTAAAATTAATTACAATTTATCTTTTTGTCTTGCATCGGATAGAAAAAAAGACTGGCAAAATTAAAATTATTAAACAAACTCGAAACAGTACTGATACAATTTTAATCATTTTTATTACACTATTTGGTCGATAATATTTACAATCTGATGATCTGAATTATTTAACTTGGTTAAGATTGGAATTCTCAAAATATTACGGTTTACGAAAATAGCAAGACCTCATTAATTGTTCAGCTATTTATCTTAACTTTGTATACTTATGACAATTTAATAAGTATGATATGATAGTTTGAACAGTAACTATCTTCAGATATAATAATAGTAAACAAAAAAAGTAAAAAGTAGATGAACTTCGCGTACCACTTCCGCATAATAACAAACAACAGCGGCCAATTTGTAAAATACCTAACAATGGAGCAAGACCTAGCTGCTCTTCGTGGACAGATGACCTACCGTGCTCGTAATTTAGGCATGAAGGAACTCGATTTAATTGTGGGTTCGTGGGCAACGCGGTTTGTGCCCGGCTTAAATAAGGAGCAATTAACGGAGTTTAATAAGCAAGTACTGCAGCAAGAAACACCTTAACTTATTAGGAAATTATTGGGGTATCAGGCCATTGATAGTAGCTAGACATGGGTGCAGAATATCCGTGACTTTGCTGTCAATGACCAGTACTCTAAACTTGATAATTGAAATTAACAATATTGTAGAATGTTATAGATTATCGTATTTTATTAATAATGTCCATAGCAAGTATTCGTTAACGCAAATTATTCAAAAACCCAAACCGAAGTCTCCTTTTAAACCGCTTACTTACCGACCCGAACACTGACGATCACTTTCAAACATAGCCCCATATATTGCATTTAAAAACAGAGCAGTCATCAGCATCAGATCATGATCATGATAATATATTATCTTGTTACCGTAACACTCGAGAGTCATTGTGTTCAAGGCCAACCCTACAGCATCACAATAATCATAGTAGCAATCATGTCGGGGTTGTAATGAGGCAGCTTAATAATTTATAAGATAAAGTTATTAAGCAGTAAGCTATAACCGAGAAATGTTTCTAGCAAATGGAAAAATTAGACAAAGAGCATCAAATTATCAAGATGAGACTTAAGTAAAAGTACGAGGCAAAGTAAAAGACTATCAAAGATAGAATAGATAAACAAAAGCTAAGAAATAATAAATACAAACAAGTAAACATTGAGCTTATTGACAAAATAGTAAATAGATTTGAATAGCATTAAAGAAATAATAAATAAAATATCAAGCAACTCAATTCAAAAACTTTCGTCAAACAATTTTTATAGCTTATATCTTTTGAACTAAACCGAAAACAAATAAATTTGCAATCAAATAGATAGACTAATTATCGCACAAGCCCAAAACCATCATAGAGAATATTATAAAACAAATTATAATAAGGCACTACTCGCAAAGGAATTATGGATAGCAACAGTAAAATTGATATCAGTTTAAATTTAGAAATAAAGATATCAGGCGAGTCGCGTTAATCTGAATCTATACTACTTGATGATTCTATATGATAATGCTATGTGCTTTTAAATGATGTGATAAACTAAGATATACAAGATATATCATCATGGAAATCAGAAGCAGCCCATTTCGACAGTTTCCTTACCGAAATCGATATTTTTCTCATTTAATTGCCATGGAATTCTAGTCTTTCGACCTAATAAAGCACTAATTTTATTCTTGAACATCTGCCCAAACGATTATTGCTACTGCTTTGGCTTTTGAAGATTTAAATCAATCTTAAGTCCATTTTTAGCATTCTTTACTCCAGCATCACGGAGAGAATATTTATTTTAGTTTTGGATACCGGTGTTCGTACCTTGTTTACCCTTGTTTTGACTGTTCAATGAGGACTACCACTTACTATCAGTTGGCTTTCTTGACTCTGGTAACTTTCCTCTTGAATAAGAATATCCGTTTTATATCGTTCCGAGCTATCTTCTTTAATTTCTACTTTCAAATTAATTACGGAATGAAAATCGTTCTCCTCTACAAAAATTGTTAGTATTTTCATCAAAACTGGCTGAATTTCGAGACATTCGACTGTCGTCAAGCTGTGCATTTTAATTTTGTTTCACGGAAGTCAAAGTTGTTTCATATTGTTGTAAAATTCTAACAAAATTCTCGTTTGGTTTGACTCTATTTCTCCTTTGTTTCATATGAGATAATGCTTGCTGAAGTGACCATGAGCTCTTTTTCATTAAATAAGCACATACTATAGCCGCAGATCTTGACACTCCAGCATGGCAGTGAACTAATACATTTTTTCTTGCTTTTCTCATACCCTCAATAAAACTAAAAGCTTCGTCGAAATGAACATTAATAGGGTAGTCAAGAGTGTCCTTAGCGGGAATTATTTTACGAGTGACGTGCGCAGGAGGATTAACGGGATAATCTATCGTTAATTATACACTTACTTTGCTATGCAAGACACGACAAAATAGCTGAGATATCCAGATTCTGAACATACTCAGGTTTCACTATCGAAATGATATCGCCTAGGTAAAGACCGCCCATCTAATTCGTTGGTTCCTCAATGCAGTTCACATTTTCAAGTTTCTTAGCAGTAAACACCATCATAGGCTACCCATATGCTGGGCTCATGGGCATGTCGATGGGGTTGTGCACAGAGTAGGACACCGGTTTGTGGTATCGTTGATACATGGGTAGAAAGAAATTAATTAATAGTTAGTATTCTCTGTTAAATATTACACAGAAAAGAATATTTATATATAAGATAATGTTATACTTAACCATAAGTTTAAATTTTAGTCAGATCAGTGCTTCGATTTACTTGTCACTTGTGAAGTTGTTCACTTTTTGCACCAGCTCACGGAATCTTTCAGGATTTGCTGCCTCGTTGGGTAATTCAGGGAATGTTCGAAATCCATCGCCAGGATGATGTGAAGTTGTTCTTCTCTCTTCAACTGCTTTCCTTCGGCCTTATAAAACTCTCTCTTACATTTTCTTAGCAGGCAACATACAGATATATGTGCATACCCGTAGACAATTGTCGATCATAGGGACAGTGTTGCAGTGGAAAGTTCGGCTATCGAATAAGATAAAGTCACCAGCTTCTGTATCGAGTTTTAAATCATAGCAAAGCGGTTCTTTGATTTTATCTTATTCTGGAACTTTATACCAATCTTTCTTGTGCCCAGACAAACCTTTATCTTGGAAGTACTGATGATGATAGAGATGAGATTGAGGTACACAAACAAACCCTCCTTGGTTTTATTTAGAGTCGGTTAAAGTCATAATACCTTGATAGCTCCACAAGTAATTTTTCAGTGGGGACTGATCACAATGAAGAAAAGCATTACTTTTTCTGCTTTCATACTTTCTGGCGCCGTTCATAAAGCAGAAGCCATCAAATGAAGTTTTTACTTAAGCAGTACTCCAAATTTATTGGAATATAGGCTTACAAAGTTTTCTCAGATCCCATTGAGGTTTAGAATGACCGACATACTGAATCATACCTCCATGTAAGACAGGAGGGTAATTTGCATTCACACTGTGAGTTTACTGGGTATTTTTGTCAAGTTTTCCTTATGATAGAACTTCCATGACCCCCCAGAATTAATTCACAAACTCAGAGCACTTCTCCTTAGGGACATAGTTGGCAATCACAACAAAGCCGTTAGTTTCTAGGTATTTCTTCCACAGTTAAGGCTGAGAAAAAGGAATGCGATAGGTGTTGGGGTCGAACTTATCTAAATCCATAATTCTAAGCAATAATAAAAGAATTGAGTCTGTATAATAATTTAAATTTGATAATTTATCATTAAAATAACTCAGTTTCGGACCAGCAAAAAATATGCTTAGCGAATTAGCAAGGGATATATAGTTGTTTGATGAGAAATTAATAAGATTATTATTTTGTCCCTATATCAGATTGTTTATACTTTGCGGTCAATTATTTACTATTCCATGAAATTCTATGCCAGTAAATACAAGCAGTTTCATCGGCAAAATATTTGTAGGTTCGGGGACTATGAACTGGACGATGTAAGCCGGTGATGACTGACTTTACATGCTAATTTGAGGGTTCTGGGGTGCCACTGGCAAGAAATAGATATTGTTTATATTCTGTTACATGGTTATCTGCGGAATTTAAACTTGATTGTATTCTGGCCACTAAACCACATGTGTTTGATTTTTAATTTAACTTTGACCCTTATCCTCCTGGTCACTGTTGGGGCTCTCCTGTGAGTTTATGAACTATTTTTCTGAAATTATCGATTCTTATTATTAGACCGTTTTTTAAATTTTCTCCTTGGATTTAATATCAAGTTTTCTTCTGCACTTGGTTCTATTTTTGTTCTACCTGTCCTTAATATGCTAAATTAGATGCACAATTTTTGATGATCCACTGAGGCAATGCTTTTCATATTTACTGGTCAAGAAGTGAAAACGATTTTTTATCATATGCTCAGTTCGTGTTTTATTAAACAGCCTGGTAATGTAAGACCATCTCTTACCTGAGCTGGCCACATAGTTTAGGAGCATTGCATCCTCATCTTCACTCCAGGGCCCTTTGTTTAAGCACCTTCTAAGATGATTGTTCCATCGCTCTCGGATCTGTTTGGCTGAAAAAAATCGACTACATTTGGTTTCGTAAAAAATTAGCTTTGATATTTCATTCCAGTTGCCCTCTCCGCATTTCCTAAATCAGTCAGAAAGTACGAAATGAATTGTATTATGAGACTGTCGTCCTCTATACTCCAACAGCTCTTGTGCTGCAGCTTCAGGAATTAAAAAGTCTGGAATTTTAAAAATAATGGGCTTTTGCCGAATATTATTGAGCTTAAGAGTGACCAGTCTTCAGCCATCTATTTTAAAATAGTGATTACGAGTGAGGAAGGATGTTTCTTGCGGGATTTACAGAAGCAAAGGAGGACTTGGACAAAAACTTTCTTCTAGTTTTGGTGCCATTCGTCAGGCCACTCCTAGATCAAATTAAATGTGTATCTAAATGTCATATAAAGTACTTCTTGCTGATGTTTTCGTAGCAGCTGACACATTATTCCATAGAAATTCCTATTGTTTTGATATAATTTATGGCAAACTGTTTTTCTGCCCAAGGCCATACTTCTTCAAACTCAAATCCCTCTCCTATAGACTTTATGAACGAGTAAAAAGCATTCTTGCTTAAACTTTGCATGTTTTTTATTTCAATATGATTTATAAAGTAAATCAATCTAATATTCATATACACAGAACAGCCACATTTTTTATCTCTTACGCTAATTAATGCGAATATCGATAAGGAAATGCAACCAATTTGGAATTTTGTGCTCTTATGAAAAACGTGATTTCTGCAAAATTTAAATCCAGCACACTGGAAATAGAAACTAAGATTTTTGTATAAATTTAACCCTATTCACTATTTTTATATTCAAAACTGATTGACTATGCTCAAGCCTATTGGTTTTTGCTATCTATCACTCATGTTCAACAAATAGTTTAGTTTCTTTATTAAATAAAAAAATTTGAACTAACTAGTCGATTCTATATTAGGCAGTTACTGACTAGATATTAAATTTTAAGGTAGTTGGCTTGAAAATGCTATTTTTATTAATTTTCCTATTTTATATTCGTTATGTCCGATATAAATACATGACTGGTAATACAGACGGAAATTAAAAATATTATAATTCTACGAACTCAAATTTGCTACTTCTGCCAGTGTCTCCATTAAATATCATTAGATTGTTTAACCTATTATTGTATTTTTATCATCGTTAAACAAATTGTTTAATTGCGTTTACATTTGAGCCAATTCGAAATTAATACAGTAACGAAGACAAATTCTCTGACTGTGAAGTATAGGCTAAAGATTACTATTTTTAAGTTAAAAGTCAAACGTGATAGTCAAATATGGAGTGACTGTTTCAGAAATTGTAACATCAATGCTTTTTAATCAGGACTTTATTTTACTGATTACTAACTTATAAAATTGGACAGTGAATTAACCTTAATTGAACAAGCTGCTAGGATTGATGATTATTGTTGTGAAATCAGTAAAGATTTAATTTATTAGTTTTTATTAAGATTAGCGTCATGCTTCTTTCCAGTATCAGCGTAATATTCCAAAATATTTTCGAACTATTTTTGTAAACAAGAGGCTTCAATCTCACAGAAAGGCTTATTATTAAGTTGATTAATTAGTCGACTCAAAACTAGAACATACTGGCTTTAGTTTTATAAGTTGCTATTCTGCAATGTGATTATATGAAATTAGCGAAAATATTCACTTACAAATCAAAGACGAGGGTTATTGATCGGCTGCTTCATTTTATCCCCGTAAAGAGATAATCCGCGTAGAATACTTACGAATCCTTCGTTTATTTTGACATGTCTGCGCTACTTCTTGATTTTGACAAAGGCCTAATCGAAAGTCATATGATATTTCCTCATCAAGTAATAGCAGCAAATAGCCGGTGATCGGCTTATGCCTAACACGCAATGCACAAGTACATTCCTCCCTTCTGTTAAATTTTCTTAAATGAATTGATAGGCATCTTGACATGCCATTAAAAACTACTATCTGGTCACATCTGAGTGATCTTATAAGGGAATAAATAAATGATACTGGCACTGTTCAGGCAATACTACTGGAAATGCAGTCAATAGTGAGCAAATTGCTTTGAATTTGGGCAAATTTTATGTGCTTGATACTTTATTGCCAGTTATTGATTTCAAATATATAAGTGAGCCTAGCCATAGTTCTCCTGTGCCTTCTTGACCAGATGATTTAACTATACAGTGTTCTTTGCTTACTTCGTTCATAAAATAAATGTGAAAGTGAATATTAATATAAATATCAGCATGATTCCTTGGTCGACTCAATCTATATTTTATGACTGCTGTCCATCACTACTTTATTACTTTCTGTCTCTGCTACTATTTTTTGAAGGCGTTATATTTTATTGGCTTCAACTTTCTTCAAAATTTATTCTTAAAAAATTTTCTTTGCATTAATAATTCCAGATATTGTCTCGATGCTCTAAATAGAGAATGAAATTGGTTTAGTAGCTAAAATCTACTTGAACATTCCTTCATAAACGGCGATAATTAAAGGGTATGTGCTAGGCTAAATTTGTTAAATTTATGGCGAGTTTGTTGGTTCAGTGGTAGGCCAGTTTTAAATACATTTTCGAGATGAATCTTTAAATCTGACATGAGTGGAGTCCAAATTTAAGGTTATACTCGTTATTTATGTCAGTTGTTCCAAACAATTCTCAGATTATTAGGATTCTTAGTTAAAATTTAACAGTTTCATATGTTCATGCCAAATTTCATTCATTTTTGAGTCAATATTAATCATGTTAATTGACCAGCCTTCGCTAATATTGTGTTAAATTGCTGTCAGCATGTTTTAATTAAGCTACTTTATCAGATCTAACAGGTATTATTATGAGTAAATAATGCATAGGCATTTTCTAGTTTTCACTAAATCCTAACTATTTATTCAATTACCTACTCAAAACAGTGTGATTGACTGATCAGATTGTTAAACTTGTTAATATTTTCAAAGTTAGAGATATCAATCTAATTGTTAAGCTTCTTCAATGACTGATCAAAGAACTATCGTTATGTTTACGCACCACGGATTGACACAGAAGCTATTTTACGCAACATTTACTTATTTTATTCCAACATTGTGAAAAAATGTGATGAAAGCACCCGATTAGCTTACTTGCACAGCGGCTCTGATTGGCGATTATTTATTTTTATTGTAAGTACAGTTCGTACCGGTTTACAACTTTCTCTGTCTATTTTTCATTGTATTTTTAGTCTCTTTATTTGATGTTAGATTTTAAACCTTTGTTCGACTGTTTAAAATAATGCATTTGGAAGCTTATTATAAATTACCTCCTTACGATATAATCTAATCTTTTATCAATATATACATATATATATACATGGATCCTGAAGGTGAAAGAAGCAATAAAAAATTAGCAGACATTCGTAAATAACTCACTCCTGGTAACTAAAGTTAAAATTAATCGATATACT
>APMI01009984.1_pt1 | contig 12891 bp, 8 predicted proteins | sample 667938 | NCBI WGS metagenome assembly APMI01 (sample SAMN01084076, study PRJNA167559) | wastewater metagenome | biome: Wastewater | place: Denmark: Ejby Moelle, Odense | collected 2011-11-28 | reverse complement strand
GCGTTTGGCGTGATCATCCCGGTGTTGCCGCATCTGGTGCAGCAATTTGTGGGCGGTAATCTTTCCACGGCTGCGTATTGGACCGGGTTATTCACCTTCACGTTTGCGCTGGTGCAATTTTTCAGCGCGCCCATTCAAGGCGCGTTGTCGGACCGGTTTGGGCGGCGGCCGGTGATCTTGTTGTCGTGCTTGGGGCTAGGTGCCGATTTCATCTTTATGGCGCTGGCACCTTCACTGGCATGGCTGTTTGTGGGGCGCTTGATCAGTGCTGTGACGGCCGCCAGTTTCAGCACCGCCAATGCGTATATCGCCGATGTCAGCGCACCCGAGCAGCGCGCCAAAAGTTTCGGCATGATCGGCGCGGCGTTCGGGCTGGGCTTTATCGTGGGCCCGTTGATTGGCGGTGTGCTGGGCGATATCAATCATCGTTTGCCGTTTTGGTTTGCTGCGTGTTTGTCGTTGCTGAATTTTTGCTACGGCCTGTTTGTGCTGCCCGAATCACTGCCGCCAGAAAAACGTTGCGCCAAGTTTGATTGGAAGCACGCCAAGCCGCTGGGCGGGCTGCAATTGTTGCGCGAAAACCCGCGCATTTGGGGGTTGGTGGCGGTGGTGTTTATCGCCAATTTCGCGCATTACGTCTATCCCAGTACCTTCGTGCTGTTTGCCGATGCTGCCTATGGTTGGAAGGAAAAACAGGCCGGCTATGTGCTGGCCTTGGTCGGCGTGCTCAGTGTCATCGTCAATGTCGGGTTGATTGGGCGCGTGGTCAAAGCCTTGGGCGAACGCCGCGCACTGCTATTGGGCTTGTGCTGCGGGGTGCTGGGGTTTCTGATCTATGGCGTGGCACCGGTCGGTTGGATGTTTTTGATCGGCATGCCGATCAGCGCACTATGGGCCATCGCCGGGCCGGCCACGCAAGCCTTGATTACCCGGCAAGTCCCGGCCGATACGCAGGGCCGCATTCAAGGGTCGATGAGTGGGCTGGTGTCGCTGGCCGGCATCGTTGCACCGCTGGTCTATACCGGCGCGTTCGGCTTTTTCATCGGCCCGCATACCCCTGTGCATCTGCCCGGTATCGCCTTCCTGATCGCCTCGGTTCTGCTGGCGGTGGCGGTGTTTGTGGCTTGGCGGTTTACCGATGCGGCGCATTTGTCGGCGCAAGCTGCGGTGACAGCCGATTGAATCCCACGCCGGATGACCCGCCAGTAAGCGGATTTCTGGCGATGATGGGCATTGCTTCGTATCCTGCACGACACACACACGCTCTTTCGAGGCCCATGTGACGCCGGAAGCCCAAGCCCGTCAACTGATCGACGCCAAACTCGAAGCTGCGGGCTGGCAGGTACAAGACGCCAAACGCCCTGATCTGGGCGCGGCGCGCGGCGTGGCGCTGCGCGAATACCCCACCGATACCGGCCCTGCCGATTACGTGTTGTTTGTGGATCGCAAGCCGCTGGGCGTGATCGAGGCCAAGCGCGACGAAGAAGGCCACCGGATCAGCGCCCACGAACTGCAAACCTCGCGCTATGCCAGTGCCAACTTGAAGTGGCGAAAAAATGATGCGCCGCTGCGTTTTCTGTACGAAGCCACCGGGCAGATTCTCTGGTTCACCGATGGCGACGACCCCGCCCCGCGTGCCCGCGAACTGTTCCACTTCTTGCGCCCGGACACCCTGGCCGAATGGGCCGCGCAACCAGACACCCTGCGTCAGCGCCTGCAACAGCTGCCGCCGCTGCCCACCCGTGGCCTGCGCGAGTGCCAGATCAATGCCGTCACCGGGCTGGAAGCCTCGCTTGCAAACAACAAGCCGCGTGCGCTGATCCACATGGCCACCGGCGCCGGCAAAACCTTCACTGCCATCACCGCCGCCTATCGGCTGCTGAAGTTCGGCGGGGCCAAGCGCATCTTGTTTCTGGTCGATACCCGCAACCTCGGCAAGCAGGCGCATCAGGAATTCATGGCCTACACGCCGCCGGACGATGCGCGCAAATTCACCGAGCTGTACAACGTGCAGCGCCTGTCCACAAGCCGCATCGACCCGCACGCGCAGGTCTGCATCAGCACCATCCAGCGCATGTACTCCATCCTCAGCAACACCGAGCTGGCCGAAGATAGCGAAGACATCTCGCCTGCCGACGTGGTGCCCGCGCTGAAGGAGCGGCTTGTCCACTACAACCCGGACGTGCCGGTGGAAGCGTTCGACGTCATCGTCATCGACGAATGCCACCGCAGCATCTACAACCTGTGGAAGCAGGTGCTGGATTATTTCGATGCGTTCCTGATTGGCCTCACTGCCACCCCGGACAAGCGCACCTACGGCTTCTTCAACCAGAACGTGGTGGCCGAATACAACTACGAGCAATCGGTGCTCGATGGCGTCAACGTGGGTTACGACGTGTATGAAATCGACACCGAAGTCAGCCGCACCGGCGGCAAGATCGAAGCCCGCGAATGGGTGGATCACCGCGACCGCGTGACGCGCGCCAAGCGCTGGGCGCAAACCGAAGATGATCTCGATTACGGCAAGACCGAACTGGACAGATCGGTGGTCAACCCCAACCAAATCCGAACCGTGATCGAAGCGATGAAAGTGGCGGTGGACACCCGCATTTTTCCTCATCGCAAGGAAACCCCGAAGACGCTGATCTTCGCCAAGACCGATAGCCATGCCGACGACATCATCCGTTGCGTGCGCGAGGTGTACGGCGAAGGCAACGACTTCTGCCGCAAAGTGACCTATACCGAAGCCGATGCCGACGGCGTGCTGACTAACTTTCGCAACGAATATCACCCGCGCATCGCCGTCACCGTGGACATGATCGCCACCGGCACCGACGTGAAACCGTTGGAAGTGCTGCTGTTTATGCGCGACGTGCGCTCCAAAGGCTATTACGAACAAATGAAAGGCCGTGGCGTGCGCAGTCTGGATGCAGAATCCCTGCGCAAGGTCAGTAACTCCGCCGACGGTGCCAAGCAGCGCTTCGTGTTGATCGACGCGGTGGGCGTGGAGAAATCGCTCAAGACCGACAGCCGCCCGCTGGAGCGCAAGCCCGGTGTCAGCTTGGATGCCCTGCTCAAAGCAGTGGCAATGGGCGCACCCGACGACGACACCGTGCAAAGCCTCGGCAACCGGCTGGTGCGGCTATCCAAACAACTGGACGACACGGCGCTGGCGAAAATCCGGCAGGCCAGCGGCGGCATCGGCCTGCAAGACCTGGCGCGCGGGCTGGTGCAGGCGCTAGACCCCGACCGCATCGCCGCCGATGCGCTGGATGCCGCCAGCGCGGCCGGCATTACCCGCAGCGAAGACACCCTGAGCGATGCTGAAATCGAAGCCGCCAAGCAACAACGCATCGCCCGCGCCTGCCAACCGTTCGATGCCCCGCAACTGCGCGAGCAGATTGAATCGGCGCGGCGCGAACGCGAGCAGGTCATCGACATCCTCAACCCCGATACCCTCACCCGCAGCGAATTTGCCGCGCAAGCACAGGCCAATGCCGAGCGCGCGGTGCAGACGTTCGAGGCGTTTCTGGCATCCCACCGCGACGAGCTGGAGGCACTGGCATTCTTCTACGCCCAGCCGTACCGGCGGCGCATGACGCAGGAGATGATCGAGGACCTGCACGATGCGCTGTCGCGCCCGCCCATGCTGCTGACCACCGACAAACTGTGGAGCGCCTACGCCCGCGTGCGCGAATCGAAGGTGCGCGGCGTGGATGCGCGCCGCCAACTGACCGATCTGGTGGCGCTGGTGCGCTTTGCGCTGGGTTTTGACGAGGAACTGCAACCGTTTGCCGAAGCCGTGGACAAAAAATTCGCCGACTGGGTGTGGCGCCACAACAGCCGCCGCACCACCGCCTTCAGCCCCGAGCAGATGGACTGGCTGCGGCTGATGAAAGACCACATCGCCAGCAGTTGCAGCATCGAACGCGAGGATTTCGACTACACCCAACTGGCCGCGCGCGGCGGATTGCAGAAGGCATGGGACGTGTTTGGCAGCGAGCTGGATGGGTTGATGGCGGGGATGAATGAGGAGTTGGTGGCGTGAGTCACGCAATTACGGTAAATTATTTCAAGAAAAATAATTTATTTAATACCAAATAAAGTTGGATAAAGTGATGCTTCACTTCCCAAGAAACCATCTGGCGCAAGAGCTTGCCCGTGCCCTGCAAGGCAAGAATCTGTTTGGCGATGCCCATAATGGATTGTTCTTGGCTGCGCCTCGGCGTACAGGCAAGTCCACCTTTCTCAAGGAAGATCTCAAGCCAGAGTTGGAGCATCAAGGTTTGGTGGTCGTCTATGTTGATTTATGGTCCGACCAGCGCCGTGACCCAGGTGAATTGATCGCAGACGCCATTGGCAGCGCACTTCAACCGCATCTTGGCGTAGTGGCCAAAGCCGCCAAAGCCACTGGACTGCAAAGCATCAATGTTGCTGGCGCGTTGACCATCGACACTAGCAAGATTGGCCGTGTGGATGGAGCAACGTTGGCGGAAGCGATTCGCACGTTGCATGCCGCTGCTGGCAAACCCATTGCCCTCATCATCGACGAAGCACAGCACGCACTGACTAGCGAAGCGGGCGAGGTCATTATGGCTGCGCTCAAATCCGCGCGCGATCAGCTCAACGCACCGGGGAAGGTCAACCTGATGCTGGTCATGTCCGGGTCAGATCGTGACAAGTTGTTACGGCTGGTCAACAGCAACAGCGCACCGTTCTACGGCTCGCAGATTCAGCGCATGCCAGAGCTTGATGACGATTTCATCGCCTATGTAGCCGGATTGATCGAAAGACAGCGCCCGGAGCTTAGTCCTGTTGATCAGGCAACGCTATCTGCTGCATTCAATCGATTTGGGCACAGGCCTCAATTTTTTCTGTCTGCACTGGGGGATGCATTGAGTCCTTTTGCGGGTATCGAAGGGCGGTTTGAACCTGTTGTTGCCGCTGCCGCAGAGCAGCGCCAGCGCGATGACGAGGCGCAGATGCGTTCTGAGTACCTGGGGCTAAGACCACTGGAACGTGCAGTGTTGTGGCGGTTGTTGGAACAGGAGCAGCGTTTTCGCCCCTACGATGCAGAGGCGCTGGGTTTCTACCAACGCAAAACCGGCCGCAAAGTGACCGCACAGCAGGCGCAGGCCGCGTTGGAAGGCCTGCGCCAGCACACCCCGGCACTTGTATGGAAATCCGCACGCGGCGAATACGCCGTGGATGACGCCGCCATGCACCGTTGGTACCACGCACGCTTGGCCGCACAAACGTGGCCACCGAAGGATGAGGAGTTGGTGGCGTGAGTGGGTTGCCGTGTGGGTGGGAAACGTCCAGTCTCGAAGTCTTGGCATCTGCTTCTGGCGGAAGCACGCCATCAAAGGCAGAGCCGCGTTATTGGAACGGCGGCAATGTGCCGTGGGTTTCGCCGAAGGACATGAAGGTGTTCCTGATCGGCGACAGCGAAGACCACATCACCAAAGCTGCGCTTGAGCGGCTATCGCTCGTACCGAAAGACAGCGTGCTGGTCGTTGTGCGTTCCGGCATCTTGTCGCGAACATTGCCTGTTGCAATCACGACTGCGCCAGTCACCATCAATCAGGACATGCGTGCTTTTGTCCCCGCACAAGACGTGTCAGCAACTTTCCTTGCATGGCAACTCATTGCCAACGAGCGTGGGATTCTTGATGCGTGCTCGAAAGATGGAACCACGGTTTCAAGTATTGAAGGCGTTGCGCTGGCACGATACCCAATCTGGATTGCGCCCCGCGCCGAACAAACCCGCATCGTCGAAAAACTCGAAGACCTCCTCGGCAGCCTCGATGCCGCCGTGGCCGAACTCAAAGCCGCACAACGCAAGCTGGCGCACTACCGCCAAGCGCTGCTGAAAGCGGCGGTGGACGGCGCGTTGACCGCGCAGTGGCGCAATGTTGTTCCCCCTCTCCCACCGGGAGAGGGTTGGGGTGAGGGCAGCCGTGCGAAAAAGCCGCCCTCATCCGCCCTTCGGGCACCTTCTCCCGAAGGGAGAAGGAACGGCGAAACCGGCCCGCAACTGCTGCAACGCATCCTGCAAGAGCGCCGCGCGCGCTGGGAAGACAAGCAGCGCGCGAAGTTTGCGCAAGCCGGCAAACCCCCGCCGAACGGTTGGCAAGCCAAATACCCCGAACCCGTTGCCCCCGACACCTCCGATTTGCCGGCGTTGCCGGAGGGGTGGGTGTGGGCGAGTGTGGATCAGGTTGCTGCCGACGAAGTCTATGCGTTGGCTATTGGCCCATTCGGCAGCAATCTAGTGGTGTCTGATTACCGTGAAGTTGGCGTGCCGTTGGTGTTTGTTCGCAACATCCGCTCAAAGAATTATGGCAACGGCATCACGAAGTTTGTGACTGCTGAAAAAGCCAACGAACTGAAGGCGCACCATGTCGCGCCGGGGGATGTTCTTGTCACCAAGATGGGTGAGCCGCCGGGCGAAGCTGATGTGTATCCATCGGGACACCCCAGTGCGGTCATTACCGCCGACTGCATCAAGATCCGCCCGCAGCAGGGTTTGATGGATGCGTACTTTCTCGCGGCCGCGATCAATTCACCGCTTGGCATCCGCCAGATCAAGCCGATGACACAAGGCGTTGCGCAAAAGAAAGTAAGCCTTGGGCGTTTCTCAACCTTTGCGATCCCCCTTCCCCCCCTCGAAGAACAAACCCAAATCCTCACCATCCTAGAAACCCAACTCGCCGCCGCCAAACAACAAGCCGCCGCCCTCACCCACGCCCTGCGCCAAGCCGCCGCCCAACGCCGTAACCTGCTCAAGGCCGCCTTCGCCGGCCAACTGGTCCCGCAAGACCCCGCCGACGAACCCGCCAGCGCATTGCTGGCGCGCATCCGCGCCAGCAAGGCGGACAATGCCAAGCCGGCTGCAAGTAAGCGCAAGGCCAAAGGAAGGGCATGAGCTATTCAAGTTTTGTCGCCTATATCGACGAAGCCGGGTGTGAAGGCTTCAAGTTCCTGCCGAACGAACAAGGCAGCTCGCGCTGGTTTGTTCTCTCTGCCTTGGTAATCCGAAAACAGAACGATCTCCAACTGGTCCAGTTGGCCAAACAGGCGCGAGAACTGCTGCGCAAGGCGCCCAAGAAGCCACTTCATTTCCGCGACCTGCGACATGAGCAACGGGTGCCTCTGGCGCGGCTGCTGTCGCAGGCACCGGTTCGTTCGGTCAATGTGCTGATCCACAAGCCTTCCATCGCTGAGCCAGAAATCTTCCAGCACCGGCCATTCCAGCTGTATCGCTACGCAACGCGCTTGATGCTTGAGCGCGTGTCCTGGCTGTGCCGGGATCACCGGCGCACCGGCGAAGGTGATGGTCGCGTCGAGCTGGTGTTCTCCAACCGAAGCGCAATGTCCTACGATGATCTGCGCGCGTATTTGTGTCGACTCCGAGACGATTCCGGGCAAAGCCCGAACATCGCGTGGGAGGCACTTGCGCCCGAATTGCTGCGAGCGGTCAATCACGACCAGCTCGCGGGCCTGCAGTTGGCCGATGCAGTGGCATCCGGCGTGTTCTATGCGGTGCATCGCAGCCAGTACGGCGAAATCGAGGATCGCTATCTTCGCCTGCTCGGCCGCACGATCTATCGGCGCGAAGGGCAGCTGGATGGCTATGGCCTCAAGTTCTGGTGCAACGACATTGCGGAAGTTGACCGCGTGCTTCGAGCGGCGTCGGAGCGACAGGATGGCTGAGACCACAAAAGAAGAACGCCCGCAAGAACGGGCGTTCGGAAGAGTGCAGGCCCTGAGTTCGAGGATCCCACCCGTTCGGGCTGTCGCCGTTTCCGGCAACCTCTACAAGTCTCACGCTTGCCTGCGCGAACATCATAGGCCGGATCGCGGAGCTGCGCCAGTCGGCCCCGGGTCGGGTATGACTGTCTATTCAGCGCGGTCCCGCACTGGGCGTAACCAGATACTTGACTGGGTGCCGATCAAACGCTCGGATTTTCTGGACTTAAACAGAAAAATCAATATATATCAATAAATTACATTGGCAATGGTACTTGACGGGTACTTGACGCCATGGCATCGGATTACCCATGAACGCTTCCACCCTGGTCCAAAAAATCTGGAACTTCTGCCACACCCTGCGCGATGACGGCGTGGGCTATGGCGACTATCTGGAACAGCTCACCGCGCTGCTGTTTTTGAAGCTGGCGCACGAATACGCGCAGCCGCCGTACAACCGCGACACCCATATCCCGAAACACTGCGACTGGGCCAGCCTGCGCGGCAAGACCGGGCAGCCGTTGGAGGCGCATTACCTGAAAGTGCTGCACCGGCTGGGCGAGGAACCCGGCATGTTGGGGGCGATCTTCTTCAAGGCGCAGAACAAAATTCAAGACCCGGCCAAGCTGGCACGGCTGGTGCAGATGATCGACGAGCAGCAGTGGGTGGGGCTGGATGTCGATGTGAAGGGCGAGCTGTACGAAGGCCTGCTGCAGAAGAACGCCGAAGACACCAAAAGCGGTGCCGGCCAGTACTTCACCCCGCGCCCGTTGATCCGGGCGATGGTGGAATGCGTGCAGCCGCAGCCGGGCAAGACCATCGCCGACCCGGCTTGCGGCACCGGCGGGTTTTTCCTCGGCGCTTACGAGTGGTTGACACGCAAAGGGGCAACGCTCGACAAAAAACAGAAAACCTTCTTGCATCGGCAGACGTTCTTCGGCAACGAGATCGTGGCTTCCACGCGCCGGTTGTGCCTGATGAATCTGTTTCTGCACAACATCGGCGATCTGGATGGCGAGCCCACGGTGGCGCGTGCCGACGCGCTGATTTCCGAACCCGCGCAGCATCACGACTACGTGCTGGCTAACCCGCCGTTCGGCAAGAAAAGCAGCATGACCATCACCAATGCCGATGGCGAGGAAGACCGCGACGCGCTGACCTACGAGCGTCAGGATTTCTGGCAGACCACCTCCAACAAGCAACTGAACTTCCTCCAACACATCGTCTCGATGCTCAAGACCAGCGGACAGGCAGCGGTGGTGCTGCCGGACAACGTGCTGTTCGAAGGCGGTGCGGGCGAAAAAATCCGCCGCAAGCTGCTGGAAACCTGCGATGTGCACACCCTGCTGCGGCTGCCGACTGGCATCTTCTACGCGCAGGGCGTGAAGGCAAACGTACTGTTTTTCGACAACAAGCCCAAGGACGGCAAGGTGCACACCAAAGGCGTGTGGATTTTTGATCTGCGCACCAACAAGCACTTCACCCTGAAAACCAAGCCGCTGCGGTTTGACGATTTGCAGGAATTTATTGCCGCGTATCACCCGCAGAACCGCCATCAACGCAAGCCGTCCGAACGCTTCCGTTATTTCGATTACGACACACTGGTATCGCGCGACAAGGCTAGCCTGGACATCTTCTGGCTGAAAGACGACAGCCTAGATGATTTGGATAATCTGCCCGCACCGGACGTGCTGGCGCAGGAGATCATCGAACACATGGAAGCGGCGCTGCTGGCGTTTCGCGAGGTCGCGCAGGCATTGCCGGGGGCAAGTTCACAAAATTGACCGGGCATGCCTTTCGGCAGGTGGGCGCGGGCGGGTGGGCCGGTACGATGCAAGATTGTCCCCCCGCAGCCGCAGGATGTGGCCTATCCCGGCACCATCAAATTGGAAGTCGATGCCAGCAACCTCAGCCAGCGCATCATCCGGGTCAAGGAAACCATCCCCGCGCAGGCCGGCCCGCTGACCTTGCTGTACCCGATGTGGGTGCCGGGGGGGCATTCGCCGCGTAATTCCCTCGACAAAATCGCCGGCATTACCTTCAAAGCCAATGGCCAAAAACTAGACTGGAAGCGCGACCCGCTGGACGTGGCAGCTTTCCACATCAACGTGCCGGCGGGGGTCACCGAAGTCACCGCCGAGTTCGATTTCCTGACCCCCACCACCGGTGCGCAGGGGCGGGTGGTGATGACGCCGAATATGCTCAATGTGCAGTTCCTGTCCACCGCGCTGTACCCGGCCGGGCATTACATGCACCAGATCATGATGGACCCGCGTGTCACCTATCCGGCCGGTTGGACCGCGTTCACTGCGCTGGATGAAGCCAGCCGCAGCGGCGACACCGTGAACTACAAGGCGGTGCCGTTCGATATTTTGGTGGACTCGCCGGTGTACGCCGGTCGCTACACCAAGAACATCGACCTGACCCCCGCCGGCAGCACGGTACCGGTGAAGCTGGGCGTGGTGGCCGATGCCGCCAAATATCTGGAAACCAAACCCAAGCAGATCGAGCAGCACAAGGCGATGGTGGAACAAGCGCTGAAGTTGTACGGCGCGCAGCATTACAACCACTACCAATTCCTGTTCTCGCTGTCGGACCAGATGGGCGGCAACGGGCTGGAGCACCAGCGCTCCAGTGAGAATGGCGTGGGCACCGACTACTTCACCGGGTGGAACGAAAAGACCGGCTTCACCGATCTGCTGGCGCACGAATACACACATTCGTGGAACGGCAAATACCGCCGTGGTAAAGATTTGTGGGTGCCCAATCTCAATGTACCGATGCAAGACAGCTTGCTGTGGGTGTACGAAGGGCAGACCCAATATTGGGGCAATGTGTTGGCCGCGCGCAGCGGCATGCGCCCGCTGTCGGCCTCGATTGACGCGCTGGCGTTAGTGGCCGCCACCTATGCCGACAACCGCCCGGGCCTGCGTTGGCGCAATGTGCAGGACACCACCAACGACCCCATCATCGCCAGCCGTGCGCCGCGTGCGTATCGCAATTATCAAATGAGCGAGGATTACTACTCCGGTGGCCAAATGATCTGGCTGGAAGCCGATGCATTGATTCGCGCCAAAACCGGCGGTAAGAAGTCGCTGGACGATTTCGCCAAGGGCTTTTTTGGAGTCAACAACGGCGAGTGGGAAAAGCAAAACACCTACACCTTTGAAGATGTGGTGGGCGTGCTCAACGGCGTGATGCCGTATGACTGGGCCAGCTTCCTGCGCGAGCGTTTGGACGGCAAACACGGCCTCACCGATGGTATTGAAGCCGCCGGTTGGCGCTTGGTGTACAAAGACACGCCCAGCGCATTCGCCAAGGCCAATGCACGTTGGGGTGGCGCGGATTTTGTGTACTCGCTGGGCCTGAGCATCGGCAAAGACGGCAGTATTGGCGATGTGCGCTGGGATAGCCCGGCCTTCAACGCCGGCATCGGCAGCGGGGCCAGCGTGGTGGCCGTCAATGGGCAAAGCTACAGCAATGATCTGTTGGAAGAAGCGGTGAAAGCCGCCAAAGACGGCAAGGCCCCAATCGAGTTGATGCTGAAAGAATTCGACCGCTACCGCACCGTGAAGCTGGACTACCACGGCGGCCTGCGCTACCCGCAACTGGAGCGCATCGAAGGCAAGCCGGATTACTTGACGCCGATTTTCACCGCAAAGAAATAACTCTGCGATATCTTCATCCACAACAAGGCCCGCGCAAGCGGGCTTTGTTATTGGGTCAGAACGCGCAGCTGGGGAATGTCGCGCAGCGCAAGCGGGCAACAATCAAGATGTTGAGTCATTTTGCCGTTGGGACAATGAAGTGCTTGCCAGCACAAACACCCATGTCACCAACACAAACGGCAAGGTCAAGGCGGGCATCCCCAGTGGGGCCAAGCTGGCCATGGTTGCGGCGGCTACAAACGGTGTGATGGCCGCTGCCAGCAGGGTGTAGGCATAGGTGGCAGCGCTAGGGCGCAAGAACACGCTGCTCAACGCAATCGCCACCAAGGCGCTGTTATAGCCATACATGCCGGCGCGAATGGCGGGCTCTGCTGCGCCCATTCCCCATGCCACCAACGCGCCCACCGCCGAGCCCAGCACTGCCGCAATACCGGCGCGTGGCGATGCCCACAACAAGCCCGCAAGCAACAACAGACCACTGATCACGCTGCCTTGAAAGAAGACCTGGCCAATGCCGTTGAACACCCCCGCCAGCAGGGTTGTTAGTGTCACAACTCCCTCCACTGCCGCGGCCTGTGGCAGCTCTGCGGTGGGCATCAGGCCGGTAGGGACAAGCCTCCCAAAACGTGCAACTGCCAAAAAGCAACACAGCGTGGTGATGACAAAAGGCGCGGTGAGTGCGGGCAACTTCTCGCTGGCAAATGCTCGCAGCATGGCCGCCATCACAACGCTAGACGCTGCCGCAGCCAACAGCGCGCAGCCCCAGGTCAATGCACTGGGTTGTAAAAATACCAAAAGGGCAAGCGCAACCAAGCCGCCATTGAAGCCAAACATGCCGTTGCGGATGGGCGCGTGCTCTGCGCCCAACCACGCGGCAGTTAGCGTGGCGGCTGCGCTGCCCAAGAGTAGAGCCAATGCCAGCACCCAAGATTGCGTGGCAACTGCGAGCAAAAACAACAAGCCGCTATAGCTGTTGTTTTGAAACATCACCTGGCCAATGCCGCGCAATACGTTGTCGAGCAAGCCCAGCAGTAGCGCTGGGCCAGTGCCCTGTGTGATCTCCAACCCGGTGCGGGTCCAGCGCAGTGCCGGCATCGTAGGTTAGCTCTTGGCAAATAATGGCAAGAGGATACGGGAATGCTGGCGATTACTTGCGCGGCAGCAACGTCATCCTGTCCAGTACCCACATCGCAGGGCGGGTGTCACCGGTAAACCACGCGCAGATGTCGGTGCGTGTGGGCGCGTTTTGCAGGGGTGCGCGCAAGGTGACAAAGCCATCGGCATCGGGCTTGGCGGGCAGTGGCACGCTGGCCAGTAGTGGGCCATCACAACCGGCGTGCAGTTCCAGTTCGCCGTGCGCGGTTTTGGCGGGCTTGAAGGTGCGGTGTGGTTCGTCGCCGGCCAGTTGGAAGAAATACGGAATGCGCCCGGCGCGCACTTCAATACTGTCGATGCCTGCCAATGCGGCCTG
>APMI01048963.1_pt1 | contig 12893 bp, 7 predicted proteins | sample 667938 | NCBI WGS metagenome assembly APMI01 (sample SAMN01084076, study PRJNA167559) | wastewater metagenome | biome: Wastewater | place: Denmark: Ejby Moelle, Odense | collected 2011-11-28 | reverse complement strand
AATCTTACAAACTTAAATTATATAATAAATTGAAAATGAAGCTAGACAAGATCTTAGAAGACGCTTTAAAAATAAAACTAAACCCACGAAAGCCTATATTTTATACCAGAGTCAAAATGTTAATATGGTAAAGCTCATAATAATGGGTAGATAATTGTTCAGGAATGTTAATATTCTACACATTAAACAATGCCTACTATTTCACCGTGCTAAACATAATAAAATTCCAAGTAGACTTCGATATGTAGATCTACACAAATTTCCTAAAATTCGCAAAATTCATCGGCTAAGCGTGCACAATACAGTTTTTAGTACCGACTAAAAATCAAAACAAAACTGCTATGTTTATATTGGAGTCTAAAGCATAGTTGACAGATCTCAAACGTAAACTTGAACAAGAGTTATACAAAAAATAGGATGTATAATAATTACAATTTTTTCATAAACCTTAAGTACAGGAATTATTGAAGCAAGCTGATATTACTGAGGAAAGTCTGTAAACGCATATCAAGTTGAGAAATTAAGTCTAATAAGATATTAAGAAATATTTTAATTAGCTTTAAAATATGGAGAAAACTAAGAAAAGCTCAGGATTTAAGGCGTATGGGTTAGGACGCGAATAATGGAAATTAGAACAAAATTAAAAGTAGTTTTTAAAGGAAAAGAAAAAAGCTGACATCATCGCTCAATTGACTCGACTAAACAAGCAAAGTAAAATGTTGTGAAATGCTCATTATCTATCTGATTTGTTATTATTTGACATTACTTCACTTATTCGTTTTAAATAATTAAATAACTTAAAGTATATTATGTTTATAATAAATGCTGATGCACTGAGTTTATAATGTTTCATCATCAAAAATCATCAAAATCCTCTGACTAGAACCTCGAAATAAATCTGCTGCAGACAAAGGAGCGCGAATCTCGGATAAACATGATCCGGCCAAATCACAACCCGATTCGCCTAAACCGCTTGATCCGCAGTTCAGCAAATCTACCTTCAACTCCGTCAACATTACACCAAAACCCAGCATAACCCGCATTAAACAAACCTTAGAACCCAGCTGTATATAATAAGCCAATATAAGACGAATACTAATAATATCCGCAACCAATCGACCAGATAGATTTCTCATAATCAATACTAACAAGTCCAAACTAAAACAACGCAATCGTAGGCGCCATACTATTTGTACTGTTAATTGTTATAACGCCGACGTAGACTGTGATGTTGTGTGGCAGTGCGTAAATGATGGAAATTTAGGAATTATTGCCTATGATGGTGTATCTTACGCTATGCTAGTGTATAGCCTTTGGGGCTATATACTATTTTAAATGGGTATAGCCTATTACTGTGCTGTATCAGTACTTGAAAATAAGACCAAGAGCAAATCAATCATATCCATCTCTAATATCCTGTATCGCAGTCCGTCCATACCTTTTACTGCCCCTAATCCTGCTCCTCACCTTAGCCTGGTCCATACTCTACAGTTCCTCTTTATTACTAAACTACAACCAAACCCACTTAATTCTCTTCTACATAATAATCCTACCCGATATCTCGATCTCCTTATACTTCTGTGATTATTTGCATAGGGATATCAAAACCAAAATAATATTCTATGCCATTATTATTTATTGTGTTGTAACTGGGATTGCTATGGATGCTACTGTTATTGTATTGACGGGTGCTGTTGGAACGGTGTTGATGTATCTCAGTGTTAGGGTTGGGCGGTTTTGTGTGCTTATCTAGTATGTGTGTAAAATATGTATATTTGGGGTACTTGCGATAATATGGCTTAACCAAGATAATGATTAATACCCTGATGGTCCACTAGACATAAACTAAAATTACCCACCACCTCCACAGATCCAATCCTCCAGCCTGATCCTCTTAATAATGTTAACTTCAATAAGCATGATAATCGTGAGGTGTATAAACAGCAAAATCCTCCGCCCCTAGTTATACAAGTACTTCTACTCAGATTTCTCAATTAATACAGGCTGGCTAATATTACCTGTTTTTGTAGGGTATATCTATAACTCATAAATTGATATTTTTGTATCTGTTATCGGATGTGCTCTGTTGATCTGTTTTGGGTATTATGTGCAGAAGAAAGAGGAATAAGCTGCTATGATGGATATGGAGGAGGAGGGGAGTAGGCCATCAGATGTTGATTTTAAGGAAAAAATGATCAAATAACAAAAATTAGCTAAAAATATTAAAAATATACAGGAAAATGCGAATTTACAGAATACGTCTAGAGGATTAAGCCGTGTTAAAACTGCAGATTTTAGTCGGCAACCTCGCGAGATGAAATGATAATATATTACCCACTAACCTTCATATTAATTGACCATATTACCATATAATATCTTCACAATGTGATAATAATCTTATCACAATTAGTTGCGTTAATAACCAACCCCAAATCATAATCATAAGTAATGCTAAGACTAACAACCCGGTTAACCCGCATGTTCACCGCTCCTAAACTGCCAATCGGTATTGCAGATAAATCAAATTTGATGGGTTACTTAAACGTGTCCGATACTCCATCATTAACATTCTTTGAGAAATTATCATATTTCAAACCAGGCAATATTTACACAGCTATGGATTAGATATCGAGATAACTTCTGTTTACCTTTGCCAATGATTATCGGCTTGGTATCCCTGCTGCTGTTATTATTCTGTCGTTCTTAATCAGAGGATCTTTCTTGTAATTTTTAGTGTGATTTTTAGTATTCCTAATGTACGTGGGCAGATTGCAGCACTTAAGATGAAATAAATTAGACCATATATGGAAAGATTTAAATAAAAATCAAGAATTGCGCAAATGACTCGTAACATGGGTTTAATGAAAAGTGCAAAATAATAGTTTAGGGATGTACAAAAAAGGCATGGTATCGATAATTTCTACGCTTTTATCAGTATTGCTCAAATGCCATTTTTAATCACATGGTTTTTATCGCTAAGATATGTCGCTGCATTACCTTAAGTCTACCCGTCAGTCACTCAAGGATTCCTTTGGGTTCCTGATTTGTCTTCATATGACCCTTACTTCCTTTTACCTTTAATTTCGGCTGTGCTTTCTTCATATTCGATAATAATTTCGCCTGGTCTGAAAAATAATGTGACTATGCCAATGTTTGAGCCATTCATAAAATATTTGAAGTAACTGAATTTTAATTCGCAGATATTTACCTTTCTTAAGTTTACCAATTACAGGATTCTTCCCAGCTATACTTAATGTCTATTGGGCTACATTAGCATTTAACCAAGCCATTTTAATGACTGTGATGAATTCTTCATATATGGAGAAACATATCGCAACGAAAAAAGCAGAACCTAAATCTCAGATTCAGCAAGCAGTATTTGTTGAATAAAAACCAAAGCCAGTGCCATAACCTGTAGTAAAAACACAAACTCAATAAACTATAAAAATAGAGCCAAAATAATCGAAATAACCAAAAATATAGCTTCCAAAATAAACATAAACTTTACAATTACTTTCAAAGAGACCAAAGAAACCAAAAGTTAAAAAAGTATAATGATTTATGGTTTACACTGGTTAATTATTAATCATGTACATATGATCTAAATAATTATTAAATATAACGATATATTATATAAGACAGTTAATAAATTCGTTAAAAATGTCAAGAGTCGAAGACCAAAAGAAGATCGCCCTTCTCTAGGAATATGTTCAATGTTTATAAAAATAAAATTTCGCCAAAAACAGCGAAACGACCCTGATCTACGAGCAGTTGTCAAGTTTACAGCAATAAAACGAAATGCTAAAATCGATTATCGACTCCACAAAGAGTAAATGGTAGCAATAAAAAGAATAACTTACACAGAAATTATTCTAAAAGTAAACACAAGAAATAATCCAAAGTCGAAATTATGGAGACTAACTGAGAAATAGTGTTGATATCAGTTCGCTTAAGTTAGTTGCTGAGGATATGAGGGTTTAGTTAGAGACTCGGGAAGCTGAAATTTAGAGATTGAGTTAAGAAAAACTGCATCTCTAGGAAGAATTACATGGGCTTCGTTAACAGCTTAGTTAAGCTACTAGTAAAGCTGTTAAATCTGAGTAAAAATTAAGGAATCAGATGCAAGTTGTTAAACAGCTTGAAAATTAAATATTTGGGCTCAGAAACAGTCGAGTGGAAACAAAAAGTAATGTATCCTTCGCTAAGCTGGAAACTGACAAGCTTGTTAGACAAAACAATGAACTGATATAAAAAATACGAGTCCTATAAAAATAGAAAAATGGCTACTACAATGAGCTAAAAATGACATCTCCCCTCAAATCCCGCCCATCAAACACTCAATAGCCAAAATCAGCTTTAAAACGTAGTCAACTTTCTCATCAGGTTCCAAACATTCAAAATGCCCCTAACACTAATAGTGCATGTGGGCAAGGCAAATCCGACAGATGGAACTTAATGTAATAAAAGTTAAGAGCCATTCGTAATGAAAATTAACAGCTTCGAGCAAATCTGGCTATCCATTGAATGATTGATCTTCTGATATTCTGCTTTTAAATAAATAACTATAAACAATGAAAAATAGTGAGAAATTATTATCAGATATTTTTAGGATTTAAGCGGATTGACTAGAAATGGTATTATGCACTTTACCAAGGCTCAATTCTTTACTATTTCTTATTATAGAAACTAACTTTCGAAACAGTCTTCCTGTTTGATACGCTTTTGGTTGAACGAATAGATTGGCTATTTTTAATTTGTTTAAACGAAGGGGATTTTTCACGTTTATTCATTTTAAACTAAATGTATTTATTGTGAAGCTCAGGTTTTCGCCATTCGAATTGACGAGGCTCGATTCTATGTCAGTGTATAGTTACAAAAAATTGGCATGGCACACTTTAAAGTCAATGTTAAGATTACTTACTTCACTGGAGACAAAAGGCTTAAGTTTACTATTACAAGGGGAAAAAAAAATTTATTTTTCAAAGTTCTTTTAATAATGCCAACTTCCATCATGTGTTAGATTTTTCACTTAATACTTTCTTATAAAGGAGCTCTGTGGCCTTACTTTTTTCTTATTATTTTCTACATCACGTTAATTAAGAAACAAGGAGCTATATTTTTGATCTAAGAGAGTAAAAGATTTATTATTTTTATTTCTTATTTTATTTGTATGTGTTGGCTGTTCCGATCGACCGCTGCGGCGTACTAAGTGACTATCGCATGGCAATCTAAACATTAATAATAAACAATAATGAATAAATAAGTTTATTTTTGGTCTTTAAACAAAATAGTTATGTTATTATGATAGTGTTCAATTTATTTTTTAAAAACAGCAAAGTTCTAATCTTAGGCGAAAATTAATAAAAAAATAGCAATTATTTTTATACTTCTAAAAAAATTTTGTATGATCAAGCAATATGCAGTGGCTAATTAACTATGTTATATTATATATCGAAAATAGGTAAGTCAGGATCAGCGAGATGGAGTTTCTGTTAATTTTGTCATTGGTCAGTTCAGATCGTTAAATTAATTGAAAAGTTATTGAAATTCTTCGTTCTTTAAGTGACTAAGGTCTCCATCTTTTTCGTATTGAAGAATTTATAGATTAGACGATCGATCTATTGACTCCATCGTCTCAAGAGAGAATCTCAATTGCTGATTTTTGAAGCTATTCAAAAAACATTACGGTTAATCAATAAATTGTTGTATGCTGTCCTACACTTAAACATATTTTTCGTCATCCGCTGATTAAAATTTATTCTTCACATTTCTTGAATTGACGTTCTTTTCCACAAACCTAATGTTTGTTTTATGAATATTTGTTTATAAAGCCGATCTTATTCTCTTTTCTATCTCTTCAATCAGCTCATATTCAGTTTCAGGTAAATATTTTTTTTGATAATTTAGTTTCATTTCATTCTGGCATAGCGTTTTATATCTATTCTTAACCATATGCTCAGTTCTCGTGCCTTCAAGTCTTTTCGACACTTTAGCCCATTTCTTACCTAAAATTTTAATGGCTTTGATTAACTCTAAATCTTAGCCTAAGCTCCACTCACATTTCTTAGGTACTGGGTCAAGGTGATTAATCCAGTACTCTCGGCACTGCTTGCCCGTTCTAAAGTACTTTTTACTAGAAAGAACGTATAAATTTTTGCCAATTTCGTTCCACTTATTAACTTTACTTGATGACCTTGATATTTTTAACAAATTACTTAATGATTGACCTCAGCAACTAAATTTCTTAGGTCTCCCACTTTACTAATTTAGCAGACTTTTTCAGAATCGATAACGCTTGGAATTAAAATGAGTTAGCATCCCTGTTATTAAAAATTGAACTAAAATATTGCCAGTCTTGTTATGTCTAATTTTTAAACATTTTTTTACCATAAGGGAAATACAGCGCTATTCTACAAAAGAATAGCCTAAAAGTAGCCAGATAAATATCCTAAGTTCATTCTAACACCATGATTAGTTTTTAGACTGACCACGATGATAAAATCTGTGTTATTTTAAATTTTACTTGTCCTACAACAGGGTATGCATTTTAAATATTTCTTATGGAGTTAAATTTTAGACGTTGTACTGTCTAACATGATATTTTTGAAGACCATCCTTTATAGCAATCTTGTATTTTGAGTCAATTAAGAGCTTTGTCACCAGGATTTGTATATTATTTGGAGGATATGACAACATAACTTATTAATAATTATAAGAACGCTCCTTAAATCTGTTGCTGCCTTCAGTTTTTTTAAGTCCTATCCTATCGGAAGATTGTTTTTTATCATCGTAATTGACTGCAGAACCTATGGAAATAGGAGAGCGATCAACGTAAAAAATAATTCTAGGGTCCCAGATGTCAACTTTGATACATTTTTAAAAATATGTCAATTTTAGTTCAAATCTTGCAAAAATGGTTTGAAAATCACAGGCTCTAGCGTTTAACATTATAGAACTTAATTTTCCTGATCGTTTGCCAACCTTAACAATTCTTTTGTTTTAAATAAATTTTAAACTAATTTTATGAAGATTTAATTACTGGTTTTTGGAATTTCCACATGCATAAAATCCAACATTCTGATTTAGGTCTCTTTATTCGCTTTGAGTGATTTAAAAAATATTACAACATTGTGAATTACCTCAAATTTAATGATTTACTTTTTGATTTATTAAATGCTGATTATGGAACATAATCTTTACTTCAACAATTAAATCCATAGTAAATTAAGGAATATTTTTCAGTGTGTGTATGCTTTTGTCGATCTTAGACTATATTTGTTTGTAGACTGCTCCAAATTTCTGAATTTTTATAAGATAACAATATATTTTCATCAATTATCTATAAGAAGAAGCAATATTTTACACCAGAGTTGAAAATCTTGAAAAGTCTATTAAAGCTACATTTAATCAATATGCGATGTCCATGACTACTGTTTCTCCCTCTTCTAATTAAGATCTGCGTGTTCAAAAACTTTTGAATGTTGACAATTTGCTAAATCCAGTAATGATTAAATGTAACAAAATGAATTAATCGTTGATAAACGCTGTCGAAAATCTAAAATATAATACTCAACATTTATTGTTTTTTTTATTTATATAGCTGGCCAGTGTGCTATTAAAATAATATGAAGGCTTAGAGCTCAAACTACTCAATGATTTTGGACTGTAGTACCAATTTTTGAGTCGGGCCAGCATCGATTTGTAACGATTGTTCAAATGACACTGTAACTTCTAATCATGTGTCTATAAATCCTATCCTAATGAGACCTTTTTTATTTTCCAGCTCTCAACTTAAAGAGAAGGTCTTTTTGTCGGTTTTATGGCGGGTCTCTATGTCTGCTTGAATTTCTACAAATTCTATATACTTTTGAAGATTGTTAATCGCGGGATGCTTCCGAGACTGCTGTTATTTGGCGAGTGTCCGTTTACAAGTTTAAGCGGTTCAAGTTGAAAGTTCTCTTTACTTTTACTCCTGGCATTAAACTCCTTCGAACTAAACCGTTAGTATACTTCTTTCTTATTCAACAGTCTCACTTATTTAAGTACATATCTAACTTTGCTTCTGAACTCCATCTCATTGATATTCTTAAACTAACTGGAGTACCTACGTAGCAAGTACTTATTCCTGTTGAAAGCTTATAAAGTTAATGCACCTTGTGAAGTGATGTCGATTTATTCTATATCGGTGATTATGGAATATACTTCCATTTTTTATTTTAGAATTTATGGCTAGATTAATTAATGGAAGTAATTTGCAATTATTAAAATATCAATTAAGTAAACAATATAGAACTCAATATCAATTAATATTGCTGAAATCAAGAACGCTCGCTACTGTTATTTTTGTCATCTTTTATCCCAATTTTCTATTCTAATATTTACTACGGTTACTCATCGTTATTATCTCGATGAATTTCAACTTAGGTCTCCATTTACTCTCCTACTTTTCCATACTATCCCTCATCTTAATCATCATGCTGATTTGACTATTTGCCTATTTTTTCAACAAAATAACAGCATACAACTGATACCATAGCCAGAATAAATATTTTGGTTTTCATTTAAAATTGGACAAGCAGTACTCTAAATATGAGCTCAATTGCCCAGCTGAGTAAAAATATTATGGGTGCGCTCTTCAATATCTGCATGCCTGATTATTAAGCCAGCATGATGCTTGGAATAACGAAAGCCATAAAAAATATACGACCTAATTGTAAACAAATTATAACAAGCCAAACTGTTGGGTTTATTATTTTGTTCATCGCTACGAAAAGTATTATCATCGCTGAGTAACCTACAGCTATGCTCAAGACTGTGATCTGAAGGGATTGAAGCTTTTTTCTGCGGATTATTGCGACCATAGCTAATGTCACAATGATGATTAAGAATAATACTTTGAACTATTAGCCTGCAGAAGAATTATTAAGAATATTGAATACTTCATTCTTAGATAAAATGTCAGTAAAAGTGCCCAATATACTTTTCTTAAGTTCAGGCAGTTGTTTACCAATAGCCATCACGATGGCCCAAGTTATCATTAATGATTAGAAGTTTTATTTTGATATTTTCATTTTTGGTAACTTTCTAGGTTGTACTAAGTTATTTTACTTCTTCTCAAATATCAATGGAGTCTATTTCTTATTAATTTAGCTATCTCTCAAAGATATCTCTATTTTCTTCTGCAAATTTCCCCCAAAAGTTTCCGCTTAGGGTGCATTATTAACTTAATTAATTTCTCCAACAACATACGCATTTAGTGCATTTCTAAGCAAATTTCTTCCTTAGAACAAAATAAAGAAAGTTATCAAACTGACGACGAACCCAGCAGCCATGAGCATGACCATCGCTTTGTGTAAAATATCAGTTGGCGCAATTTAATATATTTTTATATCGAAATACCAGTAAGCTATAGGAACTCCTAAATAAGGGACCAGAAACATCAGGCAGGCGTAGTACCCTTTGAAATTGATTATACTGCGAGGAATTAGTCTAGTAAGGCCGAATGCTGAGATGACTATCGTCGGGAATATTAATAGGCCTTGAATTATATATGTGATTCTGTAGATAAAGAGGTCTCCCATGTTGGTCCATATTGCAAAAAAGCATAGACAATTCACTACAATTATAACAACCAAATTCCTGTAAACTTTCTCCATTTATTTCCTTGAAACCACAATAATGATCGCAGATAATTCCAACAAAAACGGGAGTAAATAATTATCTTCAAATCTGATTTCTGTGAACAGCAACATAAAATCATTCGCATTATTCATACTGGGGGTCGATTGTTAATTCTTATGATTGAGCTTAGATTTCTCATGGAAATATTTATCGGCTATAGGGATAGTTTCATCGAACATGTGCAATCTGGAGATAGTTAGTAGATTGACAAGGCATACTAAAATGCTTACTTTCGCGAAAGTTTGCAGAGACACTTGGGTTTGTTATCGGTTTTAGCTGTGCATTGATATCTAGGTTAGTATTATATGTTATATCCTTAAAGTTGATCATTATTTTATCAATATTATGATACTTTTAACATAGTTCATGTTTATTATTCATATAAATCTATCAGTTTAGATTTTGAAGCATTAAAGCTATTTAATCGTATCCTTATTTTAATACACTTTTTTTAGTTAAGACTTTCCTTTCGTTATAGGTGTGAAATTTGTATTTCTCTACTTAAGCCTAATTCTTTTATTTGGGTACTCTGTTTTTCTAATTTTTAATGAAATTATTGAAGTCCATTGATATCTGTTTATTTTTTTACTCCCATACTTAAACTTTAGTAATACTTTTAGATTTTAATTGCTAAGCGATTGCCTTCAAATACTTTTTGTTCTATGATGCTTTTTCAATTTGTTTTGTAAGCTTTTTGATCTCTACTGCAAGGTCTCGTGCCTATTTTTCATTGTTCCTTTCATAAAAATACTTTAACTTTTTCTTCTTTTCTTAAGCTTTTTGCTCAATTTTGTTATTCTTTTAATCAATGGTTTTTATCAATTAATCTATCTACTACATGGTCATTTCCTGTTTTATTTCGGGGTTTTATTTTGTGAATTCATACAAAATTTTATCATTTATTCCCGATCCGAAGATTAGATTTCTCAACCATTGTAAAATTGTCGCTAATTGGTGCATAAAATAAATCTTTTTTATAAATTTCTTAGATAAACACAAAAGCAATAAAACATAATATAATAGTGTAATATGTATCAATATATTTTTTCTCCCTTGACGAGAAACCCTTGCTTGTAATATTGCTTTTAACAATCAAGAGTCATCAATCCGTTACCTTTAAGCCCTTTAATCTCATTGCCTTCCTTAATTTAACTTTTATTTTAATTTCTGTTTGTGACTTGAAAAATAAAAGCTCTGTTTACTGTAACTCTTTTGTAACTGGGTATTTTTTATTTGCTGTTCGATGAGCCTTGTTTTTCAATAGTCTTTTTCTAAACCGATGTCGTGGAGGAACTTTAGGAAGAGTTACACCTTGTAGTTGATAACTTTGGGATTTTTGTTGCTGTCTTTGGATTGCTGAACATTAACAGCAGTTTTTTGGGCTCAGAGCGTGGTTACGCATCGAGGGAAGCAGACCGTTTATGCGGAGTTATTTTTTTAATGAGAAACTACTTCTTATTGATCTCTATCCAGTTCTTAACATTCTTGCCTTTTTCCTCGGAAACACATTTTTATTTCTACTTGCTGCTATAAATTCTTGAATTCCTCAGTAATTTTCTTGGATTTAAAGCAATATTTCTTTCATATTCTTCGGAAGTCAACATTTTTAAGTTAAATGTGTTTTGTATTTAATATATTATCTATCAATTTTAATTATTCAAGAGCTAACTATACATAAATATCAAACGGTTATAAATTATCTCAATAAAATTATTGAATAAATATATCAAAATAATCAAGTGATGAGCTTAATGATTATTTTTCTAAAATTTGTTAGTATATTAAAAGGTCAGTTATATCATTCAAAAATATCTTACCATATTTGATTTCAATTATTATTTGACTACTTAAAATATCGAAATATTTGATCGCTGGGGTTCACCAACACTCTTAAAATTGACTCACCTGGTTCAAAATTCTTGTCTAGAATGTATCTACATCTATTTTTTAACACATGAAAGGTTTACTTGATCTTGAAAGCAGACCGGCCGATATCATGTGTCTAATCTTGTGGGCTAATGCATGAAAAATAATTACCATCGTAACTTCTATCCCTGATAACTCCTTCTCTCACATATATTACTTTGTTTCTCCAGTAATCGTCGCTCATGCAATAAAATTTCATGAATTCAATCAAATGTTAGGCAAGTGTATAGTAATTCTGCTTTTCCACAGTCTGTTTCAAATATACTAACAACATGCACGACAATAAAAAACTGCCGATTCCTCCTGTGTAAGTATCAGCAAGTCCACGAATTCTGAGAGTGCATTTGAGAACTAATGTTAAGTATTTGAATTATGGGAAGATTTCGTTTATTTTTTATACGTATTTTACTTGATTTATCCCGTCTTATTTGTTTACTGAAATATCGAAATGGATTCCTTAGTATTGAAACTTAATTAACGGCACTTTCGATTTTCTTATATATTCAATGTGCGTAAATATCTGAGAATTACTTTTTTGCTCCAAATACTTGTTCACTTTATTATAGACCTAAGTTTGATCATAGTGACCATTAGTCAGGACAGCAACATCGATATCTCCATCTGGCAAGTACAGTTGAGTCGCAAAAGATCCAAAGGCTATGACCGATGCTTCAGGAAACATTTCATTAATTCTTTCTTTAATGCTAAATATTTGATAAATTGTTACAAGTTGAACTTTTTCATCTTGGCTGCATGTGTCTTTTTAGAGGGCTTTACGTAATTGTAAAATTCAATGATTTCATTATGCAATCTCAATAGTGAGTCCTTGATCGTGCTAGTCCGATTAGAAATCCAGGGTACAATTTCTTTCTCTTCAATAGATTTCTCACTCTCATTCTCAAATCGAATAACTCCAGAATCTTTAGACGAACTGCTGATACTAATTTCTTCATGATCATATCCTCCATTATACTTCTGCTTTTTTTGTGGGTTTTTGCGCTCATAGAAGCCCTCGTCATCACTGCTGTCAGTCTGCTATTTCTTTTTCTTCTGATATTTGCCTTAGAAAGAGACAGTAGTGTGGGCTCTATTTTTGTTATTCATGCTTTTCATTAATTATTATATACTGCTTTGTTGATCTTATATAGTAACCAAATAGACGACAAATTAAAATAAGTAATAATTAAATTCACTACTTTAAAAAATATAAATTTCCTTCCACTAAATTCTTTCGGCTTTTAATTTAGTTAATCTTTTTTCTAAATTTTATCCGCTTAGTTTTATAG
>APMI01000855.1_pt1 | contig 12894 bp, 9 predicted proteins | sample 667938 | NCBI WGS metagenome assembly APMI01 (sample SAMN01084076, study PRJNA167559) | wastewater metagenome | biome: Wastewater | place: Denmark: Ejby Moelle, Odense | collected 2011-11-28 | reverse complement strand
GACGCCGGCGATCAGGCTCGAAGAAAACCAACGAAAGCCAGCCATCAGATACCCTCCATGATATTCCCGTCGGCGTGATCTCTGGTCACGCGCTGGCTCGTCGATGAAGGCGAATCAGCGGCCGGGCCGTACCGCGAACATTTATTTAACATGCTAAATTGTCAAGCGACCGCGCGCCGCGCCGGTGTGTGTGCCCGGGTGACGACGCATTATTACGGGATCGGCCAGCCAGATCGCCGACCGACATTCAGCTCGAAGAAATTACCGGCGACTTCCCGCCCCGCCATTCCATAGATGCTTGGCGTGCCCGGCCTGGCGCGGAGCAGATCGCGGCTACGATAGTGCCAGCCCGCCGATATACCGCGCGCGCGGACGAATGCTTGCGCCGGACGCTGCCTGTTCCATTGCATGCGCCGCCCAGCCCACCGTCCGGGCGATGGCGAACAGCGCGAACCCTGCATCTGCGGGCAGCGCGTGCGCGCGCTGCAACGCGAGCAGGGCAAAGTCGATGTTCGGTGCAAGATCGGTCGTCTCCGCGACCGCATCGCGAAGCGCGGCGAGCGCGGGATCGGGCTCGACCTGTGCCAGCAGCGCGGCAGCGCGCGGGTCGCCGTGAGGATAGAGTGGATGTCCGAACCCGGGCAGGCGGTGTCCGCCGGCGAGCCATCGGGCGATCGCGGTATCCGGACCGCACCGGTCGGATTCCGCGAGCAACGCGCCAAGCGCTGCGCCAGCGCCGCCGTGCCGCGGGCCTGACAAGGTCGCGAGCCCGGCAAGGATGGCGGCGGCCATGCTCGCGCCGGTGGAGGCTGCCACGCGCGCGGCGAAGGTCGAGGGGTTGAGCTCGTGATCGGCGAGGAGGACGAGCGTGCGTCGCACCGCGTCCGCCGCGCCGTCGCCAAGCGACCATCCACCCGCAAGCCGCTCATGAATTGCCCCCGCGCCGGCCGCATCGAAAGATGCTGCCATCGATGCAACGCAGGTGGCGGCTTCGATCGCCAATTTGGACCTGGGGCGACCGATCAACGAGCGGCTTTGCGCCACAAGTGCCGCGATTGCCAGAAAGGGATCGCGCGCCGGCGCGGCCTCAGCAGGAGGAAAAGGCGTTGCCTTCGGCGTTTCCCACAGGATCGCGGCGACATCTTCAAGCGACGCTCGCTCGGCAAGGTCGACGGCGCGCTGTCCGCGGAAAATAAGATCGCCATGAACGACCGTCGATATCGCGGTCGGGATCACCGGCTCTCCCCAGGACAGCGCATCCTGCGCGATTGACGCGGTACGCCGACCGCGCGCGCGACGCCTGGTCAGCGCGAGGATATCCTCGGCACGATATTGGCTGCGGCGCGGGTCGACGGGATCGGGCTGGCGCTCGATCACGCCGCGGCTGACATAGGCATAGAGCGTTTGCGGCCGGACGTTGAGCTCTGCCAGCGCCGCTTCCCGCGTCATCCATTCGCGCATGATTGATTCACTTGATCAAGATTGATTCCATAATCGAAGAGCATCATTTCGAGGCGGCCCAGTCAAGGAGGTGGTCGATGAACAATGGTCTGGAAGATGTCGTGGCGGCGGAAACCGTCCTGTCCGACGTCAGAGGCAGTGAAGGGCAATTGATCATTCGCGGCCAGCCGCTCGCCGCGCTGGCAGGGCGATGGACCTTCGAGGAGGTTTCGCACCTGCTGTTCGAAGGGTTCTTCGACGACCTGCCTGATCCTGCGATCCTTGGCATTCAATTGGGCGCCGCGCGCGCTGCGCTATTTGGCCAGATCCGGCCGTTGCTCGCCGACCTGGCTCATTTGCCGGTTTATGACGGGATGCGCACCGCGATCGCTACGCTTGGCGACGGCTTTACCCTCGAGGATGCGCTTCGCCTGCTCGCCGCGCCCGCGGTGATCCTTCCCGCGCTGATCCGCATGCAGCAGGGCGCGGCGCCGATCGCGCCTTCCGCCGGGGCCAGTCAGGCTGAAGATGTTATCCGGATGCTGGGCCGCGAGGGCGGCGCGCGGGCGCTCGACACATATCTCGTCACCGTCAGCGATCATGGCCTCAATGCCTCGACTTTTGCGGCGCGCGTCGTGGCGTCGACGCAAGCCGGATTGACGTCGGCGACGCTCGCGGGGCTCAGCGCGCTCAAGGGGCCGCTCCACGGCGGGGCACCCGGCCCGGTCATCGACATGCTCGATGCAATCGCAGCGGAGGGGGATAGCGCTGCGTGGATCGAACATGCCCTTGCGCACGGCGACCGGCTGATGGGCTTCGGCCATCGCATCTATCGCACCCGTGATCCTCGCGCCGATGCACTCAAGGCGGCGCTGCGCACGCTCGAGCATATCGATGCCCGACTTCATTTCGCGGAAGACGTCGAACGGACGGCATTGGCGATCTTGCGCCGTCATAAGCGGGATCGCGTAATCGAGACCAATGTCGAATTCTACACCGCGCTTCTGCTGGAAGCTGTCGGCTTCCCGAAAGAGGCGTTCACCGGGGTCTTCGCCATGGGGCGGATCGCGGGCTGGCTCGCCCATGCGCGCGAACAGTCGCTGACCGGGCGACTGATCCGGCCTGCGTCGCGCTATGTCGCCGCGCCCACGACACGCGTGGCTTAGGCCGAATGCGACCTCAGTGCCGCCGGAAACGCAGACGATGTGTCTGGATCGTCGAGAGGCAGAAACCGCTCGCATCGAACGCCAAGGTGCCGCCCGGGCGCGAGGAGGAAGGCTCGAATATCGTCGCCCAGAGATTATTGGCGAGCGGCTCGAGCGCCCAGGACACCGCGCCCCACGGCCCGGAGAAATCGGCGCGTGGCGCCTGGTCCGCTTCGCATCGGATTTCGACCGCGATCCGGGCGTCGTCGCAAACAAACCGTCCCCCAATTGCGATCGGCGCGGCGGCGCTCGGTGGTTCGGCACGATCAAGCCGATCGCGTGCGCCGAATTCGACGAGCTCGATCGCGTGATCGCCGCTGGCGGTGATGCGCAGATCCGAAATCGCGTTCGCCAGCCCGATCGCGCCGCCAGGCAATGCGGTGAGCGGAAGGGGCGTGCCGGCGAGATCGAGCATCGCGATATCGTCGTGCACCGACAATCGCAGCGTGCGACCGCTCGTCGCTGAATGAAAGACGCCCTCGATCGGTAGTATCACCTTGCCGTCAGGTTTCGCCGGCAGGTCGGGTAAGCTCAGATCGATGATCTTCTCGGCCAGTCCGACCGGGTCAATGCCGGCGCTGTTAGCGATGATGATGATATCGAGACCTGCGTCGGGCAAGCGGATCATCTGGCACACGCCGCCGATCACGCCGCCCGAATGCTGCAGCGTGCGTTGCCCGCGATACTCGGTCGCGAGCAGGCCGAAGCCATAGCCGTGGGTGCTCCGCGGACTTTGCATCGCCGCCCAGCTTTCCGCCGACCCGACCATCGGCGCTGCCATGTGGCGGAGCCAGCGCAGCATATCGTCGACGGTCGAGACGATCCCGCCTTCACCGCCGATCGGGATGCCGAAATCACCGCGCCGATAACCGCCCGAGACAAGCGGGACGTGGAGCGTTGCCGAATTGGGGACGAGATCGGTATCGACCGCGCGAACCAGCGTATCGTTCATACCGATCGGTGCGAAGATCCGTTCGCGCAGGAAATCGCCGAAATCCTGCCCGCTGACGCGCTCGACCACGCGGTCGAGCAGGGCGAAGCCGCCGTTGCAATAGCTCCACCCTTCGCCGGGCGCGAAATTGACGCTGGTCAGGTCGTGCATCACCTCGACCGGCGCGTCGCGCGTCGTGGTGCAGCCGATGCCCGAGCCGGTCCAGATCAGGTCGTGACCGCAGCGCAGCCCGCTCGTGTTGCTCATCAGATGCGCGAGCGTCACCCGAGCGGCGACATCGCCCAATTCAGGCAGGAAATGCCGGATCGACATGTCGCGCGACAATTTGCCGTCTTCTTCGAGCAGCAGGATCGCCAGCGCGGTGAAATGCTTGCTGACCGATCCGATCCGCATGCGGATTGCCGGCGAGAGCGCGGCGCCGGTTTCGATGCTCGCGACGCCGAACCCGCGTCGATAGCGCGGCACGCCGCCGACCGCGACGCCCACCGCTACGCCGGGTCGGTCGCACCGGTTGTACGGTTCGAACAAGGCATCGAGTGCCGCGCTGTCGAGCATAGGGGTGAGTTTCATATCCAGCCTCCCGCCAACCGCTCAGAAATGCGTGGTCGCGCTGATGCCGATCGTGCGCGGCTGGAGGATCGACACCTGCGCCGGGCCGCCGAGCACCGACAGCAATGTGATCGCGGAGAGCTGCCCGCGTTCGTCGAGCAGATTGTGGACGAACAATTGCGCATCGACCGGGCCGAAGCTTGCGCCCGCGCGCAGATCGACGGTGGCATAGGACGGCAGGCGATATTGCGGGAAGGACGGGCTGGCGTTGAACCCGGCGCGGCGATCGGACACGAAGCGCAGCGTCGCCCCCAGCGACGGCTTGAACCGGGTTTCGGGCAAGCGATAGTCGGTGTTGAGCGTCGCGGTGAAGCGCGGGACGTTGGGCAGTCGCTCACCCTTCGCTGCGCCGAGATCGGCATCGGCATCGGCCAGCCGGGCGTTCTGATAGGCGAAGGCGCCGCTTGCGGTGAAGCGTCGCGACGGTCGCGCGGTGAGCGCCAGTTCGCCGCCATCGACCCTGGCGCGCCCGGCATTGGCAATGATCGTGCCGCCGCTCCGTGCCGCGGTGACCTGAATGTCGTTCCAGTCGATATGATAGACCGAAAGATCGATCCCGAAGGTGCGGTCGGCGGTTTCGGCCTTGAGCCCCGCTTCATAGCTTTGCAGATGATCGGCCTTGAAGGTTGCCGGGCCGGTCGGCAGCCCGGTCATCGGATCGAGCAGCAGGAAATTGGGCCCGCCGGGGCGATAGCCGGTCGCATAGCGCAGATAGGCGGTCATGCGGTCGCCGAGCTTGTAGCGCGCATTGGCGAGATAGGTGAAAACGTCGTCGCTTGCCCGGCGCAGCGGGATCGAGGTGCCGAGCAGCCCCGATCCGTCCTGCTGGAAACGCTGGCGGTTGGTGGCGTAGCGCAGCCCGCCCGAGAGGTCGAAGCGGTCGGTGAGGTGCAGCGTCAGATCGCCGAACGCGGCATATTCCTCGTAGCGGCTGGCGACCGAGAGCGTCGCGAGGTTGATTGCCGAGGCCTGACCGGACAGATCGCGCGACAGGATCTGTTGCGTATTGGCGCTCTTCTCGTTGGTGTAGAAGCCGCCGATCACCCATTCGAGCCGATGTGCGCCGGATGAGGCGAGGCGGACTTCCTGGGTGAACTTGTCGGTCGTACGGCCCTGATCGATCGCGACCGCGCTGAACGGCAGCCCGATCGAGGCGAACAGCGGGACATAAAAAGCGGAAAGATCGCTGCGGAAGTCGGTGCGAACCGTCTGGTAGCTCGAGATCGAGGTCAGCTTCGCGGGGCCGAAATCATAATCGATCGTTGCGCTGATCAGGCGGAATTGCTGGTCGAACGGCTCGTTATAGAGCCGGCGCTGATCGAGGCTGCCGTCGATCGGCACGCCGCCGAGCGTGAAATCGGCCATTGCATTGCCATCGCGGTCGATGTTCTGCGCATAACCGGTGAGGCGGAGGCGCAGCGCGTCGGTTGGCGCGAGCAGCACATCGATGCGGCCGCCGTAGATGTCGGCGCGATTCACGTCGCGCCGGCCGAGCGCGAGATTGTCGATATACCCCCCGTCGCGGGTGTAGAAGCCGCTGGCGCGTATCGCGATCTTGTCCGAGACGATCGGCAGGTTGACCGCCGCCGCCGCATTATAGCCCATCGCGCCGCCGCGCGTGCCGCTGACGCCGACTTGCGCCTCACCCCCGAACTGGTCGAGATCGGGGGTCTTGGTGACATATTTGACCAGTCCGCCCATCGTGCTGGCGCCATAAAGCGTGCCCTGCGGCCCACGCAGCACCTCGACCCGCGCGACATCGAACAGCCCGACGTCCAGCGCCAGCGACGCGGCATTGGCGAAGGCGCTGCTCGATCCGTAAGGGACGTCGTCGACATAGATGCCGACCGTCGGGCCGACATCGTTGCCGGTCGTCACGCCGCGCAGCGAAATCTGCGTCTGCCCCGCGCCCTGCGTGGTGAAGGAGAGGGCGGGGACGGTGTTGGCGAAATCGCGAAATTGCGCCGCGCCGAGCTTGGCGAGATCGGCCGACGACAAAGCCGTCACCGATTGCGGGGTATCGAGCAGCCGCTCATCGCGTTTCTGCGCCGTGACGATGATATCGGCGGGATCGGCAGACGCAGCACCGGTTGGGGCGACCTGCGCCGATACGGTGTGCGGTGCGATCGCGCCGAGCGCGCCGCACGTCATCCAGATCCAGTTCTTCGTCACCGGGCCTCTCCCTTGATTCGTCGCTTGTCGATTTATAAAAAACGTATATTCTTTTTTTATTGAGTCGCGACGATTGTCAAGGGATTGAATCCCGGCGCGGCGCGAATAAAAGGATATTCGTTCGTTTTATGGAGATAGCATGCCCAAACGCGATCCGGCGCATATGGAGGCGCAGCGCGAGCGCATCATCCTCGCGACGATCACCTGCATCGCGCGCAAGGGAATCGAGCGCACCTCGATCGCCGACATCTGGAAGGAGGCGGGGCTCAGCGCCGGTGCGCTGTATGTTCACTTCCAGAACAAGCAGGATCTCGTCGCACAATGCCTCCAGCACGGCGCAGGCGATGCGCCGTCGCAGCCGAAGACGTGGGACGAGTTGAAGTCGCAGATTCTGACGTTCGGGTCGCGTTTCGGGCTGGATGCGGCGACGGTCATCCGCGCCCGGCTCCATTTCCACGCCGAGGCCGTCCAGCCGGGCGAATTTCACGATCTCCACAAGGCGAATCTCGAGATCGCGATGACCTCGCTGAGCGGCTGGATTCAACAGATCGCGGATCGCGGCGAGATCACCCTCCGCCTGACCGCCAGCCAGACCGCGGCGGCGATCAGCGCCTATCTCGACGGCATGCTCGGGCTCGCGCTCGCCACCGATCGGCCCATCGACGAAGCTTTGGCGGAGATCGCGACCGGTATGGATTGCTTCGTTCACATCCCGGGCACCGGCTGAAACGACCGGCCCGCGCCTACCCCGTTACAAAAAGGATCAACGATAAAGATCAGCTTTGCGTCGGCGGTTCCCGCCGGCGTCCATACCGTCGTGCTCGGTCTGTCGAGCGAGGATCCCGCTGCCCAGCTTCTCGTCGTCGGGGACGCATCGATTAGCTCGCGCTTGTCACCTCGGCCCCCGACCGCGCCGAACTATGCCGCAATCAGCACGCCCTTATAGTCCGGATCCTCAAGCGCCCGCCCGGCCCCCATTGCGACGCATATGAGGGCATCGTCGGCGACGGCGACGGTCAGCCCGGTTGCCTGGGACAATACTTCGTCGATGCACGCGAGCAATGCGCCGCCGCCGGTCATCACGATCCCTCGATCGATGATATCGGCGGCCAGTTCCGGTGCGGTATTTTCGAGCGCGCTCAATACTGCCTCGACGATCTGGTTGACCGGTTCGGCGAGCGCTTCGGCGATCTCGGCCTGGCTGATCTCGATCTCCTTGGGCACGCCGGCGACCAGGTCGCGGCCTTTGGCGTGGATGACCTTGCCGCGCCCGTCGGCCGGCATCCGTGCGATGCCGATCGTCAGCTTGATGCGCTCGGCGGTCATCTCGCCGATCATCAGATTGTGTTTGCGTCTGATATAGGAAGCGATCGTCTCATCCAGCTTGTCGCCGCCGACGCGAACCGAGGTGCTGTAGGCCAGCCCGCGCAAAGACAGGACCGCAACTTCGGTCGTGCCGCCGCCGATATCGACGACCATCGCGCCGATCGGTTCGGTCACCGGCATGCCGGCGCCGATTGCCGCCGCCATCGGCTCCTCGATCAGCCAGACCTTCGACGCGCCGGCCTCGGTCGCGGCCTGGCAGATGGCGCGGCGTTCGACCTGGGTCGAACCCGAGGGAACGCAGATCGCGATTTCAGGCCGCCGTGGCATTCGGCTAGGGCCGCCGTGCGCCTTGTCGATGAAGTGCTTGATCATTTGCTCGGCGACGTCGAGATCTGCGATAACCCCGCCTCTCAGGGGGCGAATGGTCGCCACGTTATCGGGCGTCTTGCCCATCATCAGCTTGGCGTCGCTGCCGATCGCGCGGACCCGGGCGGTGCCGTTCACCGTCTCGATGGCGACGACCGACGGCTCGTTCAGTACGATACCTTTGTCGCGAATATAGACGACGGTGTTCACGGTGCCGAGATCGATTGCCATGTCATATGACGCGAAGGCGAAAAGGCGGGGCAAACGCATGTGGGTATTTGGCCTCGGCACTGAACGGCGATATGCGCACCGCCTGCGCGCTGCTTCGACCGAATTCGTTGGTAGCTTGCCGGTGCGAATGCCCCGGGCCCGCGTCAACCACCACTGCGCCCGGTTGCCGGTTTAGCGCGGCGGTTGGTTATCCGATCGCGGCTGGCGAGTGAATTCGATCTCGGGGGCACGGGCCCCTTCATGCCCTTTAAGCGTAAAGCCGCGAATGCGGCCGCGGCTCGTTGCGGTCCGGGATCGAGGCCATGAGTCCCGCGTCGCTCTGGGGGGCAAACCCAATCGACCGCGTCCCCACTACGATACTGGCCGCGTTGCGCCGACGCGGTATCTCATCTCCAGCGGTCAATGCTCGCTCATATGGAAGGCATGGCTGGCGCGGCGCAATAAGGGTTGTTCGAGCGCCGCCCAGCGGCTGTTGGGTTTCCCATCGGTGGTTACATCGTCGAAAGTCAGCCCGCTGGCGGCAAGATCCTCGCCATAAAGCATCATGACCTCATGGCGACCGAACCCCGTATCATGTGGGTCATCGAGCAGTCGCACGAGGCGCGCCGTCATCATCCCGGCTGGCATTGAATATCCCGCGTTGCTGATGATCGCGCGGAAATGCTCCGTATCGCTGCCAGGGCGTGGCACGCGGGTCATCCGTGCTGGCTCGAAGCTCGTCCAGATCGTCTTTCCCCAGATTCTGGATCGATGATCGGTATCTCCATAATGCATGCGGTCGTCGGGTCGGGTCGGCAGGTTGGACTCGAAATGGACCCAATAGAAGCGGCGGACCCGGTGGTTCGCATCGGCCTCGACAAAGATGTGCATCTCGCAATCGCTGAGCTCTTTGAGCACGAAGCGATCGGCGCCCAGATATTTTGCTCCGGCGGGCACCGTGACGCGGATTTCCGGTCGCCCCGGGCGATCCACGACGTTGCGCTCAACGCGTGCCGCCGGCGTTTCGGTCGGCACCTGCGCAACGGGCGCCGTGGAGACCGCTGCCAGCGCGACGAGCGTAGACCAATGCACACCGCATCCTTTCTCGGTTTGTTGACGAGCATCTCACCGGACCAGCCAGCGACAGAGTCGGCCGGCTAAGTACCCGACTATGCGACGAATTCCACGGGGAGGCCAGGTCATGACCTCATAAACCGCGTGCGGGCTTGACAGTGTGCTCCAGTAAGAGAATATTTTCCAAACAGAAAAATTTGATCATTGAGGCAAATGTAATGCGCGCTCGTCTTATCGCCGGCCTGTTGTGCGCGCTTGCCGCGAACCCGGTCGTAGCACAGACCCCCACTTACGATATCGTGATCAAGGGTGGGCGAGTGATCGATCCGGCCAGCGGGCGCGATGAGATTGCCGATGTCGGGATCAACGGCGGCAGAATCGATGCGATCTCGACAGCGTCGCTAAAGGGAAAGCGCGTGCTTGATGCGCGAGGGCAGATCGTCTCGCCGGGTTTTATTGACTATCATGCGCATGGGCAAGACATCGTAAGCCAGCGCTACCATCTGCTCGACGGCGTGACTTCGGCTTTTGAAATGGAGATAGGCGCGAAGCCGATCGGCAATTTCTACGCGGAGAAGCGCGGAAAGTCGCTGATCAACTATGGCGCTACCGCAAATTTCATTTGCGCGCACATCGAGGTCTTGTCGAACAAGAGCTGCGACGGCGCGGGCTGGGTGTCGACCGGTGCACTTACATTGTCGAACGCGGCGCTTGGCACGCCCGCGACACCGGAGCAGGAGGATAAGATCCTCGCCATAACCGAGCGTGAGATTAAGGCTGGCGCACTCGGTATCGGCATCGGCCTTGAATATGCACCGGGCATCGGCCGACGTGAAATCTTCCGCGCTTTCCAGCTTGCGGCGAAATATGACGTGCCGGTATTTGTCCATGTCAGGATGCGCGAGAAAAGTCGCGCGCCCGGCATGCCGATCGCGGTCGCAAACGAATTGATCGCTGATGCAGTCGCGACCGGCGCCTCGCTGCAGATCGTTCATGTCACATCGACCGCGCTCGACGATGCGCCAACCGTCATCGAGATCATCAAGGGTGCGGCGGCGCATGGCGTCAAGGTGACGACCGAGGCTTATCCGTATGAGGCCGGCGCCACGGCGATTGGCGATGAATTCTTCTCCGAAGGCTGGCAGGATCGATCGCATATCACCTACGGCGATCTTCAATGGACGGAGACCGGCGAGCGGCTGACCAAGGAAACATTCGAGAAATATCGCCGGGAGAAACCCGAGGGGGCGGTCATCGTCTTCATGATCCCGCAGGCGACGATCGATGCGGCGATGGCCGAGCCAAGCGTGACGATCGCGTCGGACGGCGCCCCGATGGTCGATCCCAAGACCCATCCGCGTGGCGCCGGCACGTTCAGCCGCGTGCTGGGCGTCTATGTTCGCGAACGCAAATTGCTCGATCTGAAAAGCGCGCTCGCCAAGATGACGATCATGCCCGCGCGCAAGCTGGAAGCGGTGGCGCCGGCGATGGCCCGCAAAGGGCGCCTGCAAGTCGGCGCTGATGCCGATATCAATGTGTTTGACGCCGCGACGGTCAAAGACAATGCGACCTACGAGAACCCGCACCTGTTTTCGACTGGATATCGCTACATATTGGTGGGGGGGAAGCTAATGGTAGAGAACGGAAAAGTTACGCCTGATGTGTTCCCGGGCAGCGGAATTACGCGGGGTGAGCAATAGATGGCCCGCGTAGACGTTGGCTCCAGCCGCCCCAACCAGAGAAATATGGGTTGATCAGAAGATGCAGTCCGTTTCGATCCTGACGCTGTTCCGCCTGTCCGTCGTGGCGACCGCTTTGGCGTCGACGGCGGTGCCGCTGGCCGCCGCGCCCCGGAAGCCCGCCGCCGGCGCGGGGCAGATCGCCCCGGCGACAATCGCGTCGCTACCCGATTTCGTTGACGGGGTGCTCGCCCAGCAAATCGCGACCCGCGACGTGGGCGGCGCGGTCGTGACGATCGTCTATCGCGGCAAGGTGATCTTCACCCGCGGCTACGGCCTGGCCGATGCCGAGCGTGGCATCAAGGTCGATGCGCAGCGCACGATGTTCCGCCCGGGTTCGGTTTCGAAACTGTTCACCTGGACGGCGCTGATGCAGCAGGTCGAGGCCGGCAAGGTCGATCTCGATGCCGATGTGAACCGCTATCTCGATTACAAAATCCCCGACGGGAAGTTCAAGCCGATCACGGTCCGCGATCTGTTCAGCCACGCGGTCGGCTTCGGCGACCAGAGCAACATCACGGTCGACGATGCCGCCGGACTGACGCCGTATCGCGAATGGATGAAGAAGAATATCGCCATGCGCGTCCGCGAACCGGGCGGCGAAATCTCTTATTCCAATTACGGCGCGGCGCTGGCCGGCTATATCGTCGAGCGCGTGAGCGGCGAGCCCTTCGCCGATTACACCGAGAAGCATATCTTCAAGCCGCTCGGCATGGCCGACACCACCTTCCGCGAGCCGCTCGATGCCGCGCACGCGCCACGGATGGCCAAGGGCTATAAGCTCGAGAACGGCCGGCTCATTGCCAAGCCGTTCGAATTCTACAGCATCATCATGCCCGCCGGGTCCGCGACCACCACCGCGCCCGACATGACGCGTTTCATCCTGATGATGCTGAGCGACGGAAAGCTCGGCAACGCGCAGATTCTCAAGCCCCAGTCGGTCCGCTTTCTGGAGAGTGACGGCTTGCGCAATGCGCCCGATCTGGAGGGGTTCGCGCACGGTTATATGGTGCTGCGTCAGGCCGGCCCGCGGATCGTCGGCCACGGCGGCAATACGATGGATTTCCATTCCGAACTGGCGATCGCGCCCGAGGCGCAATTCGGCTTCTTCGTCTCCTACACCGGCGGCCCCGGCAGCTATCCGGCGCGCACCGAATTGATGAATGCGATCATCGGCCGGGTGTTTCCGCAGACTCCGGCGCCGCGCTGGACGGCGCGACGCGACGTGCCGCCGCTCGGCGCCTATCGATCGAACCGTCAGGATTATAGCCAGCCGCCACTGCCCGAATATGACCTCAAGATCAGCGCGGAGGGTGATCATGGCATCGTCATCGAGCGGGCCGGCGCAAAGAGCTATTGGGAGCAGATTGGCGCGCAGGTCTACGAGCAGGTCACTGGCGCCCGCGCGGGTGGCCCCTATGACCGGATCGAATTTTACGGCCCGGCCGACGATCCGCGCATGTCCTACGCTTCGGAACCGCACGTCCTCTATCGGATGGTGCCGAAAACGCAGTGACCGAGCGCTTTAGCGCCAGCGCCGCGCGTTCGATCTCTCAATATGCCGGGCGGTCAATGCTCGACTCTTGTTGCGCACGACGCTGCTGAGCACGGGCGAAGAGCGCGAAGCTTAATCCCGCGAGACCCCAGGCACCGATGCCGCCATAGAGCATGACCAGGCCGAACCCGTCCGCAAGGCTCTGTTTGACCAGCGCGTCCGACAGAGCCCCGATCCCGGCAAGGCCGGGGGCGTTCGCGCCGGCATGGCCCGCCGCAAGGCTCTCCGCCGACGCGCGCAGGCGGG
>APMI01047417.1_pt1 | contig 12900 bp, 11 predicted proteins | sample 667938 | NCBI WGS metagenome assembly APMI01 (sample SAMN01084076, study PRJNA167559) | wastewater metagenome | biome: Wastewater | place: Denmark: Ejby Moelle, Odense | collected 2011-11-28 | reverse complement strand
CCCGGGCCATGCCGGCGCCGTGGTCGGCACATGGCCGGAGGCCTCGGCGGAGGATGTGCGCCTGGCGATTGTCGCCGCGCGCCGCGCCTTCGATACCGGCCCCTGGCCGCGCATGTCCGGCGCCGAGCGCTCGCGCCTGATGTTCAAGGTGGCGGACCTTATCCTTGTGCATCAGGAAGAGCTGGCGCTGGCCGAAAGCCTGGAGGTCGGCAAGCCGATCGCCCAGGCCCGCGGCGAGATCGGCTTCTGCGCCGACCTTTGGTCCTACGCTGCCGGCCAGGCCCGCGCACTTGAGGGACAGAGCCACAACAATATCGGCGATGACCGCCTCGGCCTCGTCCTGCGCGAACCGGTCGGCGTCGTCGGCATCATAACGCCCTGGAATTTCCCCTTCATCATCGCATCCGAACGCGTGCCGTGGGCCATCGGCGCCGGCTGCACCGTCGTGCTGAAGCCGTCCGAATTCACCTCGGGCACCTCCATCCGCATGGCGGAACTGGCGCGCGAGGCGGGCATCCCCGATGGCGTCTTCAATGTCGTCACTGGTTACGGCGACCCGGCCGGGCAGGTGCTGGCCGAAGATCCCGGCATCGACATGGTGGCCTTCACCGGCTCCGTCCGCGTCGGCACGAAGCTCGGCGAGATCGCGGCACGCAACGTCAAGCGCGTCGGGCTGGAACTCGGCGGCAAGGGACCGCAGATCGTCTTCGCCGATGCGGATCTGGAAGCGGCCGCCGACGGCATCGCTTACGGCGTCTATCACAATGCCGGCCAATGCTGCATCTCCGGCAGCCGCCTGCTGGTCGAGGAAAGCATCCGCGATGCACTGATGGAACGGCTGCTCGACATCTCGCGCAGAGTCACGTTCGGCGATCCCCTGAACGAGCGCACCAAGATCGGCGCGATGATCTCGGAGGCGCATGCGCAGAAGGTGCATTCCTATGTCGAGGCCGGCGTCGCCTCCGGTGCGGAGCTTCTGCTCGGTGGAGAAAGGGTCGGCAGGGAGGCCGGTCTCTACTACGCACCGACGGTCTTCGCCGGCGTAACACCCGACATGTCGATTGCGCGGGAGGAAATCTTCGGCCCGGTGCTTTCGACATTGACCTTCAAGACGGCGGATGAGGCCGTCGCGATGGCCAATGCCTCGGAATTCGGCCTGTCGGCCTCCGTCTGGTCCACCAATCTCGAAAACGCCCTGCAGAGCATCCGCCGCATTCGCGCCGGCCGCTGCTGGATCAACAGCGTGATCGACGGCACGCCGGAACTGCCGATCGGCGGCTACAAGAAGAGCGGCCTCGGCCGCGAGCTCGGCCGCTACGGTTTCGACGAATATTCACAGTTCAAGGGCGTGCATGTCACGCTCGGGCGCCCGGCGCCCTGGTTCGCATAATCCGCTGCTTCGGTGGCGAGAGGAGGAAAATCTCGGCTGGCGTGATCTTTGGTCGGAGCCCGCCAGCCGAGACTTGTTGGGTCTTTTGGACCCGCATTGCACATCCAAAGGGAGGATACGCAAATGAAATTGACCAGGTTGAAAGCCGCGGTTTTGGCCGCGGGCGTTGCCACCATGATGGCGTCGACGGCGCTTGCCGCTGATGTCAAGGCCACGATGATCATCTACCTCGATCCGAGTGTCCAGTTCTTTAATCCGGTGGTGAAGGGCGCGCAAGACGCGGCCGCTCAGTTCGGCGTCGATCTCGACGTGCAATATGCCAACAACGATCCGGTGCGCCAGAACGACCTGATCGAAAGCGCGACCGCGAGCGGCGTGGACGGTATCGCCGTCGCCATCTCGTCGTCGGACGCCTTCGACGAGAGCATCTGCGCGGCCGTGAAAGCCGGCATCGTCGTCATCGGCTTCAACAATGACGACCTCGACGGCGCCAAGGGCAATTGCCGTCAGGCCTATGTCGGCATGGACGAATTCGCCTCCGGCGTCGAACTTGGCGAACGCATGATCAAGGAATTCGGCCTGAAATCCGGCGACGTCGTCTTCAACCCGCGCGAAATTCCTGAAGCGAGCTTCGCGGTCGCCCGTGGCGGCGGCATCGAAAAGGCGATGACGGATGCCGGCATCAAGGTGGAGACGGTGCGTGCCGGCCTCGACCCGGCCGAAGCGCAGAACATCATCGCGCAGTTCCTCATCGCCAATCCGAACGTAAAAGCGCTGTTCGGCACGGGCTCGGTCACCTCGACGGTCGGAGCGGGTGCCATCAAGGATGCCGGCGTCGATATCCCGTTCGGCGGCTTTGACCTTGCGGTTGAGATCGTCAACGCGGTGGAGTCCGGCGCCATGTTCGCGACCATGGACCAGCAACCCTATCTGCAGGGTTACTATCCGATCGCCCAGATCGCGCTTGCCAAGAAGTACGGGCTGACCCCGACCGATGTCGACACGGGGCAGGGCGCCTTCCTCGACAAGTCGCGTATCAGTTCGGTCAAGCCGCTGATCGGCAGCTACCGCTAACCGGACCTGAGGGAATCTGCCGGTTTGTTCCGGTGGGTTCCCAATTTCCGGCAGCGTTTCTGCTTTTCCGGGAATGGAAAGACCGCTCCAACTTCCTGTTTTCACGCATTCCAGCAAGGCGCTCCCCACGCTTTGCCGGAAGTGCTCCAGCGATCGAGTGCCAGACCGTGACACCCATCCTTGCCGACAGTGCCGCGCCCCGTTCGCGCACACAAAGACAATCCCTTCTCAAGCAGATCATGGCCATGCCCGCCGGTGCGATCTTCCTCGTCTTCATGACGTTGCAGGTCGTCTGCATCGTGGGCGCCTTGCTCTATCCGAACGAATTCCGCTACCTGTCGCCCCAGAATCTGACGATCCTGATGAAGGCGATCCCCGTGCTCGGCTGCCTGGCGCTCGGCGCCGGCGTGCTGATGATTGCAGGCGAATTCGACCTGTCCATCGGCTCCGTCTACACCTTCACCGCCGTTTTGATGGCAAGCCTCGTCGGCGCCGGCGTCAGCGCCTTCGTCGCCGCGCCGCTCGGCATCGTCGTCGGCCTGCTGATCGGCCTTCTCAACGGCCACATCACGCTGCGCTTCGGCCTGCCGTCCTTCATCGTCACGCTAGGCGGCCTGCTCTTCTGGCGCGGGGCCGTGCTGCTCTACAACGGCGCGGTTCAGGTGCGTTTCGATCCCGAGCCGATCTTCACCAGCCTTTTCTCCGGCACGCTGCTCGGCATCAACGCCGCCTTCATCTGGATCGTGCTCTTCGTCGTCGGCTTCCATTTCCTGCTGCACCGCCACCGCTTCGGCAATCACGTCTTCGCGACGGGCGGCAATCGAGGTGCGGCCGAAGCAATCGGCATCAATACGAACCGCGTGAAGCTCATCGCCTTCGCAATTGCCGGCGGCATGGCCGCCATGGCGGGCATTCTTGCCACAGCGCGGGTCGGCAGCGTGCAGCCGGGACAGGGCGCCGGCCTCGAACTCCAGGCGATCGCCGCCTGCGTCATCGGTGGCCTGTCGCTGCGCGGTGGCCGTGGCTCCATCGTCGGCATCTTCCTCGGCGTGCTTCTGATCCACACCATCACCGACGTGCTGCTGCTGTTGCGCGCGCCCGGCTTCTATCTCGACATGTTCATCGCGACGCTGATCGTGCTGGCCGCCATCTTCAACCATCTCATCGAGCGGCGAGGCGTTGCGTGATGTCCAATCTTCTCGAACTGCACAATATTTCCAAGAGCTTCGGCGCCCTCACGGCACTGCGCAACCTCAGCTTCCATATAGGCGAAGGCGAGGTTGTGGGCCTGCTCGGCGACAACGGCGCCGGCAAGTCGACGACGGTCAACCTGATCTCCGGCATTCACAAGCCGACGGACGGTTATCTCAGCGTCGACGGCAAGAAGACGCTTTTCACCTGCCGCTCGGATTCGGCCGATGCCGGCATCGAGACAATCTACCAGCATACCGCACTGGTCGACAGCCTCTCGATCACGCGCAACATCTTCATGGGCCGTGAGCTGACGGACCGTTTCGGCTTCCTCAAGCAGGCCGAGATGCGCGACATCGCCATGGAGGTGTTGCAGAATGCCGTGCACATCTCCGGCATCGACAGCCCGGATACGCTGGTCGGTAATCTCTCGGGCGGGCAGAAGCAGGCCGTCGCCATCGCGCGCGCCGTCTATTTCAAGAAGCGGGTGCTTCTGCTCGACGAGCCGACCTCGGCGCTTTCCGTGCGCGAAACGGAGGCGCTGCTGAACCAGGTGCTGAAACTGAAGGCGGAGAACGTCTCCAGCGTGCTGGTAACGCACAACATCTACCACGCCTACCAGGTCTGCGACCGCTTCGTGATCATGAGCCATGGGACGAAGGTTTTCGACGTCGCCAAGGCCGACACGACGATCAACCAGCTGACCGACTATGTCGTGCTCACCTGAATTCCATTCGAGAAAGAGGCAATGCCGTGACCATTTCCGTATCTGTACGCCAGGTCGTAGGACCCGAGGACGCCGCAAGGCGCAACACGCAGGGCCTTCGCGATGGCTTCGTCATCGAGGGGATGTTCCAGCCCGGCCGGATAAATCTCACCTATAGCCATCTCGATCGCATGATCGTCGGCGGCGTCATGCCGACAGGCGGCAAGCTCGAGATCGGCCATATCGCCGAAACCGGAACGGATCGTTTCCTCGAGCGCCGCGAAGCCGCGATCATCAATATCGGCGATGCCGGTGTTGTGAGCGTCGGCGGCAGGGATTATCCCCTCGGCTTTCAGGAGGCGATCTATGTCGGCATGGGGGAGGGCGCGCTCGGTTTTGCGAGTGACAACCCGGCTGCGCCCGCGCTGTTTTATGTCCTGAGCGCACCGGCGCACCGGGCCTGCCCGACGGTGCACATCACCCGCGACATGGCAAAGAAGGTGCATGTCGGCTCGGCGGAGGAATCCAACCACCGGACCATCAACCAGTATGTGCACCCCGATGTCTGCGAGAGCTGCCAGCTGCTCGTCGGTCTCACCATGTTCGAGCCGGGCTCCGTCTGGAACACAATGCCAGCGCATGTGCACGACCGACGCATGGAGGTGTATCTGTATTTCGGCATGCAGGAGGCAACACGCATCTTCCACTTCATGGGAGAACCCGGCGAGACGCGCCATGTCGTCCTGAAGAACCACGAGGCCGTGCTTTCCCCGGGGTGGTCGATCCATTCGGGGGCCGGCACCGGGCGCTATGCCTTCATCTGGGCCATGGCCGGCGATAACATGAGCTTCACCGACATGGACAAGGTGCCGATGGAAGCATTGCGATGAACCATTTCGATCTTTCGGGCCGCTGGGCCATCGTCACAGGCGCCAATACCGGCATCGGCCGGGCAATTGCGGTGGGACTTGCCGAGGCCGGCGCAGATATCGTCGGCGTCGGGCGTTCGGTCATGACGGAAACCGAGGCGGAAGTGAGGGCTGCCGACCGACGGTTTGTCGCCATAGCCGCCGATCTTTCCCAATCCGGCAGCGCCGCAACCGTCATCGGCAAGGCCCTTGAGGCCGGCGCGTCGCCCGATATCCTCGTCAACAATGCCGGCACCATCCGCCGGGCGGATTCGTTGGATTTAACCGAGGAAGATTGGGATGCGGTGCTCGACACCAACCTGAAATCGGTTTTCTTCCTCTGCCAGGCCTTCGCAAGGGCCGCGCTTGCGGCCGAACGACCGGCGAAGATCATCAATATCGCCTCCATGCTCTCCTTCCAGGGCGGCATCCGGGTTGCCTCCTACACGGCGGCGAAGAGTGGCCTTGCCGGCATCACCCGGCTTCTGGCGAACGAATGGGCAGCAAGGGGCATTAACGTGAATGCCATTGCGCCGGGCTATGTCGAAACCAACAACACTACCGCGCTCCGCTCGGATGCCGAACGCAATGCGGATATCCTCAAGCGCATTCCGGCGGGCCGCTGGGCGCGGCCGGAGGACATGGCCGGGGCTGCGGTTTTCCTTGCGAGTCCGGCATCCGATTACGTACATGGCGCCATCCTGCCGGTCGACGGCGGCTGGCTAGCCCGATGAGAGGTCCCATGCAGCACTATACCTTGCCCGAAGATACGGTCTGGACCGAGGTCGCCCCCGGCAACCATCGCGCAGTCCTGAGCCACCGCCCGGAAATGATGCTCGTCGCTTTCCGTTTCGAGCAAGGCGCCATCGGGGCCTTGCACTCCCATCCCCATACACAGGTCAGCTACGTTGCCGAGGGTGCGTTCGACGTGACCGTTGACGGTGTGACGACGCGCCTCGAACAGGGAAGCAGCTTCATCGTCGCGCCCAATCTCGTGCATGGCGTGGTAGCGTTGAAGAAGGGCCTGTTGATCGACGCGTTCACGCCCCGGCGCGATGATTTTCTGTGAGGACGCGGATGGCGGCCACGCGCCAGAAACTAGCAGCTCGAAACACCAGATTTAGCGCTGAAGGCCGCATGCCGATCATCTTTTCGCCGCCACGCTGTCGTCTTGCCTTTGAGACGCCGATTTCATAGACGCTCAGCCCCTTTTCTTGACGAAACTGGTGTTGCCGAGACCAGTGCCGATTGTCACGGCTGCCCACGCTTTCGCATCGGCCATTCGCGGCGCCTCGGACAGGCCCTGAACGACGGCGTCGTTGTGCATTATGATGAATGTCGGATGATCTCCTATGCGCGGGATTTGCTTGCGCAGCGCGTCGGGTAGGTTGAAATGCGTGCTTTCCCAGTTGCCTCCAGGCAGGTTCTGCCCACCGCGAGCGATCGACCCGTCGGGTGCGATGATGCCGGGGCAACCGATGCCGATGACGGGTGCCAGAGCCAGCTTCGCCTTCTCGGCCTTGCGGATCAATGATCCGATCATGCGCACGAGCTGGTCGATCGTGGCGGTGCGCTTTGGCTCATCGTCGGCGTGCCTCCAAAGTTGCGACTTCCATACCTTGGCCTTTGCGAAATCTTCGGCTTCCTTGAGGTTCAGCTTGACGATACCGGCGCGGATATTCGTGCCGCCGATGTCGACAGCGACGATCGCTTCGTGTGCCTTCAGCATCCAGGCGGGAATGAGGTGGACGGCACCGATCAGGCCTGCCTCGTCCGGATGGTTCGCGATTGGGAGCAAAACGACATTCAGGCCTTCCGTTTTTAGGAGCAGCTGTGTACGCGCGATTGCCATGAGGCCCGCCTTGCTATCACGGAAGCCGCCGCCGACTACGATCCGCTCCACACCTTTCCACGCGTCCTCCTTCAGATAGCACATGAGGATTTCGGAAAGCGCACCAGCGAAATCATCCACGGCCGCTCGCAACAGGCTGGCCGATTCGGTTTCCGCATCCATCAGCATCCTGTCGACGTCCTTTTTGGAAAGCGCGTCGGTTGGAGTGTCGCCCAGAGGATCCTCACCGCCTTTGCGCACGCGTTCGCGCCAACTCTCGATGGCATCGCGGAAAGCGGATTTGTTCGCGCGGTCACCAATGAAACCGCCCTTGCTGCCCTTGCTGCGCAATTCGAGATTGTAGCTTGCCACGATTACCGCCGGCAGGTCTTCAGCGCCGTGAACGACGGGAGCGTCACTTTCTGCGTTGCGCAATGTCTTGCCCATGGCTCTTCCTTCAATTCGATCGAAAAGACGAGTGCACAATGCGGGGCGAAAAAACTTGTTCCTGCTGGCCTTGTTAGCGAGGTCTCGCTCTCTACTTGCAGGTCTATGAATGAACTGGAGAAACTGCGGCCGTCGGATGCTGCGACCCGCCATCTGGTGCGACGTCTGGTGGACGAGCCGGAGCGTTGGGCGCTTTTTCTCGATATCGACGGGACGCTTCTCGACCTTGCAGCGACGCCGGACGCCATTCAGGTGCCATTGTCGCTTTCGGCCGATCTGCAGGCTGTTTCCGCCCGGCTGAAGGGCGCGCTTGCGCTGGTGACAGGGCGCAGTCTGGCATATGCCGATGGGCTTTTCACATCCTGCCGTTTTCCGATTGCTGGACTGCACGGCGCCGAATTCCGTGGTGCAGACGGCGAAACGGTCCTCGCCGCAGCCACTCCCGCTTTCGTGGCGCTCAAGCAGCGCCTTGTCGAGCAGATGGCCTGGATGGAGGGCGTCCTGATCGAGGACAAGGGTGCGGCCGTCGCCGCGCACTATCGGCTGGCGCCGGCCTATGACGCGGCGCTTGAAGCCATCATGCGAGCCTTCGCCGAGGAGGCAGGCCCGAACTGGATCTTGCAGCCGGGCAAAATGGTGTTTGAAATTCGCCCGGCGCGCGCCGACAAGGGGGATGCGGTCGCAACCTATCTGGAACAGCCGGCCTTCGCCGGGCGGCTGCCTATCGCCATCGGTGACGATCTGACGGACGAGAGCATGTTTGCCCTTGCGAATGACCGTGGCGGTCACTCGATCCGTGTCGGCTCACTTTCAACGGCGACCTGCGCGCTCGGCAGGGCTTCGTCGCCCTCTGCGATCCGTTCTGCGCTGTCCGCCATCGCGGAGGCCCGAACAGAGTCATAGACGGGCATTCTTCCGCACATTTCCCAGGGCACCGCGGCGATACCAACGTTACGTCAATTCAGGGGCGTTCGAGCCTGTTCCTGCAGAGACTGGTAGGCTGTTTGCGATCGTTGCATCGGATCGGCATGCGCAAGGTCGGTCAGGAACGCATCGCACCATGTGAACACGTCGTTGGCGCGCAGGGCCTTCATCATGCTCCTCCATCTGTCACGGCGCTCTTCCACCGGCATGACCAGGCTGCGGGCAATACCTTCGGCCGTTCCTTCCACATCATAGGGATTGACCAGCACGGCGTCCTTGAGTTCCTGCGCCGCCCCGGCAAAGCGCGAGAGCAGCAGGACGCCCGGATCCTCCTCGCTTTGGGCTGCGACGAATTCCTTGGCGACGAGGTTCATGCCGTCACGAAGCGGCGTTACCAGAGCGAGTTTTGCCATGCGGTAGAGACCTGCCAGCGCAGGGCGGCGCAGCGAACGGTTCACGTAGCGTATCGGCACCCAGTCAACGGTGCCGAGCGCGCCGTTCACCCGGCCAGCCTGTTCGGCGACAGCGCGCTGCATCGCTTCGTATTCCGGCACCTCCGAGCGCGATTTGGGCGTGATCTGCAAGAGCGTCACGGTCCGCTGGCTATCGGGATGCCTGTTGAGGAACGCCTCGAAAGCATCGATGCGCTGGGTAATGCCCTTGGAATAGTCGAGACGGTCGACGCCGATTATCAGGCCTTTGCCGTCGAGGCTCTTGAGCATGCGCTTATGCAATGTCGTTGCCGCCGCTTTTTCAGCAAGCGTCGTGAATTCGTCGGTTTCAATGCCGATCGGGTAGTGCCGCGCGGTGAAAGTATGGTCTTCCGTGGTGAAATGTGTCGCGTCTTTCCTGCTGCCGAGGTCCAACCGGGCAAAGCAGTCGGCAAAATTCTCTCGGTCGTGCATCGTCTGGAAGCCCAGCACGTCATAGGCCGTGAGGCTTTTTACGAGTTCCTCGTGAACCGGCATTGCAAAAAAGACATCCGGAGCCGGCCAAGGGATGTGCAGGAAAAAGCCGATGCGGTTCTTCACGCCTTGTCGGCGCAATTCCGCTGCAAGAGGAATGAGGTGATAGTCGTGAATCCAGATGACGTCGTCTGATTTCAACAGCGGCCGGAGCCGATCCGCGAAGAAGCGGTTTACACGGAAGTACCCTGCCATTTCCCTGCGGCCATATTCCGCAAGGTCCAAGCGATAATGACAGATCGGCCAGAGAACACGATTGGCGAAACCCTGATAGTACTCTTCGACATCCAGTTCGGTAAGGTCTGTCAGAGCGTAGTCGATGTTGCCGTCTTTTGTCATGTTCAAGGGGCCAAGGGCCTCTTCCGCGCAAGTCTTCCCGGACCACCCCAACCACATCCCGCCGCGTGCTTTGAGAGCGGCCTGAAGGGCGACGGCCAGGCCGCCCGCTGGTGCGGCCCCACTCTGGTTCGGAACGGGAACGCGGTTCGAGACGACGACAAGACGATTCATGAAGAAGGCACCGGGAGCTTTTTGATTGGAGAAAGCCATTTTCTGGCTACGCAACAAAACCCGGGCATGCGCATAAAGTTCCGCTTTGACTACGGTGCGATGATAGACGGTCCTTGCTGGCCGCCATTTTCCCAGCTTTTCCAGATCCTTCGACTGTGTGAGGGTCCTTGCGAGCTCAAAGAACACGCTTAGGCTACATAATCCCGCTCCCTGGAATAAGTGTAACTAACCGTTACACCTTGTTCTTAACAGCCATGGGAATAACGCCGAACCTGCGGCGAAATGCGGTGGCGAAGCTTGCGGGCTGGTGTAACCGGCAATCAAACTGCGTCCTGTATGCTGGCGTCCCCCTTTGCGAGGGCGTTGATGCCAGCTTCGGGTGCGCGTTCATGATAGCCACCCCACGATCCGTCTTAAAGGTGAAGGGCCGGTCGACAGGTCTACGCTGCCTTCAAAAAAATGCCCGAAAACTCCGGGCACCGTCGCCAAGCATGGGCAAAGACTTTGGCTCGTGATGACTAAAACAACCAGCTTGACATCCAGAGGGCGCTTGTCTTATATCTGGGTAATCGATCACCCAAGGAGGATGGCGAAGGTCGTGGCGGTATCTCTTTCTGACATTGCGGAACGGGCAGGCGTCTCTGTTAAGACGGTTTCCGGCGCGTTGCATGGCGGTTCCGCCCGCATGTCGGACGAGACGCGCCAGAAGGTCAAGGCCATTGCGGAGGAGCTTGGTTACGTGACCAACCTTGCCGCGCGCGGTGTACGTCAGGGCTGGCTGCCGCTGGTCGGCGTCGTCTCCGACGGTCTCATCACCTCGCCCTTCGCGACCGAGATCGTGCGCGGGCTTGACGGCGCGGCGCGGAGCGCCGGCATGGCCGTCTTCGCGGTCAACCACAGCAGCGGGCAGACCATGGGCTCGGTGCTCGATGAGGTGCAGCAGTTCCGGCCGCGCGCCGTTGCTTATGCCGCGATGTACCACAAGGATATCGCCCTGCCGGAAAAGCTTATCGGCGCTGTCGGCGTGATGATCAACTGCCGTGAAAGCGCCGGCCGCGTGACCTCGCTGGTGCCGGATGAAGAGGGTGGGGCACGGGAAATCGTGCGTTACCTCGTTGCCGCCGGCCGTCGCCGCATCGCCTTCATCAACCTGCCGGGCATTCTTGCCGGCCAGCTTCGCGAGGCGGGTTTTCGCGCGGCGCTGGAGGAGATGGGCATCGAGCCGCTCGGTGTCCTGCCGGCCGTGCGCCGCAGCGTTTACAGTGACCGCGCCCCGAGCCTTGTCGCCTCCCATGTCGAGGCGCTTCTGACATCCGGCGAGAGGCCGGACGCCATCCTGTGCGGCAACGACCGTGTGGCGATGGAAGTTTATGCCGCGCTTGCCCGCGCGGGTCTTCGCATACCTGACGATATCGCGGTGGCGAGTTTCGACAACCAGGTCGAGCTTGCCTCGCGGCTGGACCCGCCATTGACCACGATGGCTCTGCCGCACCGTGCCATGGGCCGCCTTGCCATGGAGATTCTCCTGGCCGAGCAGCCTGAACCGCCGCAGCTGCGGAAATTGCCGTTCCATCTGGTCGAACGCGCATCCGTCTGAACATTCTGACCTATATTTCGCATTCAACAGGAGGAGAATACAAATGGGTAATCGTTTACTTTCGCTGCTTCTCGGCTCTGCCGCGCTGGCCGCAACCGGGGGCATCGCCGAGGCGAAGACCGTCGTACATGTCATGCACCAGGGCGATCCGGGCTGGGTAAAGGCCTATGGCGATGTCGCCAAGCGTTTCGAGGAGGCCAATCCGGACGTCGATATCGAGCTCATCTATGCGCCGCACGACGCCTACAATGAGAAGTTCAGCGCCGCCGTCATGTCCAAGCAGCTGCCTGACGTGATGGAGCTCGATGCTCCGTTCCTGGCGAACTACGTCTGGTCCGGCTACCTGCAGCCGATCAAGCCGTTGATCGATCAGGATGTGCTCGACGACATGACGGAATCCAACATTTCGCAGGGCACCTATCCGATCGACAAGGAGCTTTACGCGCTCGGCCTCACCGACTCTTCGGTGGTTCTCTATGGTAACAAGAAATATCTCGAAGCTATCGGCGCGCGCATTCCGAAGTCGGTCGACGATGCCTGGACGCGCGAGGAATTCGAGGGGTACCTCGAAAAGCTCTCCAAGCTCGAAGGCGTGAAGTGGCCGATCGATACGTTCCGCGGCTATGGCATCAAGACCGAGTGGATCACCTATGCCTACGGGCCGCTTCTGGAAAGCGCCGGTTGCGACCTGATCGACCGCAAGACCTGGACCGCCAGCGGTACGCTCGACGGCGAAGCCTGCGTCAAGGCGCTCACCATGATGCAGACCTGGGTAAAGAACGGCTGGGTCGTGCCGACTTCGTCGGGCACCAACCAGTTCTATGCGGAGGGACAGCCGGCGGCGCTCGCCATGGGCGGCCACTGGTTCTACGCGGAAGCGGCAGCGGCGATGAAGGACAATATCGTCGTCATGCCCCTGCCGAAGATCGGCGAGAAGGGCGTCAGCCCGAACGGCACCTGGATCTGGGCGATCTCCACGACATCCGAAAACCCTGAGATCGCCGGCAAGTTCCTGAGCTTCATGCTGAAGGACAAGGACTACCGCGACTACGCCAAGAGCCAGTCCGCCTATCCGGGCCTGAAGAGCTTCGCCGCCGAATCGCCGCTCTATGCCGAAGGTGGCCCGCTTGCCGTTGCCTTCGAGCAGGCGTCGAAAACCGCGATGGCGCGTCCGCCGCATCCTGCCTACCCGACGATCACTTCCGCCTTCATGCAGGCCGTGGACAAGATCTTCAACGATGGCGACGTGCAGGAGGCGCTGACGGCAGCGGCCAAGAAGATCGACGAGGACATCGAGGACAACGCCGGCTATCCGCCCTTCGACGAGCAGCAGTAAGGCGCTTTCCGCGGGCGGGGG
>APMI01037555.1_pt1 | contig 12907 bp, 12 predicted proteins | sample 667938 | NCBI WGS metagenome assembly APMI01 (sample SAMN01084076, study PRJNA167559) | wastewater metagenome | biome: Wastewater | place: Denmark: Ejby Moelle, Odense | collected 2011-11-28 | reverse complement strand
GCCAGCTTTCCTCAACTGGTCGAGGTGATCCGCGACAAGCGCGACATGAAGCTGTTGATGGAGGTCGAAACCGGCGTCCGTCTGGTGCATTTCGCCCCCGGCCGGATCGAGTTTGAACCCGCCCCCGGTGCCGCGCCCGACCTTGCCGCACGCCTGTCGCAGCGGTTGCAGGGCTGGACCGGGCAACGCTGGGGCGTGTCGGTCGTCGGCTCGGGCGGTCAACCCACGATTGCCGAGGAACGGGAACGCGAACAGGACGAGGCCCGCGCCGAGGCGATGCGGAACCCGATGGTTCAGGCCGCGCTGAGCGCCTTCCCCGGCGCCAGGATCACCGAGATCCGCACGCCGGAACAACTGGTCGCCGAAGCCGCCGCCGAGGCGCTGCCCGAGGTCGAGGATGAATGGGATCCGTTCGAGGACGGCTAAGAAGGGGCGACCACCAGCAGCGTCATTGCCCATTTGCCGGGCAATACCTATCTAGACACCAGATTTCAAAGGGAGTGACGAGATGCTGAAAGGTTTGGGCAATCTTGGTGACATGGCCAAGATGATGAAGGCCGCCACCGAAATGCAGGGCAAGATGGCCGAATTGCAGGACCAACTGGCCCGCACCGTCGTGATTGGCGAAAGCGGCGCCGGTCTGGTCAAGGCCCGCGCCACCGCCAAGGGCGAAGTGACAGGCCTTGATATCGATGCCTCCATCCTGGTGCCGTCCGAAAAGGAAGTGCTGGAAGATCTGATCCTTGCCGCGATCAAGGATGCCCAGACGCGTGGCCAGCAGCGCAACATCGAGGAAATGCGCAAGCTGACCGAGGCGCTTGGCCTGCCCTCTAACATGCCGCTGCCGTTCTGATCGGACCGCTCTGAATGAACGACACCCGCGAGATCGAGGCACTGATCGAGCTGATGGCGCGGCTGCCGGGACTTGGCCCCCGGTCGGCCCGCCGTGCGGTTCTGGCGCTGCTGAAACGTCGCGGGCAGTTGATGGCTCCTTTGGCGCAGGCCATGGCCACCGTGGCGCTGAATGCGCGCGACTGCACGGTCTGCAGCAACATCGGCACCGCCGACATCTGCCCGATCTGTGCAGACCCGGCCCGTGCCACGGGCGAGATTTGCGTGGTCGAGGATGTGTCTGACCTTTGGGCGATGGAACGTACCGGTGCCTTCAAGGGGCGCTATCACGTTCTGGGCGGAACGCTGTCGGCGCTGGACGGATTGGGGCCGGACGAACTGGGCATTCCACGCCTCGTGCGGCGTGTCGCGGACGAGGGCATTCGCGAAGTGATCCTGGCGCTGAATGCGACCATCGATGGCCAGACGACCGCACATTATATTGCCGATGCGCTGAGCGAAACGCCGATCCAGATCAGTTCTCTGGCCCAAGGGGTGCCGATCGGTGGAGATCTGGATTATCTGGATGATGGTACAATTGGTGCCGCCCTTCGCGCCCGGCGCAGTTTCTAGGCGCATCCCCACCGCAAACACGCCACAGTTGTGCCCAAATCCTGCGCGCCAATACCCTATGAACAAAGGGGGGTGCGATGGCCTTGGTATCCATGATCTTGGGTGGCGTCTTCGGCGTCGTCGCGGCTGCGGTGGCCTATATTTGCGGGGTTTCCGCCCTCGCCGCCCTTGCAATCTGGAGCGGGTTTGGCCTGATGGCCGCCGCACTGCTGATGCTGTGCGCCCTTTTTCCCCAGCGCCGCGCAGAAACCCGGCTGGAAACCGAAAGCGCCTGATCGGATAACTGCGTCAAATTGATCGGAATATCTTCGGTTCGCCACATTTCCACACCCGCAACGACCGGGCCACAGACAGGCGAGCCAGATCGACACCCCCGCCGTGATCGATAATGCAGATCAATCCTGATGATGAGGCGCGAACTCGCGCAGCGCCATACGGTCGCGCAGCGCGTGTTCAAACCCCACGCGCAGCGCCACCGATGAAAGCGGCGCGCGCAGCACGGTGGCCATGGCCCTATCCTGCGGGAATTGCTGATGGGTGCAATCGCGGCTGACAAGAATGACCGGCACCTTGCCCGCCGCCTCGCCCAGCAGGCCAACGGCGCGTTGCCCGCGCTCCAGTCCGCCGAAGCTGTCGCAATCGATCACCACCAGGCCAAAGTCACGCGGCGATTCAATGATGGCATCAAGGGCCGAATACAATTCTTCCTGCCGCTCAATCACCCCGCCCAGCCCAGCCAGGCGATGCGCGATACCGTGATCCTCACCCTGCGCTGCAACAAACAAAATATGCAAACCAAAGCCTACTGGCGATGAACTGTCCTGCTCCAGCCCGCGAAGGATTTGCATAGCAACCTCGAATTCTTGCCCTACTACAAGATGCAGGCCGCAAATGGCGAAACTAAGGACGCTTCCCGGCATTTCTGCCGTATTCAAACAAGAAACGATCTGTTGCGGTGCCAAGATCAGGCCACGCCCAACGGCAGGAGACGAGTGTGACCCAGACCGACTATCGCGACCTGATCGACGGGCCGACCTGGGCGTTTATCGCCGCGACAGATGCGGAATATCCGCCCGATACCGCGACCCTGACCATCGCCGACCAGCGCGCGATCTATGACCGGATGTGCCGCGCCTTTCACCGCGGTTATCCTGCGGGCGTAACAGCCGAGGACAGAGCAATTGCCGGGGTGCCCTGCCGCATCTTTGCCGGAGCGAACCCGGTGGTGCTTTACCTGCATGGCGGCGGCTTTGTCGTCGGCGGACTGGAAAGCCACGACGACATCTGCGCCGAGATCCGCGCCCGCACCGGGTTGACCGTGGTCTGTGCCGATTACCGGCTGTCCCCCGAACACCTGCACCCCGCCGCCTTTGACGATTGCATGGCCGTAGCGCACGCACTGGCCGCCGAGGGGCCGATCCTGCTCTGCGGCGACAGTGCGGGCGGCAATCTCTGCGCCGCCCTGGCCCATGCCTTGCGCGGCAGTGCGGCCGTCCTTCTGGGCCAGGTTCTCATCTACCCCGGCCTTGGCGGTGATACGGACAAGGGCAGCTACCTTACCCACGCCCATGCCCCGATGCTGACTCGCGACGATGTGCTGTTTTACAAGAACATCCGTCATGGCGCCCCGCCGCCGCAGGGCGATGCCACGGTCAGCCCCTTGCAGGACAAGGATTTCTCGGCCCTGCCCCCCACCCTTGCCATTTCAGCGCAATGCGACCCCTTGGCCGATGACGCGCGCGACTACGCCGGAAAGGTCAACGCTGCCGGCGGCCGCGCTGTCTGGGTTGAGGAGCCGGGCCTCGTCCACGCCTATCTGCGCGCGCGCAGCACTGTGCCCCGCGCCGCCGCCAGCTTTACTCGCATCGTCGAAACCCTGTCCGCCATGGCCAAGGGCCGCTGGCCAGAAGGAGGAACCGAATGACCGCCCATACCAACCTGACCCATCTTGCCGAACGCATAGACATGGCCGCCGCCTTCCAGTGGACGGCCCAACTGAACATGCACGAGTCGGTGGCGAACCACTTCTCATTGGCGGTCAATCCCGACGGCTCGCGTTTCCTCATCAACCCCAACGGTCGCCATTTCAGCCGCATCAAGGCCAGCGACCTGCTGGAACTGGACGCGAATGACCCCACCACGATGGACCGCCCCGATGCACCCGATCCAACCGCCTGGGGTTTGCATGGCAGCATTCACCGCGCCCTGCCCCATGCCCGCTGCGTGATGCATGTCCATTCGATCCATGCCACGGTTCTGGCCAGCCTCGCCGACAGCCGCCTGCCCGCGATCGACCAGAACACCGCGATGTTCTTTGGGCGCCATGTGGTTGATGACCATTACGGTGGCATGGCATTCGAGGACGAAGCCGCGCGCTGCGTCGATCTGCTGGCCGACCCCAAGGTGACGACGATGATCATGGGCAACCATGGTGTTCTGGTCATTGGCCAGACAGTCGCCGAAACCTTCAACCGCCTCTATTACTTCGAACGCGCCGCCGAAACCTATATCCGCGCCCTGCAAACCGGCCAGAAGCTGCGCGTCCTGTCAGATGCCGTGGCCGAAAAAACCGCGCAGGAGTGGGATTCCTATCCCGGCTTTGCCAATGCCCATCTGCGAGAGATCAAGGCCCTGCTGGACGCCAGAGGCTCAGACTACGCCGCCTGACACTTTCCCTTTCTGCAAATATCCTCTGGGGGTCCGGGGGGCGAAGCGCCCCCGGCCTTCACGCTGACATGAAGGGTTTGGCCTTCATGCTTTCCGGCACCGGAACGCCCAGCCGTGTCAGGATCGACGGCGCCAGCGCCAGTTGGTCCAGCACCACATCCGGCCCCGGCATTTCGGCATCGCCGAAATAGTAGAAGGCGAAATCGCGCTGCGCCTCGGTGGTGCCACCATGATGGCCGCGCGCATCCTGCCCGTGATCGGCCGTCACGATCACCTCATAGCCAGCTTGCCGCCAGCGGTCGATAAAGGGGGCCAGCGTGGCATCCATCTTGAAGCAGGCGTCATCCATCTCTTCACAATCGTGGTAGAAACGGTGGCCCATGCTGTCCAGCGTGCAGGTATGCAGGATGCCGTAGTCGATGCCCTTCACCTCGGCCAGCCGCGTCAGGGTTCCGAACAGATCGTAATCGGCGGGCGTCATCTGGTTCACATGGCCATAGCCGTGCATGGTGTGAAACCGGCCATGGGTGATCGGGCCTTCCGGCTCGTCGTATTCAATGTCGCGCACCACGTCGAACGGCGCGCGGTTGAAGAATTCTGACCAGTAGGAATGCGTCACCGCCCCGGTTTTCAGCCCTGCCCTGCTGGCCTCGCTGAAGATATCGGGAAACTCCAGCCGCCGCGTATCGGCATTGTCCCAGATCCGATGCACCTGCGGCGGCACACCGGTATGGATCGAGGCATAGCAACAGGCAGAGGTGGAGGGCAGAACCGCCCGCATCTTCCACACCCGCGCCTCGCCGTGGGCAACCCAGCCTTCCAGATTACCGAACAGCCTGCGCCAATTGGCATAGGGCACCCCGTCAAGGATGATCAGCAACAGTTTGCGCCCATTTGGCATATGCGTCTCCCAGACCCGCCTGCGGAGGCCTCCGGCGGGGATATTTAGGCCAAGATGAAGTCAGTTTCCGGCGCTTTCCATCTTGCGATGGGCCAGCACCTCTTCCAGCCAGCCAAGGCGCATTTCTGGCACCGAGGAAAGGAGGAGGTCGGTGTAATCGTCGAACGGCGGGGTCAGCACGTCGGTCTTGCTGCCATAACGGCGCACCTCGCCCTTGAACATCACGGCGATCTTGTCAGCGATGGCCTTCACCGTCGCAAGGTCATGGGTGATGAACAGATAGGCCACCTGCTGTTGCGCCTGCAACTCCAGCAGCAGTTTCAGGATACCATCGGCAACCAGAGGGTCCAGCGCCGATGTCACCTCATCGCAGATGATCAGCTTGGGTTTAGCGGCAAGTGCCCGGGCAATACAGACACGCTGTTTTTGCCCGCCCGACAGCTCGGCCGGATAGCGGCTTTCAAAACCTTTGCCCATTTCAATCTGGTCAAGAAGCTCTTGAATCCGCTTGCGTTTCGCCTCTCCCCTTAGACCAAAGTAAAACTCCAGGGGGCGGCCGATGATGGTGCCGATGGTCTGGCGCGGGTTCATCGCCACGTCGGCCATCTGGTAGATCATCTGCAATTCGCGCAGATCGTCCTTGGTCCGGCCCGCCAGATCGCGCGACAGGTCGCGACCGTCAAAAGTGATGCGCCCCGACGTGGGCGGTAGAAGACCGGTGATGGCGCGGGCAAGCGTGGACTTGCCCGACCCACTTTCGCCCACGATGGCCAACGTCTGCCCCGGCGCCACATCGACCGAAACATTCTTCAGCACATCGAAATGGGTGCCGCGATAGCGTGCCGTCACATTGGCCACCGTCAGCACCGGCTTTGCTGCCGGTTTCTCCTCATGCTCGATCGAGCGAACCGAAACCAGCGCCTGCGTATAGGCCTGTTCGGGGCGGTTGATGATGTGGTCGGTTGTGCCGTATTCGACCTTCTTGCCGTGTCGCAGCACAAGGATGTCATCAGCCACCTGCGCCACAACCGCAAGGTCATGCGTGATGTAAAGCGCCGCCACCCCGGTTTCATGGATCGCGCGTTTGATCGCCGCCAGCACGTCGATCTGGGTCGTCACGTCCAGCGCGGTGGTCGGTTCGTCGAAGATCACCAGGTCGGGTTTGGGGCACAGGGCCATCGCGGTCATCGCGCGCTGCAACTGCCCGCCCGAAACCTGATGCGGATACCGGTCGCCAAAAGTGTCCGGGTTGGGCAGGCCCAACTGGCGAAACAGGCTGCGGGCCCGCGCCTCGGCCTCGGCCTTGGGCATGACGCCATGGGCAAGCGAGGTTTCGATCACCTGCTCCATCAGCTTTCTCGCCGGGTTGAAGGCGGCGGCGGCGGATTGGGCGACATAGGTCACCTCAGAGCCGCGCAGCTTGCGCAGTTCTGAGACTGGTGCTGTGCGGATGTCGCGGCCGTTCAGCAGGATCTGCCCGGCTGTCAGGCGGACGCCCCCCCGGCCAAAGGACATGGCCGACAGGCCGATGGTCGATTTTCCCGCCCCGGATTCGCCGATCAGGCCCAGCACCTTGCCCTTTTCCACGCTGACCGACACGTCATCGACCAGCACGACATGCCGCGGCGGCTCTCCGGGCGGATAAGAGGTCGCTTCGATCCGCAGGTTACGGATATCCAACAAAGGCTCAGGCACCGCGGCCTCCTTTCAGGCTGGTGGTGCGCGACAGGATCCAGTCGGCCACCAGGTTGACCGAGATGGCCAGCGCGGCAATCGCCAGTGCGGGCATCAGGGCGGCGGATTTGCCATAAACCAGCGCATCCTTGTTTTCCTTGACCATGCCGCCCCAGTCGGTCAGCGGCGGCTGGATGCCCAGGCCCAGGAACGACAGGGTCGAAATGAACAGAACGGCGAAGATGAAGCGCAGGCCGAATTCGGCGACCAGCGGCGACAAGGCATTTGGCAGAATCTCGCGGAAAATGATCCAGCCGCCGCCTTCGCCCCGCAGCCGCGCGGCCTCGACATAATCCATCACGGTAATGTCCACGGCGACCGCGCGGCTCAAGCGGAAGACGCGCGTGGCATCCAGCACGCCCATCACCAGTATCAGCACCGTCAAATTCAGGGGCAAGACCGACAGCACGACCAGTGCGATGATCAGCGATGGGATCGCCATCACCAGATCAACCAGCCGCGACAGCGCCTGATCAACCCAGCCACCTTGCGTTGCCGCGACAAAGCCCAGGATCGAGCCCAGCGAAAAGGCCAGCACCGAAGACGCGGCCGCGACGAAAATGGTGACCTGTGCACCATAGATCAGACGCGAGAGGATGTCGCGGCCGATGGTGTCGGTGCCCAGCCAATAGGTGGCCGAGGGCGATTCCCACACGCCGCCCACGGCGGCATCAATGGGATAGGGCGCAAGCCATTGCGCAAAGATCGCAACGAACAGGAACAGCCCGGTCAGGATCAGCCCGATCAGGGCGGAAAGCGGCATTTTCATCTTGGGTGCCTCAGACGCGGGTTGGCGACGATGGCGATCACGTCGGCAAGGATGTTCAGCCCGATATAGACGGCGGCAAAGATCATGCCGACCGCCTGCACCACGGGCAGGTCTCGTTTGGACACATGGTCCACCAGATATTGGCCAAGGGCGTTGTAGCCAAAGACCACCTCGACCACGACGACGCCCACCACCAGATAGGCCAGGTTCAGCACCACCACCGATACAATGGGCGCGATGGCGTTGGGGAAGGCATGGCGCCAGATCACCTGCATCGGTGACAGGCCCTTCAGCTCGGCCGTCTCGATATAGGCCGATTGCATGACGTTCAGAATGGCAGCCCGCGTCATCCGCATCATATGGGCCAAGACCACCAGCACCAGCACGATGACCGGCAGTGCCACGGCGTGCAGCCGCTCCCAGAAGCCCATGCCGGGGAACACCATGGCGACCGGATTGAAGATGGGGATAAGCTGCGTCAGCAGATAGATCACGAAATAGGCCGCCACGAATTCCGGCAGCGAAATGGTCGAAAGCGTGATGCCCGAAATCAGCTTGTCCGGCCAGCGGCCGTTATAGCGCGCCGCAACCAGCCCCAGCAGAATCGCCAGCGGAACCGAGATCACCCCGGCACAGGCGGCCAGGAAAAGCGTGTTGCCAAGCCTTTGGCCGATGGCCTGGGCGATGTCCTGCCCGTTGGTCAGCGCCTTGCCCAGATCGCCGGTAAGAATACCGCCGAGCCAATGGAAATAGCGGATCAGCGCGGGCTGATCGAGGCCCATCTTCTCGCGCAGATTGGCCAGCGCCTGCGGCGTGGCCGATTGGCCCAGAATGGCCTGCGCGGTATCACCGGGCAGCGCCTCGACCCCCAGAAAGATCACGGCAGAGACCGCGAGCAGGAGGAGGAGGCCCAGCGCAACGCGCTGGGCAACCAGTTTCAGAACGGGATGCACTTGCCGACCCTTACGAATTCAGCCAGCAGCGGACCTGCGCCCGGCCATTCATCAGCTCGCCGTTCGGATCATCCTCCCAGCCGCCGATGGTGTCGCTGACACCAGACACGAAGTCGTTGAACATCGGCAGGATCAGACCGCCCTCATCGCGCAGGATGTTGGCCATTTCGCTGTATTCCGCCTTACGCTTGGCCTGATCCAGTTCACCCCGGGCCGACAGCAGCAATTCGTCGAACTTGGCGTTCTTGAACTTGGTGTCGTTCCAGTCGGCGGTGGACAGATAGGCGGTGGAATACATCTGGTCCTGCACCGGACGCCCGCCCCAATAGCTTGCGCAGAAGGGTTCGACGTTCCACACGTTCGACCAATAGCCGTCATCGGGCTCCAGCTTCACTTCCAGCGGGATACCCGCCGACTGGGCGGAGGCGGCGAACAGTTGCGCTGCCTCGACCGCGCCGGGGAAGGCGCCGGGCGCGGTGCGCAGGACGATCGGGCTGCCGTCATGGCCGGACTTCTTGTAGAATTCACCCGCCTTGGCGGCATCGAAGACACGCTGCGGAATGCTGTCATCGAACAGCGGATAGGCGGCGTTGATCGGGAAGTCGTTGCCGACCGAACCCAGACCGCCCAGAATCTTCTGCACCATCTCGTCGCGGTTGATCGCCAGCTTCAGCGCCATGCGCAGGTCGTTGTTGTCAAACGGCGCCTTGTCGCAATGCATGATGAAGACGTAATGACCACGGCCCGCGACGGCCTTGATCGACACGCCCGGAACGCCCTTGAGCAGCTCGACGATCTTGGGGTCCACCCGGTTGATCATGTGCACCTGGCCCGATTGCAGCGCAGCCGTGCGGGCGGTGTTGTCGTTGATCACCAGAATCTCGACCTCATCGGCATGGCCCATGGTGCTGTCGAAATAGTTGGCGTGCTTGGTGAAGGTGTGGCGCACGCCCGGTTCGTTGACGTTCACCTTGTAAGGACCGGCACCGATTGCCGCCGTCGGGTTGTCCACACCGCCGCCGGGCTGGATGATCAGGTGATAGTCGGCCATCAGGAACGGCAGGTCGGCGTTTGCCTCGGCCAGCTTCAGCGTGACCATGTCGCCTTCGGCCTTCATCTCGCTGATGCCCTTAACCACGCCCAGCGCGCCCGATTGCGACTTTTCATCGGTGTGGCGCTTCAGCGTCGCCACCACGTCCTCGGCGGTCACGGTCTTGCCGTCGTGGAATTCAACGCCCTTGCGGATCTTGAACTTCCACTCCGATGCGTCCGGGGTCGAGGAAACCTCTTCGGCGATGCGCATGTCCAGCGTGCCATCGGGCTTCACATCGGTCAGCATTTCGCCCCAGGTCATGTTGACCTGGAACGGCACTTCCGAGGCGGCCAGCGCCGGGTCAAGGCTGTTGGTGGATTCACCACCCGACATGCCGACACGGATCACGCCGCCCTTTTTCGCCTCTTCGGCGCGTGCGCCCTTGGTGTACAGGGCCGAAGCGAGAGCGGTCGAAACGCCAAGAGCCGTCGCGCGGCCCACGAACTCACGGCGGGTCATGCCGCCCATGCGCATCTGCGCGACGATACGGTCGAACTGTTGAGTCATGTCTTTCTCCCTGTCAGTCGCCATTTGGCGATTTTCTTTGTTTTCAAAAAGTAGAACCCGATTCTTGCCAATGACAAAGCAGAATCTCGGGCAGGCGTCCTTCTCAGACGAAGCGGCGTGCGACCTCCTCGTCAAAGCTCCGCTCAAAGACCACCTCATCGCCTTCCCAGGCGGTCAGGCGGGCCTTCATGCGCAGATGCGTGGCGGTGCCGGTCATCTCGGTCTCGGCCCGTGTGCGGACTCTCCAGTCCCCCCGCGACAGGCGCTGTTCCCAGATATGGACGGCGCGGGCCGATTGCGGATCGTCGGGATGCACTTCCCACAACTCGCTCATCGTCTCGCCGGTCACCAGACCATGCGTCAGGTTTTCGCTGTCGCCCAGATCGTCATTCACCACCAAGGCCACCGTGCCCGTGATCAGATCGGTCTCGATCTTGCGGGTGGTCTTGCCGGGGCGCAGAACCTTGTGCTTCCAGGGGCTTGCCATTTCCGGCAGCGGCGGTTGCCATTCATTCGCACTGCCCTGATGCACCGGCAGATCAAGGCTGCCGCCGCTCAGGGTCAGCCGCCCCGCCTCGGGCGAGGGCCAGACAAAGGGCCAATAGCTGTTGGACAGCGCAAGCCGCAGCCGGTGCCCCGGCGCAAGCCGATAAGCCATCTGGTCAAGGTTGAAGGCCACCTCGACCGCCGCACCCGGCACCATCGGCTGCGGCGCGGCACTGCCCGCACGGTGGCACAGGTTCAACATGCCATGGGCGATCCGCACCGATGAACCATCGGGCGCCACATCATTCAGCCGTGCCACGACAAAGCCAAGCGGCTTGTCCGACGCCAGCCGCAGGGTCAGCCGTGCTGCGCCCAAAAGGTCCAGTGCCGCAGCCAGCGGCGCGCCGTCAAAACAGACCGACAGCGCATCGTCGCCCACCTGATCGCCCGGCATCTCGGCATTCAGGCCCATCGGGAAAAACTCACCCGTGTGCATTCCCAAGTGCTGCGGCGTGGCGATGGTGGCGGCGAAAGGCTCCCGCTTCCCCAGCGCACCGGGCGCCAGATGCAGCACCTCACGCTGAACCCGCGGGCTGGGCCATTCGGCCTCTGCCACCCAATGACCGGCGCGATGTCTCGCGCTGGCATCGGGCGGTTCTGAATGGATCATATAGGCGCGATAGGCCCCGTCGCCCTCAGCCCCGTTGTCGATGCCCTTCAGCCAACGGTCCCACCAGCGCACCGCCAGTTGCAGGAACCCGATCTGCGGCCCCGGCACGGCGGTATGGGGATACTGGTGCACCCATGGCCCGATGATCGCCTGCACCGGACCCACACATCCGCGCACCAGCGCATCCGACGTGTTCATGTAGTTGTCGGCCCAGCCGGAAAACGACAGCACGGGCACTGTCATCCGCGCGTAATCCTCGCAGACCGATCCGTGCTTCCAATAGGCATCCCGCTCCTGATGCGCAGCCCAGCGCGGCGCAAGCCACGGCTCTGCCTCCAGCCGGTTCAGCCAGACCTCGCGCCAGTCATCGCGCAAGGCCGGGTCCGGCGGGCGACTGGAATAGGACAGCATCACCGCACCCCAGCCGAAATTCTCTCCCAGAAGGCACCCGCCCTTCCAGTGAATGTCATCGGCAAACCGGTCGGTCGTGGAACAGACTGAAATCACCGCCTTCAGCGCCGGGGGCCGCAGGAAAGCGGTCTGCAAGCAGTTGAAGCCGCCCCAGCTTTTCCCCATCATCCCCACGGTGCCACTGCACCAGGGCTGCGCCGCCAGCCAGGCAATCACCTCGCAGGCATCCGACAGTTCCTGCTCGGTATATTCGTCGGTCATCAGACCGTCGCTGTCGCCATTGCCACGCATATCGACCCGCACGCAGGCATAACCGCGCGCCGCGACATAGGGGTGCATCATTTCGTCGCGTGGCAGCGTGCCGTCGCGTTTGCGATAGGGAATGTATTCCAGCACGGCGGGCACCGGATGCAGGTCGGCATCCTCGGGCAGCCAGACACGGGCCGACAGACGGCATCCATCGGACAGAACAATCCCCATATCGGGATGGTCCTGCACGGCCTTCGGCAAATCGGTCGGTGTCGTCATCAGGCCCCCAGCTTTCCCTGAATTGGGCACCGGGAAGCCAATCTGACCTTGTAAAAATACGGCGTTTTGCAGGCCATTGCGACATCGGCGGGACACAATCGGCAACCGCCAGCCGCTTGGTGGGTGTTGTTGTACAGCGCAGCGATTTCAAGGACAAATCCCGGTATCGGCAAGAAAAACGACTGGACCAGTCGTCGAATCAATTGCGGCATCTGGCGGGCTTGTCGCGATGCCACGACATGATTACGCATCAGCGCCAGAAACCGTCGCCGTCGCCCAACCACGCGCCGACCGCGGCCAGTAAGCTGAGCGGAAATCCAGCCCGAGGCCTGACCTATGACCACACGCCCGAACATCCTGATCCTCATGGTTGACCAGTTGACCGGCACGCTCTTTGCCGATGGTCCGGCCGATTTCCTGCACGCGCCGAACCTGCGCAAACTGGCGGCGCGCTCGGTCCGCTTTGCCAATGCCTACACGCCCTCGCCCCTTTGCGCCCCGGCCCGCGCGGCTTTCATGTCGGGCCAACTGCCGCGCCGCACGCGGGTTTACGACAATGCCGCCGAATTCACCTCGGACATCCCGACCTATGCCCACCACCTGCGCCGGGCGGGCTATTTCACCGCGCTGTCGGGCAAGATGCATTTCGTCGGCCCCGACCAGATGCACGGGTTTGAGGAGCGCCTGACCACCGACATCTACCCCGCCGATTTCGGCTGGACCC
>APMI01013508.1_pt1 | contig 12914 bp, 13 predicted proteins | sample 667938 | NCBI WGS metagenome assembly APMI01 (sample SAMN01084076, study PRJNA167559) | wastewater metagenome | biome: Wastewater | place: Denmark: Ejby Moelle, Odense | collected 2011-11-28 | reverse complement strand
AGCACCATGGTGAGAACCATTGCGGCGACAGACACAGACACTCGCCCCGCGCGACGCATGCGACCCACTGGCCCGGACCAATGCTCCTGTAGCATACCGTGCACTCCATAAATTCGAGACATCGCTCACGTGAGACCTCTCGGACGTACCAGAAGGCCGCACCACTCACAAAGCTTACACGCGGCGTACCGCCAGCAACGTCACGTCATCCGCCGCGGGCTCGCCCGCCGCGTGCACATGGACCGCATCCAGCATGCGCTGCAGCAGGGCATCGGCCGAATCAGCCGGCGCGGCAAGCAGCACATCCGCTGCGTCATCGCCAAGGAGCTCGCCACTGGGCGCGCGCGATTCGGTGACACCATCGGTGAGCACCACCAAGGTTTCGCCAGGCGCCAGTACGGTGCGGCCGGTGGTGAACGGAATCTCCGGCAGCATGCCCACCGCGGGGCCCGTCGGTGGCAACAGCTGGCGAACGCCACCACCGGCGGCAATCACGCGCGGGGGTTCGTGGCCGCCATTCACATACGCGATGGCACCGGTGGCCGGATCGAGCGCGCCCACAAACAAGGTTGCGAACATATTCGTCCGCCCATGCGTGTTGGCGATATAGTCGTTCGTAACGGTCACGGCGTGCAGCACGCGCTGCTCCAGGGCGTCTGCCGAATCGTTGCCAAACTGTGAACCGGTAACGGCGCGAATGAGCGAGCGGAACAACGCCATGAACAGCGCGGCACCGACGCCTTTGTCGCACACATCACCCAGCACTAACGCCACGCTGCCATCGGACAAGCGGAAGGCGTCGTAGAAGTCGCCGCCTACTTCGCGTGCCGGTTCAAAGCGCGCGGCCAGCTCGTAGCCGGCAATGGTGGGTAACGCGTCCGGCAAGAAGTCGCGCTGGATACGGGCGCCCACTTCCAAGTCCTTCTTCATGCGTGCGGCGCGCGCCTGTTCCGCATCGCGCAGCCGCTTCTTCTCCAGCGATGAGCCCACGCGCGCCCGCAGCAACACCGGATCAAAGGGCTTCGGGAGATAGTCGTCGGCGCCCAGCTCGATGCACTTCACCACGGTTTCAATCTCGGTGTTGGCCGAGATCATGATGACCGGGATGTGCCGCAGCGCGTCGCTTGCTTTGAGCGCGGTGAGCGTGCCAATGCCGTCGAGCACGGGCATCATGACATCCAACATCACCAAATCCCACGATCCCACCGCGAGCATCGTCAGCGCCTGCGCACCATGCTCGGCGTGCTCCACCACATGCCCTTGCCGCTGCAGACGCCGCGCCAACAGGTCGCGGTTCGCTTCCACATCGTCAACCACCAAGATGTGCGCGGGGGTAACCGCCGCCGCGTCGCTCATACGATGGGGCTGGACGTGGGGGGCATGCCTTGCGCGGCCAACAATCGGCGAAGATACGGCACCTGTTCCTCCGCCGCTTTCTCCCCCTGCTCAATGAGGTAGGGAATCTTCTGCCACTCGGTCAATCCCACATCGTGATCGAGCAGCGGCAGGATTGGCAGCACTTCGGCGTGATGCGCCGTGCTGTAAAAGGCGAACGTAGCGCGCAGCAAGTGGTTGGTGACGATGGTGGAGGTGCGCCCAATGGCTTGGGTAAGCGACGAGACATCCGCGGTCATCTGACTTTCGAAACCCATGGCCAGGATGATGTCGCATTCTTCGCGAATGGCGATATCGATGGGCAACGGGTTTGACGCGCCACCGTCTACCAGCAGGCGATCATCAACCGGCCACGCGCGTAGCAACAGCGGAATGGCAATGCTGGCGCGCACCGCGTCGACAATGCGACCGCTGCTCAACGTGACCTTTTCGCCGGTGCGATAGTCGGTGGCCGCAATGTGCAGCGGAATGCGACACTCGCCGAAGGCGCGCGCGCCGAAGTGTTCCTCGAGCACGCCCCACACCCGTCGGTCGTCTACCAGGCCAACCTGCTCGTGATAGCCGAAGAACATCGGCGCCACGGCGCGGGCCAGTGAGCGATAGTGCAGCTTCGTGAAGAGGTCGCGCCACACCGTGAGCGACTTGGCTTCAATGGCATCGACATCATCACCTAACGCATGCAGCGCCGCGTAGATGGCGCCGCCGCTGCACCCCACCGCCACATCCACCGGAATGCCTTCGCGCGCGAGCACGCGAAGCAAGCCGATGGCCATGGTGCACTTGATGCCCCCCGATCCAATCACCAGACCAATGCGCTGTCGCCGTTGCGCGAGATCGCCCAGCGATCGCTCACCGGTGATGGATGCACCCATGGGTGGGTCCTCAGGCCGCAGGGGACGACGCCGCGAGGAGGCGCCGCAGGTAGGGCAGCTGTTCGCGCATGGCGGCCTCGCCTTCGGCAATCACCAGCGGAATCTTGTCGGTATCAAACAGACGGATGCGCTGCGAGAACTGCGGGATGATGGCGATGACTTCGCTGTGGTGCGCCAGCCCGTGAAACGCGAAGGAGGCCCGCAGCAAGTTGTTGGTCATGATGCTGCTCAGCTGAAACGCAAAGCGACCGCCCGAGGTGATGCGCTCTTGATTCGGGCTTTCAAATCCCATGGCCACAATCACGTGGGCGCCTTCGCGAATGGCCACGCCCACTGGGAGCGGGTCGGAAAGAAAGCCATCGACCAGTAGCCGGCCGTCAATTTCCCACGGTGTAAACGCGAACGGAATCGCGATGCTGGCCCGCACGGCATCGGCGATGCGCCCTTCCGAAAGGGTGACCTGCTCGCCCGTCCGAAAATCTGTCGCCGTGATGTAGAGCGGAATCTTGCAGTCGGCGAACGTGGCGTCACCAAACCCGGCCGCCAGCCGTTCGTTCACAATGCGGTCTTGCTTGAGGCCAAAGCGCCCATCAAAGCCAAACCACTTGGGAAAGACCATGCTGAGCAGCGCCCGACGGTCGGGTTGCGACGTGACCTCGCGTGTCCACAGCTGCATGGTGAGGCGCGCGGCGCTTTCCGCATCATGACCGAGCGCAATGGCCGCCGCGTAAATGGCCCCACCACTGCACCCCACCACCAGATCAATGGGAATCTGTTCGCGGTCGAGGCACTGCATCAGGCCAATGGACGCCGCACACTTAACGCCCCCCGACCCGATGACGAGGGCGACGCCGGCCGGCTTCGCGGGTGACCCGCTCACGCGTGACTCACTTCGGGAAGCTGGCGACGGCAGCGTCGAGGCTGGTGAAGCACTTGAGAATGCTCGTAAAGCCGCTGAGCTCGAGCACCTGCTTCACATTCGGACGAATCTCCGCGAGCCGCAGGTCACCGCCACGCTGGCGCGCATCCTTGAGTGTGGTCAGCAACACGCGCAGTCCCGCTGAACTCGTGTACTCCACGCCAACAAAGTGGGCCACCAAACGGGTATGGCCGGTCTGCAGCTGCTCGAGCAGCGCCGTGACAAGCGTATCCGCCGTCAGCGCATCGATGCTGCCGGTGACCGCCACGACGGTGACGTGGTCGTGCTGGGCGATGGCGATCTGCATGGTCAGGTATCAGCGGCAGGGTGGCCGGACGCACCGGCGGCACCGCGCTTAAGGAGCGTGAGGCGATTCAGCACACCGTCCGCGACGGGTGTCGATTCGTACTGGAGGTCATCTACCATCTGCTTCACAAGGAACCAGCCGAGTCCACCGACACGGCGGTCCTCCCAATCGGCGGAGAGGTCGGGCGCCGGCGCATCGGCAGGATCAAACGGGCGCCCGCGATCTTCTACCACGATAATGGCATCGAAACCGTCGCGGCGCACGGTCACGCGCGTCGGCCCCGGAAACGTGCCCACTTCGGCGTGCTGCACCAGATTCGCGCACACTTCATCAACGGCCAGCACACACGCATCGACCGCCGCCCCACACCCAAGCTCGGTGAGCGTACGCGTCAAGAACGCGCGAATCTCCGCGAGACGGTCGAGCGTGAGCGGAGTGAGTTCAAGGGCACGGACGTCGTCAGGCATCGGGCCTCGCGCCTACGGGAATCTGAAACATGCGCGTCTGGAACGAGATGGGCTGCGCATCATCCACGTTGTCGCCAGCCGCGTCCTCCACCGAATCGGCGGCCGGTCCACTCACGGGCAGCATCACGGTGAACACCGATCCGCTCCCCGCTTTCGACTCCACTTCGATATCGCCGCCCATCATCAAACAGAAGCGACGACAGAGCGCGAGCCCCAAGCCGGTGCCGCCATGGTCACGCTGTGTGGTGGCGTCGGCCTGCGCGAATGCCTGAAACAGTCGCCCAAATTGCGCCCGGGTGAGTCCCACACCGGTGTCTTCCACCGCCAAGGCGATGAATTCCACGCCATCGTGCGAGGTCCGCGAGGCGCGCAACGTCACCGTGCCGTCGGTCGTGAACTTCCCAGCGTTCGACAACAGGTTGAGCAGGACTTGCCGCACCTTGCCGGCATCGGCGGTAAAGCTGCCGGTGTCGGGCGCGATATCGACCACAAACTGGTTGCCCTGTTTGCGCACCACCGGCGCGGACATGCTCTCCACACCGCGCACCAGTGTGGCGACATCCACCGGTTCCAGCACCAACTCCATCTTGCCCGCCTCGATCTTGGAGAAATCGAGGACGTCGTTGATGAGCGAGAGGAGGTGCTTGCCCGCGCTGGTGATCTTGTTCAGGTCGGCCGCAATCTCGGCGGGCGACATCTCGGCGAGGTCTTCCTGCAGCATCTCGCTGTAGCCAATGATGGCGTTCAGCGGGGTCCGCAGCTCATGCGACATGTTCGCGAGGAACATGCTTTTAGCCTTGTTTGCCGCCTCCGCACGCTCGCGCGCCTCGGTGGCCGTATCGCGCGCCGCCACTTCGCGAATGCTCGCATCCAACGCCGCGCGCTGCGCCTCCACCTCGGCGCGCCACGACGCGCGTAGCTCCGCCTCGCGTTTGCGCGTCGCGATGATGTTCATGATGCGGAGTCCAACAGCCGCGGCGAGGATGATCAGCGGGATGAAATACGGCATTGCATCTATATAGTAGCGCGAGCGAGTGTGATGCGGTCTGACGCCGCGGCGTACTAGAGCAATCCGGCGACGCGTCCAGCGTCCTTGAATGCCGCCACTACCGCGTCGAGATCGTCGGTCGTGTGGGCCGCGCTCACCTGGCAACGCACGCGCGCCTGTCCCTGTGGCACGACCGGAAATCCGAAGCCGGTCACGAACACACCGCGCTCCAGCAGCAAATCGCTCATGCGAATCGCCAGCGCCGTTTCACCCACGATGATAGGTACGATCGGGGTTTCGCCGGGCAGCGGATTGAATCCCGCGTCCTGAATCGCGGCGCGGAAGTACCGGGCGTTTTCATGGAGGCGTGTGACGAGCTCCGGATGCGCCTCGGTGTAGCGCACCGCCTGGAGCGCGCTTGCCGCGACGGTGGGCGGCAGCGCATTCGAGAATAGCTGCGGACGCGAGCGCTGCGTCATGATGTCGCACAGCGAGGCCGGACCGGCAATGAATCCGCCCGCGGCGCCGCCGAGTGCCTTGCCGAGCGTGGAGGTGATGACATCCACCTCACCCACCATGCCGAAATGCTCGGCCGTTCCCCGTCCCGTTTTGCCAAGGACACCCGTGGCGTGCGAGTCGTCCATGACAACGATGGCCCCTTCGTCGCGCGCGATCTGCACGATTTCCGGCAGCTTGGCGATGGCGCCTTCCATCGAAAAGACACCGTCGGTCCAGATGATCTTCCGTTTGGCGTCACGATTGGCGCGGAGCTTTTCGCGCAAATCGTCGAGGTCCGCGTGCTTGTAGACGGCGGTGGTGCACTTCGTAATGGCCTTCGCCAGACGCACCGAGTCAATGATGGAGGCGTGATTGAGCGCGTCGGAAATGACGAAATCGCCTTCGCGCACGATGGTCGCGGTGAGCGCCTCGTTGGCGTTCCACGCCGAGACGTAGCTCATGCTGGCTTCGGTGCCCACAAACTTGGCGAGGGCCGCTTCCAACTCACGGTGCACCGTGAAGGTGCCGCAGATGAAGCGCACGCTGGCCGTTCCGGCGCCAAACTGATGCAGCGCGTCGACACCAGCCTGCACCACACTCGGCTCGTTGGCCAAGCCGAGGTAGTTGTTCGAGGAGAGCACGATGACGTCGCCGCGCCCTTCCATGCGCACGCGAGCCCCCTGCGGCCCCTCGAGATGATTGAGCCGCTTGTAGGTGCCCGCCGCTTTGAGGGCGTCGAGTTCGTCGGAGAGTTCGGTGAACAGACTCATGGCAGCGGCTCAGCCGATCTGGAAAATGATCTTGCCGGCTTCACCGCTCTTGATCAGATGCATCGCATCGTCGACCGCTTCGAGCGGCAAGCGGTGAGTGATAACCGGCGACGGGTCGAAGGCGCCCGAGCGAATGAAGCGGGTCATCTGGTGCCACGTGTCGTACATGCGGCGGCCAACGACGCCGTAAATCGTGAGGCCCTTGAAGATGATTTCGGTGGCGAAATCGATGTCGATGGTCTTCGAGGGAATGCCGAGCATGTTCACGCGACCGGCGGGGCGGGCGAGGGCGAACGCCTGATGCACGGCAGACGGTACGCCGGACATTTCGAGCACCACGTCGGCGCCGTGGCCATCGGAGGCGCGCATGACCGCGTCCTTCGCGAGGTCGGGGTGCACGGCATCGTGCGCACCCATGCGGCGGGCGAGTTCGAGGCGCTTCGGGTTGACGTCGGTGGCCACGATGTGGGCGGCGCCGGCGGCTTTGCAGATACCCACGGCGAAGGCGCCGATTGGGCCGCAGCCGGTGACGAGCACGACGCTGCCGGGAATGTTGGCGGTCAGCGCGGTGTGAAAGGCATTGCCCATGGGGTCGTGAATGCCACCCAGGTCGTAGCTGATGGCCGGGTCGAGCGGCCAGATGTTCGAGGCGGGCATCGCGATGTACTCGGCGAAGCAGCCATCGCGGTCGACGCCGATGATGCGAGTGGCCGGATCGACGTGCGCGTTGCCGGTGCGGCTGAAGAGCGAGTGCTCGTCGACGATGTGGCCTTCGGCGGTCACCCGATCGCCGATCTTCACGGAGTCGACGAGTGCGCCGACTTGGACGACATCGCCGGCGAACTCGTGTCCGCAGATAAACGGCGGCTTACAGCGGCCGGCGGCCCACGCGTCCCACTCGTAGATGTGCACGTCGGTGCCGCAGACGCCGGCGCTGCGGACTTTGACGAGCACTTCGTTGTCGCGAATGGACGGTTCGGGAACGTCCTTGAGCGTGAGTCCGCGACCGGCGGACTCTTTGACCAGCGCTTTCATGTCACTCCAAACGGGGAGCCGACGGACGCGCACACGACCGTCGACGGAGAGGCGAAGGGGGAGGCAGGGAAGCTCGCACGGACGCCGCAGAGGAGAAAGGGGCACGAATTCGTGACGGCGGCGGGGAGGAAACCGTCCCCTGATCGAACGCCGGATGATGTAATCGCGCGCGTTCTTTATACGCACTATTGCGCGATGCAATTATCCACGCGTATATTCGCGGTAATTCAACGACTTGCGCACGCTATCCACATTCGATGATCAAGACGTCTCGGATGTTTGCGGATACGCACTGCGCCGGCCCTATCGGAAACGCGTGGCCATAAAACGGCACGAGTTCCTTCGAAAGCCAAACGCCACGGTGGCCGAGTGCCCCGTGGCATCTCGCCTGGAGGTCTCCCGCACTGCGGTGGAGACCTCGGCGTTGTCGTCCTCCCCGTCCTTGTTTGCATGTGGCAGCGCGCGCGTCGTCGCGCCGGAGCGCGCCAATGCGAATCCCCTGCTGTCGGTGTCCAACGCGACGCTGACCACCCCCTACGCTGTCCTCCTGGAGGCTGCGTAGCGCATCCTGACGCGGTGCATGCGCCGCTCATGATGTGCGCTCACCTTTCCACCGGGGGAAAGTGAGCATTTCCACCTCCTCGAGAGGAGAGTTGTTCAAATGGCTCCTGCCAAGAAGGCTGCCAAGAAGGCGGCGAAGAAGGGTGGCCGTAAGGTCGCGAAGAAGGCTGCCCGTAAGACGGTGAAGAAGGCTGCGAAGAAGGCGGCCAAGAAGGGCGCCAAGAAGGCGGCCAAGAAGGCCGTGAAGAAGGGCGCGAAGAAGAAGGTTGCCAAGAAGGCGGCCAAGAAGGGCGCGAAGAAGGCGGCTAAGAAGGGCGCCAAGAAGGCTGCAAAGAAGGCCAAGAAGCCGGCCAAGCGCGCCAAGAAGGCTGCTGCGGCTCCGGCCCCGGCTGCGGCGTAATTCGCTCGTTAGCGAACTCGCAGTACCCTGAAAGGGGTCTTCCTATACGCGAAAGGCGCCGGCATGTCCGCCGGCGCCTTTCACGCGTATAGGGGTCGCTCTGGCCCGCTGAGGGCCCGTTAGGCCGCCGCAACCGCCAGTTGCTTGTCCTGGGCTTCCTGCTCGAGATCATCGGGCACAGGGCCCCATACAAAGGCCGAGAAACGGGGCGCGGCATCGGCCGGCCCGCCGTCGGCAATCACAATTCCGAGTGGCTCACGCGCCTCGGTGGTCGTCAGCATCGTTCTGGTGCGCATCGGGTGGCCCTCCACCCTTGAGGTAAGTCATCCGACATCACGAATGTGCCGGGGTACGCCTCTCGTATTTGCACACCGGATGCCACGCCGGAACAATGTTCTAAATGGTTGATTCGCAATATCTTACTGCATAGGTACGGATGGTGACTGTCCCCAGCGTGTCGTCAGGACACGTCACAAATGCAAAAGGGCGTGTCCACAGGACACACCCTTTCAAAAGGTTCCGCGAGAATGGCCTCAGGCCACCGCCGCTTCCTTGCGCGCGAGGAACGTTTCTTTGAACGGCGAGCTGCGGTCGATGGAGATGGTCCAGCCGCGGTAGCGCGACGCCAGCTCCTCCATCATGGGCGCGGAATCGGCCAACTGCTCGGCGCCGGCCACAATGGTCTCGACGAGGTGCACGCCACCGTCGACGGTGGCGCTCTGCAGCACCTCAATCACCCGCGCCCGGTTCTGCGCATCGAGGCCGGCAAAGGCGGACGGGGAACAGACCACCGCCTGTAGCGCCACATCGGGCGCCCAGTCGCCCAGATCGCTGCAGTAGCCACGAACGCGCTCGGTGAGACCGGCAGCATGGGCCGCTCGCACGACGCGCTCTACGGCGTCTTCCGCAGGCTCCACGGCCGTAACCGCCGCTCCCCGCGCCGCCAGATACAGCGCCGGCCCTTCGCGTTCGGCGCCCGCCACCAGCACGTGGCCCTCGGATGACTCGCCAAAGGCCCGCACGAGCGCCGCATTCGGGTCGATGCCCCAATGCTCAGGCTTGCGGTATTCCTCGAGCACCTTGAGGCGACGGCGCTTCCACGTGGCAAATGTGGGCAGCCGGAGACGCTTGGCGATAATGCGATCGACCTCTTCCCAGACCAGCAGCTCGGTGAGTCCGATCTGGTCGGAGGCGCGCAACACGGCGACGGCCTCATCGCCGATTTTCAGCAGCACGCCCCGCGAGATCGAGTCTTTGTAGTGCTCGATCTCGCTTTCGACGTACAGCTCGTATTCGTACTTGAGGGACCGGGGGGAATTGATGGGGTTGGCCCTCGAGGCCTTGTGGAAGATTGTGGACAACTTACGCGCTCCGGACATTCGCGCAAGACCCCACTTTTGTGATTCACTGCGAAGTAAGTGTTGAATCGAGGAGGGGTTGGCCAAGTTGTTCCCGCCGAAGCGCCCCCCCGCCGTCCTGATTTCTACGCCCTCTCGGCCTACGAACTGAGGCCTGAGCGGTAGGCACGGAAAGCGGCGGAATAGCGAATTGGTGTCCAGCGAACCGCGCGAACCGCAAACCGCGACAACCCCTCAGGCCTCAGTTCGTAGGGAAAAAGGGGGTAGATATCAGGACGGCGGGATCGCCCTTGGGCGGTCCTGATGTCTACGCCCTCTTGGCCGACCGACTGAGGCCTGAGCGGTTGGCACGAGCTTCGTTTCACCCCGATGCCCGAACTCCCAGAAGTTGAATTTGCGGCCGGCCGGCTCCGCGCGGCTGTGCTTGGCCACACCATCGAGAGCCTCGCGGCGCTTCACCCGTCGCAGCGGCGGCATCTGCCACAGTCGGCGGCTCGCGCGGCGGTGGGGCAGCAGATTGTGCGCATCGACCGGCGAGCCAAGGTGCAGCTCATTCACCTCGGCGACGGCGCGGTGCTGGAGGTGCATTTCCGCATGAATGGCGATTGGGAGTTCACCACCCCCACGGCGCCGCCGCCGGCATACGAGCGCGTGCGGCTCGCGACCCGAGAGGGCGTGTGCGTCAGTCTGGTGGACTCGCGCGCGCTCTGTGTGGTGCGGCGCCATGCACCGGGGGCGTTCACCGGCATTGATGCCGGCCCCGAGCCACTCGCCGACGAGTTCACCGCGGCCGAGTTTCACGCCACGCTGGCCGCGCGGCGTGCGCCAATCAAAGCGCTCCTGCTCGACCAACACGTCGTGGCCGGCGTGGGCAACATCTATGCGTCGGAAGCGCTCTGGGAGGCGCGTATTCATCCGGCCACGGCCGCGAATACGCTCTCCCGCGCGCGCGTCGAGCGACTACATGCCGCCATTCGCGAGGTGCTGCAAACCGCCCCCGTTGGGCGCTACTGGGAGTGGCGCCACGAGGACGGGACAGCGGTGCGCGAACAGGAGATCTGGCGCGTGTACGGTCGCGCCGGCGAAGCGTGCCGGCGCTGCAGCTCACCCGTGCGTCAGCTCCGGCAAGCGGGGCGGAGCAGCTATTTCTGCGCGCGCTGTCAACGCCGCTGACGCGCGCGACGTGGCATCGACGCGCTGCCAGGCGGTGCGCTCGAACAATCCAAACGTTTCCTGCGCCGTGCGTGCCCACGAAAACTGGGCCGCGCGTGCCACGCCCAATGCACCCAACTCCGCTCGCATCTCGGGGTGCGCGACCAAGCGGTGCATCTCGCGCGCAAAGCCACCGATATCATCCCATGGCACCATGAGCGCCGCGGTTCCCGCCACCTCCGAGAGCGAACTGCCGGCCGCACAGATGACCGGCGTGCCCGCGCGCATCGCTTCCGCCACTGGCAAGCCAAAGCCTTCGTAGCGCGACGGAAACACCAGCGCCGTGGCGCGACGATAGAGCGTCGCGAGCTGCGCTTCACTCACAAAACCCAAGTGATGCAACCACGGCGCCTTGCCGAGGAGCACCTTGGTGTCGCGGCAGAGCGATGGACCGCACTGCACGAGCGGTACCCGCACGCCCTCCGCCCACAAGCGTTCCATCGCGCGATAGAGCGTTGGGAGATTCTTCCGGCTATCCTGCGCGCCAACGTACAGAAAAAACGGACCGGTGACGCCGGCGGCGTCGAGCGGCGCGTGATCGTCAATCGTGGAGATGGGCAGATCGTCGGCGGCTAACAGCGTGATCGTGACGCGATTGGGATCGACCCCCAGATGCTGCGTCATCTCAGTGCGGCTGAACGCCGAGTCGGTGAGCACCGCGTGCGCGCGATCGAGGGTGCGAGCGTAGCGTCGGCGATACTTCGCGCGCTTGAGCACCTTCCACCACCGGTGGTCGAGACGCAGCATGGGCGCGAGATCGTGAATCGTCACCACCATCGTCGCGCGAAGCGCCGGAACCGTGATGAAGTTCCACGCATACCACACCACGTCCGCATCGGTATCGGGGAGCGCCTCAATGCGCTGCACCGTGGCCCGCTCCGGCAGCGACGCATGGAGCTGCGGTAACAGCGCGGTGAGCGCATCCACATCCTGCGGCTCACTCACATAGAACGTGAAACGCAGCGCTGGCTGCTGCGCCGCGATCTCGCGCACGACATTGCGCACGTAGCGCGCAATGCCGCGCTTCTCCTGAACCAGCCGGCTTGCCTCAATGGCAAGATGACGCACGGCTGTTGACGTCGGCTGCTGATGCACGGCGTTGCCCGGAGAAGGGTTGCAATGACGTGGTGGCGATCGATCCAACACGTGTATGACACCTCACCCTACCTGCGCGCCGTGCGCTGCGTCACGTCATGCGAGCTAGTGCATCGCCTCCAGCAGCGCGCCCTTGAGATATCCCGTTTCCGGGACACCAATAAGCTCTGGATGGTCGAGCGACTGCCCGGTGATGGCGCGCAGTGCAAAGCGCCGTCCGCTATCGGCCGCAGCCTCCTGCAGGACGTCGAAGAAGTGCCCACGGGATAGATGAAAACTGCAACTGGCGGTGAATAACAGTCCGCCGGGCGTTAAGAGTTTCATGGCTTGCAGGTTGATATCCTTGTAGCCACGCAACGCGCCGTCGAGCGCCCCGCGCGTTTTGGCAAACGCCGGCGGATCCACCACGATGGTATCGAAGCGACGCCCGGCACGGTGCCACGCGCGCAAGATGTCGAAGGCATCACCCTCGATTGCCTCGATATTGGAAAATCCGTTGCGCTCCGCGTGCTCGTGCACCCGCGCCAACGCCGGTGCGCTCACGTCCAACGCGCAGACATGATCGGCGCGCTTTGCTAAATGCAGCGCGAAGGATCCATGATAGGCGAAACAGTCCAACGCCTGTCCGCGCGCGAGGCTGCCAATAAGCACGCGATTCTCACGCTGATCGAGAAAGGCGCCGGTCTTTTGCCCATCCCACGGAGCGGCCAGATAGCGCACGCCGTGCTCACGCACCTCGACCACCTTGGGCACCTCGCCGTACAGCAGGCGCACTTCCCGCGGGAGCCCTTCGCGCTCGCGCGCCGCCGGATCGTTGCGGGCGAGAATGCCGGTGCACCCGGTCAACTCTCTCAGTGCATCAACAATGACCGATGTCCACGCGTCGACGCCGGCGCTCAGCAGCTGCACCACCAAGGCGTCGCCGTACTGGTCCACCACCAGCGACGGTAAGCCATCGCCTTCGCCGTGCACCAGCCGATAGGCGTTCGCCTCGGCGGCCAGTGGCGCGCGGCGGGCGATGGCCGGGCGCAGCTGCG
>APMI01015377.1_pt1 | contig 12915 bp, 10 predicted proteins | sample 667938 | NCBI WGS metagenome assembly APMI01 (sample SAMN01084076, study PRJNA167559) | wastewater metagenome | biome: Wastewater | place: Denmark: Ejby Moelle, Odense | collected 2011-11-28 | reverse complement strand
TAACGCTGCTCGACCACCTTGGTCGGCACCTTGCCGGGGCGGAAGCCCTTGATGCGCACGTTGTGCGCGATCTCGCGCAGGCGGCTGCCGATCTGCGCTTCGACATCGCCCGCAGGCAGACTGAGGGTGACGCGGCGCTCGAGGTTGCCGGTGGATTCGACCGAGACTTGCATGATGCGATGACTCCTGGGCGGGCGAGTAAACGCCCGGTTGACGGGTATAGTGACTGAAGGCGTGCGCAGCAGGGCCGCGCGGAACGTACTAGTTTGGCTGATTTCGCCCACTTGTGCCAGCGTCGTCAACAATTGCCGTTGACATGTGGCGCGCTTGGCCGGACAATGCCGGGCCTTTCGTAGCGCTGGCGCGTCACGACAGCGAACAGGAAGCAACGTGACAAGTGTTTCCGGAATGTTCGGTTCCATCGTCGGGGTATAGCGCAGTCTGGTAGCGCGCCTGCTTTGGGAGCAGGATGTCGGGGGTTCGAATCCCTCTACCCCGACCAATTTCGGTACCGCACGATGCAACCCTCCGGCCCGGGCGCCCGTAGCTCAACCGGATAGAGCACCGGCCTTCTAAGCCGGTGGTTGCAGGTTCGATTCCTGCCGGGCGCGCCAATTTGTGGAAGGTTAGAAGTTAGGTTTTGTGGTGGCTGTAGCTCAGTTGGTTAGAGTCCTGGATTGTGATTCCAGTTGTCGGGGGTTCGAGTCCCCTCAGCCACCCCACTTTGCTTTGCTTTGCTTTGCCGATTTTGATGCGCCGCAACACTTGCATCAAAAAGATTGTTTGCTACAATTTCGCTTCTTCGGGGCCGTTAGCTCAGTTGGTAGAGCAGTTGACTCTTAATCAATAGGTCCAAGGTTCGAATCCTTGACGGCCCACCAATACCCGAGACGCCCGGCCACACGCCGGGCGTTTTCTTTTGCCGTCAATAATGCGGTGGCCTGCTGCGCAGGCCCGGCCGGTCACTGATCATTCGAAATCGCCCAGCTCACGCAGCACCGTGGTGGCATAGCACCCCGGCGGTAAGCCAAAGTCCAATTCCAAGTTGCCATCGTCCCGCCAGCGCCAAGCCAGTGCCTGTGGACAGAGACGTAAGCTGCGGCGCTCTTGCTTCATTCCGGCGGCTTCCAGCCCGTTGCGCAAACGGTTGGCGGTGTCGCCTTGCATCGCCGCCAGCTCCAGCGCGCGCACGTCGCCCGCGCTGCGCAGTTCCCCTTCGCCCCACAACGGGCCGGTGGGGTGGATGTCAAAAGCGTCCAGCCGCGCTTGCAACTCCAGCGTCATTGCTTCCGGCCCGAACACGCTGCGGCTGCCGTCCAGCATCCAGACCTCGCCATCGCATGCGGCGTTCCAATTGCCTGCTTCGACACGCGCCGCCAGCACCCGGTTGAACAGTTCCGAGCGCGCCGCCGACAGCAGCAGGCTGCGCTCGTCACGTTTCACCCGGCGTCCGGCAAACATCGCCACCGCTTGCTGCACATTGTTGCCGCCGCGACCAAAGCGCTGTTCGCCAAAATAGTTGGGAACCCCATGCTGTGCGATGTCGTGCAGCCGCTTGTCGAGACTGGCGCGGTCGCCTGTGACATCGCGCAAGACCAGTACAAAGCGATTCCCCGCCAACGCGCCACGCGGCAATTTGCGGGTATGCCATGCGTGTTCGAGTAGGCGTAAATCGCCGGCCTGCAGGGCAGCAAAATCCGGCGCGATTTTTTTGGGGATCCACACACTGAAACGCTGCCGCGTTACCGCGTGGCGGTCTTTCAAACCCGCATAGCCGATGGCGGATTCGGCCACGCCCGCCCACTCGGCAATACGCTTGGCTGCAAACGCGGTATTCATGCCGCGTTTTTCAATCGTCAACAACAAGTGCTCGCCAACACCGCTGGCGTCGAAACCGGGCAGTTCTTCCACAAAAAAATCTTCGGGTGTGCTGCGCATCCGTGCAGATAGCAGCAGTGCGCCGTGCGCACGCGGCAGCGCCGTCATGCGCGCACCAACAGGCACACGGCCTGTGCAGCAATACCTTCGCCGCGCCCGGTGAACCCCAACTTTTCGCTGGTGGTGGCCTTTACGCTGACCGCATCCATTGCGATACCAAGATCGGTGGCAATGATTTCCCGCATCGCCTGTGCATGCGGCCCGACTTTGGGGCGTTCGCAAATTACGGTGATATCGCAATTGCCCGCTTGCCAGCCTTGCGCGTGCAACAGGTCATTGCAATGGCGTAGCAATGCGCGGCTATCGGCATCTTTCCAGCGTGCATCCGAGGGCGGGAAATGCTGGCCGATATCCCCCAGCGCCAGCGCGCCCAGTAGGGCATCGCACAGCGCGTGCAGCGCGACGTCGCCATCACTGTGCGCGATGACGCCCTGCGTATGCGGCACCCGCACGCCGCCCAACATGATGTGCTCGCCGGGGCCAAAGGCGTGGACATCAAACCCTTGGCCGATACGAATCTTCATGCGTGCCTCGTCAATAAAAAATCCACCAAGGCCAGATCGGCTTGGGTTGTGACTTTCAGATTATCCTCGCGGCCTTCCACTAGGCGTGGATGCCGGCCCAAGTACTCGATGGCCATGGCCTCATCGGTGACGTGCACACCCGCTGCACGCGCGGTTTCCAGCGCATGTTGCAGCAAGCCGCGCGGAAATGCTTGCGGCGTCAATGCGCGCCATAGGCCGTCGCGCGGCTGGGTTGCGTTGACGCACGTATGGCGATCGGCCCGCTTGAGGGTGTCGCGCACCGGCGCGGCCAACAGCGCGCCATCGGCGTGGCTGCGCGCGGCAGTGATCAATGTCGAAATATCGGCATGCCGCAGATTGGGGCGGGCGGCGTCGTGCACCAACACCAGCGTTTCATCCGTAAGATGCTCGGGCAACGCGTGCAACGCTGCCAGCACCGAATCTGCACGCTCACCACCGCCCACGCACGTCAGCACCGGCTTGCCATGCAAGGTGCTCCAGCCTGGCCAATGCGGGTCGTCTTGCGCCAATGCCACCACCACGCCGGCAATGTGTGGGTGCGATAGCAGCGCATCTAACGTATGCGCAATCAGCGGCTTACCCGCTGCGTACTGGTATTGCTTCGGGATTTCGCCGCCGAAACGACGCCCACTGCCGGCGGCCGGAACGAGTGCCCACGTCACGGGTTGGGCTCGACCTTGGCAGCCGGTGCGTCGGTGACTTCATCCCCCACGGGTTCTTCGGCGGGTGCGGGTTCTTCGGCGGGTGCGGCGTCTGCTGCCGGTGCGGAGGTTGCGCTGGGTTGTTGTTGTGTTGCGGCCGCGTGATCGATCACCCGATAAAACGTCTCGCCCGGTTTGACCATGCCCAACTCGGCGCGCGCGCGTTCTTCAACTGCGGCACCGCCGGTTTTCAGATCGGTTACTTCGGCGGCAAGCGCATCGTTGCGCGCTTGCAGCTTGCCGTTTTCGGATTGCTGGGCCAGCACTTGGGCATTCAAGGCCACCACGTCGGCCTGCCCGCCGTGGCCGTACCACAACTTGTATTGCAGCCCCGCCAGCAACAGCAACAAGACCAGCAGCAACGCGCCGGTGCGTTTCATCGCCCGTCCCAATCAGCGTTGGATCGACACAAACGCATCGCGCCCAGCGTAACGGGCGGCACTGCCCAACTGCTGCTGGATGCGCAGCAGCTGGTTGTACTTGGCCACGCGATCGCTGCGGCACAACGAGCCCGTCTTGATCTGGGTAGCAGTCGTGGCCACGGCGATGTCGGCAATCGTGGTGTCTTCGGTTTCCCCTGACCGATGCGACACTATCGCGGCGTAGTTGGCCGCATTCGCCATCGCAATCGCCTCCAAGGTTTCCGACAAGGTGCCGATTTGATTCACCTTGATCAGGATGGCGTTGGCCACGCCACGACTGATGCCATCGCGGAAGATACGTGGATTGGTGACGAATAAATCATCACCCACCAATTGCACCTTGCCAGTCAAGCGGTCGGTAAGCTGCTTCCAGCCGTCCCAATCGTCTTCGGCCATGCCATCTTCAATGGTGATGATGGGGTACTGCGTGCACCAGTTGGCAAGGAAATCCACGAACTGTTCAGAGTTTAAGCGCTTGCCTTCGCCGGTGAGGTTGTATTTGCCGTTTTCATAAAACTCTGTGGACGCACAATCCAGCCCCAGCATCACATCTTCGCCAGCCTTATAGCCGGCCTTGCCGATGGCTTCAAGGATCACTTCCAGCGCCTCTTCATTGCTGCGCAGATCGGGCGCAAAGCCGCCTTCGTCACCCACTGCCGTAGAGAGGCCGCGCGCCTTCAACACCGACTTCAACGCATGGAAAATTTCAGTGCCACTGCGCAGCGCTTCGGAAAACGAATCAAAGCCCACCGGCAACACCATGAACTCTTGCAAGTCCACATTGTTGTCGGCATGTGCGCCGCCATTGATGATGTTCATCATCGGCACCGGCAACACCGGCGTGGCACCGGTCAGGCTGCTGAGGTATTGCCACAGTGCTTGCTTTTTGGAAGCCGCCACGGCATGCGCCGCTGCCATCGAAACCCCCAGCAGCGCATTGGCACCCAAGCGACCTTTGTTGTCGGTGCCATCGAGGTCGATCAGGCGCTTATCCAGCCCCGCTTGATCGGCCGCATCAAATCCGCGCAGCGTTTCAGCAATCGTGCCGTTGACATGCCCCACCGCTTTCAACACACCCTTGCCCAGATAACGGGTTTTATCGCCATCACGCAGTTCTACCGCCTCCTTGCTACCGGTGGATGCACCCGACGGTACGGCGGCACGGCCCAGTGAGCCATCGCTCAGTGCGACTTCGGCTTCCAGCGTGGGGTTGCCGCGGCTATCAAGTATTTCGCGGGCTTGGATATGGGTGATTGTGGTCATGGTCGGGGAGTTGTGTTGTCGTGGGGGTTAAAGTGAGTGTTCCAGAAAACCACTGCGTTTGGTAATCGCATCCAGTTCCAGCAAGGTGGTCAACAGCGCTTCCATCTTGCCTAGCGGCCACGCATTGGGGCCATCGGACAACGCCTTCCTGGGGTCGGGGTGGGTTTCCATAAAAATACCGGCCACGCCCACCGCAATCGCAGCGCGCGCCAGCACCGGCACGAATTCGCGCTGACCACCGCTGGTGCTGCCCTGCCCACCCGGCAATTGCACCGAGTGAGTAGCATCAAACACCACCGGGCAGCCGGTGTCGCGCATCACCGATAGGCTGCGCATGTCAGAGACCAGATTGTTGTAGCCAAAACTGGCACCGCGCTCGCACACCATGATCTGCGCATTGCCGGTGGATTTGGCTTTTTCCACCACTGGTTTCATGTCCCACGGTGACAAGAATTGGCCTTTCTTGATGTTCACCGGCTTGCCGGTGGCGCAAACTTTGGTGATGAAGTCGGTCTGGCGCACCAAGAAGGCGGGTGTTTGCAGCACATCCACCACCGAGGCGACTTCGTCCATCGGCGTGTATTCGTGCACATCGGTGAGCACCGGCACGCCAATCTGACGCTTCACTTCCGAAAGCACGCGCAAGCCTTCTTCCATGCCGGGGCCACGAAAACTATTCATCGAGGTGCGGTTGGCCTTGTCAAAGCTGGACTTGAAGATGAAGTGGATGCCAAGCCGACTGGTGATTTCCTTCAATTGCCCGGCCACATCCAATTGCAGCTGCTCGCTTTCCACCACGCAGGGTCCGGCGATCAGGAACAGCGGGTGTTCCAAGCCCACATCAAAGCCACAAAGTTTCATGGATGCACTCATTTCTGGTTGCTCGCCTTGCGCGCGCGCGCGGCCTTGATGAACCCCACAAACAGCGGATGCCCGCTGCGTGGCGTGGATAAAAATTCCGGATGTGCTTGGCAGGCCAGGAACCACGGATGCGCGGCTTGTGGCATTTCGATCATCTCCACCAACAAGTCATCCATCGACTTGGCGGAGATCACCATGCCCGCTTCTTCCAATTGCACGCGGTAGCGATTGTTGAATTCGTAGCGATGGCGGTGACGCTCACTCACTACATCCTTGCCGTACAACGCATGCGCCAATGTGCCCGGCTTGACGCGCTGTTCTTGCAGGCCAAGGCGCATGGTGCCACCCAAGTCCGAGCCCTCATCACGGCGCTCGATGTCACCGCTTTGCGTGCGCCATTCGGTGATCAGGCCGATTACTGGATGCTTGGCTTGCTTGTCATTTTCGGTACTGTTGGCACCCTCCAGACCCGCCAGATTGCGTGCCACATCCACCACCGCCGCCTGCATGCCATAGCAAATGCCGAAATACGGCAGCCCGGTTTCGCGTGCATATTTTGAAGTCAACACCTTGCCTTCAAACCCGCGATCACCAAACCCGCCCGGCACCAGCACACCATCCACGCCCGCCAGCACATTGGCCGCGCCGTCGCGCTCGACATCTTCGGCTTCCAGCCACTTCAAGGCCACCTTGGTGCGCTGACGAATACCGCCGTGCTTGAGCGCCTCGCCCACCGATTTGTAAGCATCTTGGTGATCCACATATTTGCCGACCACGGCAATCGTCACCGCATCCACCGGATGCGCAGCAGCATCCACCACTGCATCCCATTCGGACAAATCGGCAGCACCCACCGGCAAGCGCAATTGCTCCACCACGATCTGATCCAGCGCCTGCGCATGGAACCAGCGCGGAATTTTATGGATGTTGTCCAGATCGATTGCTGAGATCACCGCCTTTTCCGGCACATTGGTAAACAGCGCGATTTTGCGGCGTTCACCGTCGGGGAGGGGCTGCTCGCTGCGGCAAATCAGCACATCCGGCTGAATGCCAATACTGCGCAGTTCCTTCACCGAATGCTGGGTGGGCTTGGTTTTCAGCTCACCAGCAGCGGCGATGTAGGGCACCAAGGTCAGGTGCATGAACATGGCTTTGTCGGCACCGCGCTCGGTACGTAATTGGCGAATGGCTTCGAGGAAAGGCAGGGATTCGATATCGCCCACGGTGCCACCGATTTCGACGATACCCACATCAAATCCATCGGTGGCGGCATCAATACAGGTCTTGATTTGATCCGTCACATGCGGGATCACCTGCACGGTGCCACCCAAATAATCGCCACGGCGTTCTTTGCGGATCACCGCCTCGTAAATCTTGCCGGTGGTGATGGAATTGAGGCCGGACAGGCGCGTATTGACGAAGCGTTCGTAATGGCCTAAGTCCAAATCGGTTTCGGCACCATCATCGGTGACGTAGACCTCACCGTGCTGGAACGGGCTCATGGTGCCCGGGTCCACGTTCAAATACGGGTCGAGCTTCATCATGGTGACGCGCAGGCCGCGCGCTTCAAGGATGGCAGCAAGCGAGGCGGCAGCAATGCCTTTGCCAAGCGAGGACACCACGCCCCCGGTGACAAACAGGAGGGGTGTAGAAGATGCAGGGGAAGTCATGGCGACGGCACGGCGCTGGAAATGCCCATTCTACCGGCTCGCGTCGCGCCCTGCATCCCGTTGTTACGGCCTATTGTTGCACCCCATCGTTTTGCCAGGCGCGCAGCACCATGAAATACCGGCATCGTCGGCTTGCTAAGCCCCACACAGCGCGTGGGGATGGTGCGCCACCAACCATGCACTGGCGCCAATCAGCCCCAATTGACCATGTTCGAGGGTGAACACCGGCACCTCACGCAAGGTGTCAGACAGCACACCTTTGTCTATGAACCGTTGCATGAAGCCACCTTGCCGCAGATAGTGCTGCAAGTGACCGGTCAAACCACCTGCCAGACACACCGAGCGGGCGCGAAATGTGATGGCCAAATCGCCGGCAAAACTGCCAAACCAACGACAGAACAACGCCACGCACTCGGCCGCCAGCACATCATTGCCAGCATCGGCGGCATCCACCAAATCTGCCGGCGTGTGCCACCGTGGCTGCACACCGCGCAGCTCGCATAAGACCTGATACAGATTGATCAAGCCCGGCCCCGAAAACACCCGCTCGTTGGCCACGTGCCCAAACTGGGCTTGCAGCATGCGCACCACGTCCAGCTCCAACGAACTATTGGCTGCTAGCGCGGCCTGCCCCGCCTCACTGGGCTGTACATTGGTTCGACCATTTTGATCGACCACCGCCGCCGCCCCCAACCCCGTGCCTGGCCCCAACAGTAGGACCGGCAATGGCAGTCCACTCGCATCCCCCACCCCCAGCACCTGCATTTGCGTCGGTGGGATTTTGGGCAGCGCCCACGCCAACGCCTCAAAATCGTTGATGAGATGCAAATGTGCAATACCCGCTTCATGGCGGGTTTGGGTCAGCGAAACTTGCCACGGCAGATTGCGATTGAACCACGCAGGTCGTTGGCAGGGCGCTACCGGCCTCACGCAAGTCTTCGCGAAAGCGGCACAAGATGGCCGCAAGACCCCCGAATTCCGCGCAGGCATAGCGCCGATGGAAGCCCACCGAAATCGCATCCCCAGCCACCTCCACCAACCCGATGCGCGCGTATGTACCCCCCACATCTGCGGCAAGCAACTGCATCTTGGTCGCGTGCATTTCGCCGCGCCCGTCAACATCCACCACAAAAACCCCCTCGGAAACCGATGCCATCGCTGTCCGTGCATTGTACGAGCTTGCTAGGTCCAAATCGTTTGCCGCAGTGTGCAAATCCATTCGCAAGGCCGCACACTTGCACGCCCATGCCGCAGCTGTAGGTTTTTTTCCGCCAATGAATACCCGCTACAACGCCGCTGATATTGAAGTCCTCTCGGGTCTGGATCCGGTCAAACGCCGCCCCGGCATGTACACCGACACATCCCGCCCCAACCATCTGGCGCAGGAAGTGATCGACAATGCGGTGGACGAAGCACTGGCCGGCCACGCCAAAAGTATCAGCGTGACCTTGCATGCCGACGGTAGCTGCGAGGTCAGCGATGATGGTCGCGGCATGCCGGTGGATATTCATCCCGAAGAAAAAATCCCCGGCATCGAACTCATCCTCACCCGCTTGCACGCCGGCGGTAAATTCAACAATAAAAACTACACGTTCAGCGGCGGCCTGCACGGCGTGGGCGTCAGTGTGGTCAACGCGCTGTCGCACAAAGTAGATGTGTTCATCAAACGCGACGGCAACGAGTACCACATGGGCTTTGCCAATGGAGATCGCGTCACCCAACTGGAGATCGTGGGCAATGTCGGCAAAAAGAACACCGGCACCCGTCTGCGCTTTTGGCCAGATGCCAAATATTTCGACACAGCCAAATTCAACCTACGCGCACTGAAGCACCTGTTGCGTGCCAAAGCCGTACTCTGCCCCGGCTTGACCGTGCACCTGTTTGATGAAGCCAGTGGCGAGCGCAGCCAATGGTATTTCGAAGACGGTCTGCGCGACTATTTGAAAGGCGAGTTGGTCGGCCGCGAATTACTCCCGCCGGAGTTATTCGTTGGCAGCTTAAAGAAAGACACCGAAGTGGTGGATTGGGCGGTAGCGTGGCTGCCCGAAGGCGAGTTGGTACAAGAAAGCTACGTCAACTTGATCCCCACCGCCCAGCATGGCACCCACGTCAATGGCCTGCGCACCGGTTTTACCGAAGCCCTGCGCGAGTTTTGCGACTTCCGCAATTTGCTGCCGCGCGGAGTGAAGTTGGCGCCAGAAGATGTATGGGATCGCGTCGCTTTTGTGCTATCGCTGAAAATGACCGACCCGCAGTTTTCCGGGCAAACCAAAGAACGCTTGAGCTCGCGGCAAGCCGCAGGCTTTGTGGAAGGTGCATCGCATGATGCATTCTCGCTCTGGCTGAACGTCAACACCGAATTCGGCGAAAAAATCGCACAACTGGCTATCGAGCGCGCCAGCGCACGCCTGAAAACCGAAAAACAAATCGTCCGCAAGAAAGTGACGCAAGGCCCGGCACTACCCGGCAAACTGGCCGACTGTATTTCGCAAGACCTCTCGCGCACGGAACTGTTTTTGGTGGAAGGTGACTCGGCTGGCGGCAGCGCACGCCAAGCACGCGATAAAGACTTCCAAGCCATCTTGCCTTTGCGCGGCAAGATTTTGAACACGTGGGAAGTGGCATCCGGGCAGGTGCTGGGCTCACAGGAAGTGCATGACCTGGCCGTGGCCATCGGCTGCGACCCCGGTAAAGATGAAATCGACGGCCTGCGCTACGGAAAAATTGTCATTTTGGCCGACGCCGATAGCGATGGCTTGCATATCGCCACGCTACTGAGCGCGCTATTTCTGCGCCACTTCCCTTCGCTGGTACGCGCAGGTCACGTGTTCGTGGCGATGCCGCCATTATTTCGTGTCGATGTGGGCAAGCAAGTGTTCTACGCACTGGACGAAGAAGAAAAACGCCTACTACTGGAAAAAATCCAACGCGAAAAACTCAAAGGCCACGTCAACGTGACGCGCTTCAAAGGTCTGGGTGAAATGAATCCATTGCAGCTACGCGAATCCACCATGCACGTGGATACCCGCCGACTGGTGCAACTCACCGTGGATGATGATGCCGCCACCCGTGGGCTGATGGATATGTTGCTAGCGAAGAAACGCGCTTCCGACCGGAAGAATTGGCTGGAAGAAAAGGGCGATTTGGCGACGCTGGAGGTGTGAACAACTATGCGCCCACATAAACAATTGACAATAAAAACTGTGCCCTTGGGAGGTTTCGTTTGAAACATCACCACCTTATTACTTTGTTGCTGGCCATACTTCCCTATTCTCTGCCAGCAGCTACTCCCACCAAGGAAGCCCCCCCTGAGTTTGCGGAATATTTTGCCGCCATTCGCAAAGCCGACGCCATCACCGACCCACTGCGGCGTTGCCTTGCCTATCCTGATTTACCTAACAATACATGGGCTGCTGGCCTTGCCCAAGCGCGCTGTAACGCATTTCTCACACCCCCTCGCTATACGCTTGATGCTATTGAAAGTTTACTAACGCAAACTAATGGCCCCGCAACGCTTGAAACAAACTTCAAGACCTTGCTACATGCGGACGACACTGACCCGGCGCAGCGCGAACACATTAACTCTGCTTTATCAGTCTTTAGTGATGCCAACCGCGACAAAGCTGAGCGTATCGCGCGTAAATGGCAAGCGGCTGATCCGCAAAGCGCGTTTGCACACGCAGCACTTGGCCTTGTGCTGGAAAATCGAGGATGGTCGGCAAGGGGCAGCGCCTTCATCAAGGACACACCTGACGACAACATCAAAAAAATGAGTGCCTATTTCCAGGCCGCAGCAAAAGAATACTCAGCTGCGCTGGAAGCATCCCCAAAGCTCATCCTTGCATGTGAAGGACTCATGGAAATTGGCAGGCAAAGCTCGGATAAGTTGCAGTCCTATGCTACCGCCAAGTGCCTCAAGGCAGCTCCCACATCCTATTTCGTCATCGATGAAATGATGACCGCGGCTGAGCCGCGCTGGGGTGGCTCTGATGCGGCGATGCGAGCAGTTGCAGCGTATGCAAAAGCAAGGGTTGCAGATAATCCGCTATTAGGGCTGTTTGCATTCCAGCACGCATTTTACGAAATTGAACACATGGATGCTCCAGAGCAAGACCAGCAGGCACTCGCTGTGCTGGAACCAGCTGCGCTCCAGGCCCCGATTGCCTCATATCTCCGTCTGGTTGGAGGGGCATATCTGCGCAAGGATGAGCCATGGAAAGCGCTCAGCTACCTCTCACAAGCCCTACGCTTTTCACCGAACTACGCGCAGGAATCTAGGTTGCGGGCGTTGGCCCTGCAGGATGTGGGTGAAACGCAATGGGCGCGTGCTGATGCCGAACGCGCGGTTGTGCTTGATCCAACCAATGGGCATGCGCTTGAAGTACTTGGCCAAATTCTTCGGAAACTTGATGGCCCCGCCGCCGCCGCGCCCTATTTCAAGCGCGCCATTGAAGACAAAAACACGAGAGAGTACGCCTATAACAACTATTGCGCGGTGCTTATTGATTCCAAACAGCTTGATGCTGCAAACAAATGCATTGATAGTTTACTTTCCGAATTTCCACAAAACCCTGAAGGCTGGCGACAACGCCTTTATGTGATCGGCTTTGACGCCACCGAATCCAACGAAGCAATGGCACGTTTCATTGCACTTAATGACCCCAAACGGTGGAGCTATCATGCAGATGCGGTAAAGGGTGTGCAGTTGGTGCAGGCGGTGCTGCACGGCACCGGCACCGTTGAAGAACGATCCAATGCGCGGGCGCTTCGCGCAAAAGCGTTAGAACACTCTTTGAATGGCCACGCATACTTTCAAGGCCTAACAACATCCCCTGCGAACTACCTGACTCAGATCATCAATAGCTGTCAAACAATCCCCGCGCCTACCGCTGCACCAGAGTTTGCCATCCTCACGGATGTCAATGCTGATGGCACCCTTTCAAATGTCGAAGTGCGACCAGTCAACTCTTGGACGACATGCTTAGCCAAACAGGCCGCAATCAATTGGAAACTCCCACCGCCGCCCAAGCTAGCAAGTGGGCTGCCTTACCCTCTGCTCTATGAGGTTCGGATGGAAAAACCGTAACGGCGCTTGAAATGTAGTCGATGACCTCACACAAACCGCGCCGGGTCGAACGGCGCAGGGTTCACGCAAGGTGTGCGGCCGGCGATCATGTCGGCCAGCAGTTGGCCGGTGCTGGCGCTCATGCTGACGCCCATCATGCCGTGTCCAACCGCCATCCACAGGTGCACGTGGCCGGGAGCGCGGCCGATCAGCGGGATGTCGTCGCGGCTCATCGGCCGCCAGCCGCACCATTTTTCACGCAATTGCGGCCCCACCGGCTGGCAAAAATTGCGTCGCACCGCGTTCTAGTGCGCCCAGACGCTGCGCATTGAGGCTATCGTCGTAGCCGGTGAATTCCATCGTGCTGCCTAGTCGATAACCGCTGGGCCAGGCGGTGACGCAAACGGAGGGTTCGTACAAAATCACCGGCCGCTTGGGCGTGAGTGCTGG
>APMI01001000.1_pt1 | contig 12917 bp, 12 predicted proteins | sample 667938 | NCBI WGS metagenome assembly APMI01 (sample SAMN01084076, study PRJNA167559) | wastewater metagenome | biome: Wastewater | place: Denmark: Ejby Moelle, Odense | collected 2011-11-28 | reverse complement strand
GGCGCATCGGCTTCGAGACGCAGGGCGTCCACCGGGGCGGGCAGGGGCAGGCGGCTCAGGTGTTCGCGGGCCAGCAACTGGCAGCGGGCCATGTCCCGGGACAGGGCGCCGAGGACGATCTCGCAACTATCCTCTGGCTGGTGTTTGTTGCGCTCGTATTCGAGTACCAGATTGAAGCGCTCGACCCCGGCCTGACGGGCATCGAGCCAGCCTGCCAGGCCGCTAAGCAGGCGGCGTACGCCGAACAGCAGGGTGTCCACCTGATCTGTCGGCGCGGGCAGGGGCAGGCGGGCGAGGTAACGCTCCGGTGGTACGAACCAGGGGCGTGGATCGGGCAGGGTACCGTAGGCCTGGTCAAGCAGATCAGTGACGGCCTGGGCCTTGCGCCGGGCCAGCCCGCTGCGTGGCAGGCTCCGGACCTGGAGGAGGCTGCGAACTCCTATGCCGGTGAGGAGATCCATGCTGTCGCCGGAAACGGTTCCGTGATCAGACAGGGCGGCGAGCGGGAGTCCGTCGAGCTGGGCGGGCAGATCGATAAGCTCACGCACCTGCCTTCCCGGTGCAAAGCGGGCCAGCCAGCGGGCTGCAACGGGGGTGGGGGCGACGGCCAGCTGGCCGGCGAAGCCGAGCTCGGCGAGGCTGGCAAGGATGGCTTTGCAGAGGGATTCCAGGCCTCCGAACAGGCGCAGGCAGGCTTGTACTTCGAGCAGTACGGTGTCAGGTGCGTCGAGGCTTATCGAGGGGGTGAAGCGGCCGGCCCAGCAGGCAATGTCGGTGAGGGCGGCGAATTCAAGGCGCGGATCGCGTTCGCGCAGGCACAGGTCGGGCACTAGGGCCAGAGCACTGGCGCGGCGGAGTCCTGGTTCCACGCCGCGTGCCACTGCCGCCGGATCCGCTGCCACCACCCGGAGTTGGGGGCGGGTGCTGAGAATGGCCAGCGGCGTGGCATCACTGCGCCCCCGCGTGAAGACCTGCAGGGCCAGATCGGGCAGGTAAAGGGCGCACCAGAGCATGGACGGAGGACGTACGGGACTGATGGTTGAAGACTGAAGCAGGCTGGTCCGGGCGCAGGCTGCCTCCGGCCCAGGGCAGATCGACAGTCAATGGCATGCCGAGCAGGGGGCCGCGTCGTTTCAGGATGTGGACTTCCACGCCGCGGCTGGACGCCGCCAGGGCCAGACGCAGTACTGCGGGTGAAGGTTGGTGGGCGACACTTTCAGGGCGAATCAGGATGAGCGGAGTAGCGCTCTCTTCGGCAGCGAGCTGAAGGCGCCGCAGGGCACCCATGTCGGCGTCGGCCAGCCACAGGACGACGACTTCGCAACTGCGCGAGGCCAGTGCCTGGCGGGCGGCCCAGCGGGCATGTGCCGGGCTGGCAGCCTGGACGACGAGCAGGCGCCCGAGCGGCACGCCGGCAGCGGCCAGTGCCGGCGCGTAGGGCTGACCCGGCGGGGCGATGCATACGCCCCAGCGTCCGGGCGGAACACGACCCAGCAGGGGCAGCAGCAAACCTAGTTCGCCCACTCCGGTGTGAGGCACGAGCAGTTCGGTCAGTGCGCCAGCCGGCCAGCCTCCGCCCTGCAGGAGTGCATCGAGTTCCCCGTAGCCGGTAGGCAGGCCTGGCGCCACCGGTGCAGCCAGCCGGTCGCCCCGCCAGACCAGTTGTTCAAGGGCTGCGGGGGCGACGAAAGGAAGGGAGGCGAGGGCGGCCATCGGGGGTAAAGGCTCTATGGAACAGGTTTACAGCGGTTCGCTGCGGATCAGGCCGACGGCAAGGCCTTCGATCTCCAGCGGGGCGCTGCGGGTATCGACGACGATGGTCGCGAAATCCGGGTTGGCGGCCAGCAGTTCGACGATGGGGCCCTTGCGCGACAGCCGTTTCACGGTGACATCGTCTTCGACGCGGGCAACGACGATCTGGCCATTGCGTACTTCGGTGGTGCGATGGACGGCGAGGAGGTCGCCATCGAGAATGCCGGCGTCGCGCATGCTCATGCCGCGCACCTTGAGGAGGTAGTCGGCGCGGGGTGAAAAAAGGCCCGGGTCGACCTGGTAGCGGCCCTGCACATGTTCGGCGGCGAGGATCGGGCTGCCGGCGGCAACGCGTCCGATCAGTGGCAGGCCGAGGGCTTCCATCAGGCGGATGCCCCGCGCGCGGCCTTCTTCCAGGGTAATGGCTCCCTTGGCGGCAAGGGCGCGCAAATGGGTTTCGGCGGCATTGGGAGAGCGGAAACCGAAAGCCGTACAGATCTCGGCCCGGGTGGGGGGGCGTCCTTCCTGCTCCACGGTGTCGCGGATGAGCTGGAGGATTTCCTGCTGGCGGGTGGTGAGATTGTCGGACATGGGAACTCCAGTGGATATGCGTGTAATTTTATACAGCTTTTTGGCAATGACAAGCTGTAGTGCGCTGCAGCGAGAACATTCGTCCCTGTGACAAACCTCAAACTAGCGCTATAAAGGGCTTGAGCCACCTCCATTGTTGGGCTATCCCTTCAATGAAGTACAAAAAAAGAAGAACAGAGAACAGCGAAAAGTCGGACCGCCCAATCAGCAGGGCTCGGGAAACGAGCCCATAGCCCCCGGAGGAGATTTTCATGCTTGTCAGCCCCCAACACGCTTCGGGTAGAGTTCTCAAAGCGGCTCGGTTAGAATCCGAAGCCACGATGGCGGTACCCTGCGAAGGTCAGCCTGTTCCGCTCTTTGCCCTGCCCGATGCCGATATGGGCATGTTCGATCTGGCGTCGGTGCTGGGATCCCATCATGTGGTCCTGTACTTTTACCCCCGTGACAACACCCCCGGCTGTACCCGTCAGGCGATCGACTTCAGTGATCACGATGCCGATTTTCAGCGGGAAAAATGCGTCGTGGCCGGCATAAGTCCGGACGATTGCATGACCCATGCCGATTTTCGTGATCAGCACGGCCTGTCGGTCGAGCTGCTCTCCGATGAGGATGGAGACGTGTGCAGGCTTTTTGGAGTGTGGCAGTCTGGTTCGGTGAACGGAGTCGTAAAGCGCAGTGTGCGCCGGTCGACCTTCATCATTTCCAGCGACGGGGTACTCAGGCACGTGCTGCACGATGTCAATCCGCGCGGTCATGCCGCCGAAGTGTTTCAGCTGATAAAGCAACTCAACTCAAGGAATGTAAATGGAAATCGCCAAGAACACAGTCGTCACGCTTGACTACACGGTCACGGATCCGGATGGCAACATGATCGACGACGGCCAGCACCCGCTGGTCTACATGCACGGCGGTTACGACGGCATCTTCGCCGCGATCGAAGAAGCCCTCGACGGCAAGAAGGTCGGCGACAACATGAAGGTCAAGCTTCTGCCCGAAGATGCTTTCGGCGAGTTCGACGAAGAGCTGGTGATGGTTGAAGAAGCCTCCCTGTTCCCGGACAACATCGAAGTCGGTATGTCCTTCGAGCGCGTCGGGGAAGATGGCGAAGAGGAAATGGTCTATCGCATCACCGACATCGCCGATGGCAAGGTCGTGGTCGATGGTAATCATCCCCTCGCCGGCACCGCGCTGATCTTCGACGTTACGGTGAAGGATGTGCGTGCAGCCAGCGCCGAAGAAATCGGCCACGGTCATGTGCATGGCGACGGCGGTCACCACCACTGACAGGCAGACTGGCCGGCGAGCCGGGTTTCGCCCGCCGCAGCCGGTCACAACCGGAGTTATTTTGAACGGACCGCATGGCGGTCCGTTTTCTTTGCGATGATCAAACTTGATGAGGAAGGCCCGGCACTGCTGCGGGTAGAGCGGTTGCAGGTGGCACTGGGGGGCCGCGGAAAGTCGGTGCATCCCGTGGACGGCATCAGCTTCGATGTGCCTGCCGGTCGAACCCTGGCGCTGGTCGGAGAGTCCGGCTGCGGCAAGTCAATGACGGCCCTGGCCTGCATGCGCCTGCTACCGGCTGGCGGGCGGATTGCCGGCGGCAGCATCCACCTTGGTGAGGAAGCCCTGCAGGATCTTCCCGAGACGCGCATGCGCGACATTCGCGGCAACCGGCTGGCCATGATCTTCCAGGAGCCGGCCACCAGCCTCAACCCGGTGATGACCGTCGGCGACCAGATTGGCGAAGTGCTGGTGCGCCACCGGAGCCTGCACGGCAAGCCGGCCTGGGAGGAGTCCGAGCGTCTTCTCGACGCGGTGGGCATCCCCGACCCGCTGCGCCGTCTCTCCGAGTATCCCTTTCAGCTTTCCGGCGGGATGAAACAGCGGGTGATGATCGCCATCGCCCTGGCTGGCGACCCGGAAGTGCTCATTGCCGACGAGCCGACTACGGCCCTGGACGTGACCATCCAGGCCCAGGTTCTCGACCTGCTCGCCGATCTGCAGGCCCGCCGCGGCATGGGCATGCTGCTGATCACCCACGATCTGGGCGTGGTGGCCCGCATGGCTCACCGGGTGGGCGTGATGTACGCCGGCGAGCTGGTGGAAACGGGCGACCGGGAGGAGTTTTTCGGCGCACCGCTGCATCCCTATTCGCGCAAGCTCTTCGCGGCTCTGCCGACTTCGGCCCAGCGCGGCCGTGCCCTTGAAACCATTACTGGTCAGGTGCCGCGCCTGGGCGAGCGCCGCGAAGGCTGCCGCTTTGCCGAGCGGTGTCCGCAAGTCCAGGCCTTGTGCCGCAGCACCGAGCCGACGATGCACAGCGTCGGTCGTCAAACGGTACGCTGTCATATTTACGATCCGGCCGGGAGTATGCGCTGGGTGACACCCTCACAGGGCGAGGCTGTGCCGCCGGGCAGGCAGACGGTTGCCGGAAAGGCCCTCGAAGTGCAGTCCCTGCAGGTTCACTTCCCGGTTCGCAAAGGGCTCTTTCGCCGGGTTGTCGGACAGGTTAAGGCCGTCGATGGCGTGTCGCTGCATGTGCCAGCTGGAGAAACCCTGGCGCTGGTGGGCGAGTCGGGTTGCGGTAAGACTACCGCCGGCAAAGCGCTTCTCAAGCTGGTGGCCGCCACTGGCGGCAGTGCCCGCTACGGCGAGCATGAACTGCTGAGTCTCTCGCCGAGCCAGTGGCAGCCCCTGCGGCGTGATCTGCAGATGATTTTCCAGGACCCTTTCAGCTCCCTCAATCCGCGCATGCGGGTCGGTGAGATCCTCGAAGAGGGCATGCTGTCTCTGGGCGTAGAGCCGGATACTGCTGCGCGCGCTGCCAAGATCGATGCGCTGCTGCGCCGGGTCGGTCTTGATCCGGCCATGCGTCAGCGCTTTCCACACGAATTCTCCGGTGGTCAGCGCCAGCGCATTGCCATTGCGCGGGCGCTTGCGGTGTCACCCAAGCTGATTGTCTGCGATGAGCCGACCAGTGCGCTTGACGTGTCCGTGCAGGCGCAGATTCTCAACCTGCTGCGCGAACTGCAGGCCGAGTACGGACTGTCTTATCTGTTCATCACTCACAACCTGGCCGTGGTTGACTACCTGGCCCACCACGTCGCGGTGATGTACCTGGGGCGGATTGTCGAGCGGGGAAGTGTTGAAGAGGTGCTGCGTGACCCGCGTCACCCCTACACGCGCATGTTGCTGGCCGCGGTGCCACGGGTGGAAACCGGCACCGGAGCAGGTCTGTCGCCACCCGGTGATGTCGGCAAGACAACCCATGGCGACATGCCGTCGCCGCTGAATCCGCCCACCGGCTGCCACTTTCATCCCCGCTGCAGCGAAGCGACTGACAAGTGCCGGATGAGCTACCCGGAAGAAACCCGCTTGTCGGCTACCCGCATCGTGCGCTGCCATCTGTATTGATGGCGCCCCCCGGCTAACGGTGTTTTTTGCTTCCTGATGCCTTGGCCGGGGCCTCACGGCCTTTTGACGCAGTCTTGCCACGGCTTGAACGGGTGGATTCCGCGGCCGCTTCGCGGGCGCCGCGGCCAGACTTGTGGGCTGTCGACGAAGCGCCGACGTGCACCTTGCGTTCGACGACAATCGAACGGCCGTTACGGCCGCGCACCACGGTGCGCTGGATGATGACCGGTGGTGGCTCTACGGCGCCGGCCTGGGGATGGGTCGGAATCAGATTGGCCAGGGAAATCCGGTCACCTTCGCTTTCCGAAGGCACGATCAGCGTGTAGCCCGTGCCGATACGCGCTCGCGGCGACAGACCATTTACCTGGCGCAGACGCGTGGCGGCAATACCCAGCTGGTCAGCCACGCCTTCCAGACCTTCGCCTTCGCGCAACTCGTAAGTCCGCCAGCTTCCGCTGGCCGGATCATGCTTGGCAAGATTGCTCAGGAAAGCATCGATCTTGCTGACCGGGATCACCAGCGACTGGCTGCTGTTGGCCGGCAGGATCGGACGCTTGTAGCCCGGGTTGAGGGCCAGGATTTCCTCCACCGGGGTTTCCGCGAGTCGTGCTGCGGTGGCCAGATCGAGCGCGATCCGGCTTTCCACCGTGGCAAAGTAGGGACGGTTGGCAACCGGCGGCAGGGTGATGCCGAAGAGTTCGGGCTGAGCCACGATATTCTTCAGTGCCTGCAGCTTGGGCACGTAATAGCGGGTTTCCCCGGGCATGTTGAGGTACTGGTATTCGGTGGGCAGGCCAGCCGCCCTGTTCTTGGCCACCGCCCGGCCGACCGCCCCTTCGCCCCAGTTGTAGGAGGCCAGCGCCAGTTGCCAGTCACCGTGCATCTCGTAGATTGACTGCAGGTAATCGAGGGCGGCGTTGGTGGAGGCGACAACATCGCGGCGTTCGTCCACCCACCAGTTCTGCTCCAGCTTGTAGCTCTTGCCCGTCGATGGAATGAACTGCCACAGGCCGGAGGCCTGGGCGGAGGACAGGGCCATCGGGTTGAAGGCGCTTTCCACCATCGGCAGCAGGGCCAGTTCGGTAGGCATGCCCCGCCGCTCGAGTTCGTCGACAATGAAATAGAGGTAGCGCTGGCTGCGGGTGAAAATCTGCCGCAGGGCACCCGGACGGTTGATGTAGTAGATCTGCCGGTCGGTGACCAGATCGGTGTTGAGATCGGGCATCGAGAAACCGCGGCGCATGCGCTCCCACAGATCGTCCGGCTCGACGGTCAGGTCTACGGTGGGTACCTTGACGTGCTGCTCCCGGATTTCGAAAGCTTGCGGTTCCTGCAGGCTGGCTTCGCCGGGCAGCGAACTTGCCTGCGAAAGCTTCAATGGGGCTTCGTCGGCATCGCCAGCCATGGCCGGGCTGACACACAAGAAGGAAAGAAGAAGCGCGATAACTCTCGGAAACATCAGGATTTGTCGCGCGAAAAGCAAAGGCGGGATTTTATCTGTCTGCGGCTCGGGGGGTCAAACCGGGAAATGCCTGAAAAGAGAAACAAAACGCTGCAGCGCCCGAAGATGACCGATTGGCGCGGGAATCCGTTAACCGGCGCCCAATTTAGGGCACAATCCGCCTGCCAAGGATCTGCACCCCTGATCAACCCGAAAGCACCGAGCCGAGACCCATCCCGTGAAAGCGTTGTTGATTGAGGACACCCTGACCAGCGCCACCCTGGTGTCTCACCAGCTCCGGAAGATCGGGATCGAGCCGATTGTTGCCAGAGATGGTGAAAAGGGTATCGAACTCTTCAAGGAGGAGCGGCCGGATCTGATCCTTCTGGACATCATCATGCCCGGCATGGATGGCTTTGAAGTGGCACGGCGGATTCGCCAGCTCGAACAGGCCGGGGAGTGGACGCCGATCATTTTTCTGACCGCCCGCACAGGCGACGAAGACCTGGAAAAGGGGATATCCGTCGGTGGCGACGACTACCTGATCAAGCCGGTATCCGAAACCGTTCTGGCCGCCAAGGTCAGGGCCATGCAGCGCATTGCCCAGATGCGTTACTCCCTGCTGGTGCTGACTCGCAAGCTCGACGAAGCCAACCAGGAGCTCACCCGGCTATCTTCCCTTGATGGCCTGACCGCAATTCCCAACCGCCGTCAGTTTGATGAAACCCTGTTGCGGGAATGGCGCCGCGCCAGCCGGCAGGGCAAGCCGATGGGGCTGCTGCTGTGCGACGTGGATTTTTTCAAACAGTTCAACGACGGCTATGGGCATCAGGTGGGCGACGAATGTCTCAAGGCTGTGGCCCGTACCCTCAAGGGCACCCTGCGCCGCCCGACCGACCTTGTGGCCCGTTATGGCGGTGAAGAGTTTGCGGTCGTCCTGCCGGATACCGACATTACCGGCGCACTGCAGGTTGCCGAGTCGATGCGTGCCGCCGTGGAAAACCTGCGCATTACCCATCGTTTTTCCCGCGCCAATGGTGTGGTCACCATCAGCATCGGTTCGGCGGCAGTCATTCCCGGCCGCACTGACGCCGGCTCGGTCAAGCTTCTGAAGGCCGCCGACGATGCGCTCTACCAGGCCAAACAGGCCGGCCGCAACCGCATCGCGGCGGCGGCGGTTGCCTTGCCTGAATAGGGCAATCCTGCCGGTACTGGCAGGATATTCACCTCAAAAGCTGTTCTTCCATTCGCGCAAGGCAGTAAATACCGCGACTGGCGTCCCCAGAGCCTGACCGGCCTTGCTTTCGGCCCGCCGGATTACCGCGCTTTCGCGGGTCCGCAAAAAAGGATTGCTGCTCATTTCACCATCAAGGCGGAAAGGCACCGTCGGGATATTGTCATCGCGAAGTTTCTGACTGAGGGCGATGCGCTCACTGACCGCCGCATTGCCCGGTTCCACCGCTGCAGCAAAGGCCAGGTTCGACAGCGTGTATTCGTGCGTGCAGTAAACCTGCGTATCGCCGGGCAGGGCTGCCAGCTTTTCGAGTGAGGTGAACAGCTGTGCCGGCGTGCCGTCGAAAACCCGTCCGCAGCCAGCCGCAAACAGGGTGTCGCCGCAAAAAAGCACCGGCGCGCCGTAGTAGCCGACATGGCCAGCTGTGTGGCCGGGAATGTCCAGCACACGGAAGGGCTTGCCCAGCACAGTTACCGTGTCGCCTTCGCCAACCGGATGGGTCATGCCCGGAATGCTTTCTCCGGCCGGGCCATGGACAGGCACCGATGCATGGGCGAGCAAGCCGGCAAGGCCGCCGATGTGGTCGGCGTGGTGATGGGTGATCAGGATGGCGTCCAGTGTGAGCCCTTCGGCAGCCAGGTAGCCGAGCACCGGAGCGGCATCGCCCGGATCGACAACCACTGCCCGGGAACCGTCACGGAGGAGCCAGATATAGTTATCGCGAAACGCGGGAAGAGGGATAATCTGCATCTTGCAATTGTAGCTTCTTCCCTCTGCTTCGCATCCGATGTCCCAGCCCGAATCCTTCCCCGGCCTCCACGCGTGGCTTGAAACCCCGTTGGGGCGCTATGTGATGGCATGGGAGGAGGCGCGCTTTGACGCCCTGGTGGCCGACATTTTCGGCTACAACGCGGTGCAGCTGGGTATTCCCGAGTTCGATCTCCTGCGCGCCAACCGCATGCCTTTTCGCTTCAGGGCAGGGGCCGGTCAGGTTCTGGTGGAAACCGATTACGCCGCGCTGCCGTTTGCGCCGGCCAGTGTCGATTTGGTGGTGCTGCCCCATGTGCTGGAGTTTGCCGCCAACCCTCACCAGGTTTTGCGAGAAGTGGAGCGGGTGCTGGTTCCGGAAGGCAGCGTGATCATCGCCGGCTTCAATCCGGTGAGCCTCTTCGGCCTGAGGCGCAAGCTTGCCGGCGAGTGCGGCATCTACCCCTGGCACGGCCAGTACCTGTCCCAGCGTCGGCTCAAGGACTGGCTGGCACTGCTCAGTTTCGAGGCCGGCAGCCACACTGCCGGCTGTTTCGTGCCGGCCCTGGATCAGCAGAAGTGGATCGATCGCCTGAATTTGATGGACCGGGCGGGCGAACGCTGGTGGCCCATTGGCGGCGGGGTTTACATCATTCACGCCATCAAGAAGGTGCAGGGCATGCGACTGATCATGCCCAAATGGGACCGCAAGGCCCGCGCCCGTGCGCTGGCACCCATCATTCAAAAAACGGGCGACCCGTCGAAGGGCTGTCCGCACAAAACCACGACAGAGAAAAATTTTGGACGAGATTGATATTTTTACCGACGGTGCCTGCTCCGGTAACCCAGGCCCCGGCGGTTGGGGGGCCATCCTGCGTGCCGGCCCGCACGAGAAGGAGCTGTGGGGCGGCGAGCCCGCAACCACCAACAACAGGATGGAGCTGCTGGCCGTGATCCGCGCCCTGGAGGCACTCAGGCGCCCGGTGTCGGCGCGGGTGCACACCGATTCCCAGTATGTGCAGAAGGGAATCTCGGAGTGGATCCAGGGCTGGAAGGCGCGCGGCTGGAAAACCGCCGCCAAGGCACCGGTGAAGAATGAAGACCTGTGGCGGGCGCTGGATGCGGTGGCCGCCCATCACCAGATCAAGTGGCTGTGGGTGAAGGGGCATGCCGGCCACGTCGAAAACGAACGGGCCGATGCGCTGGCACGACGCGGCGTGGACGCCGTCAGGAAAACCGGCAAACCCATGCAGGCAGGAGAAGAAGTGGCATGAGACAGATCGTACTGGATACGGAAACCACCGGCCTCGACTGGAAGAGCGGCGACCGGGTGATCGAAATCGGCTGCGTCGAGCTGCTCGACCGCAAGCTCACCGGGCGTCATTACCACGTCTATATCAACCCACAGCGGGCCATCGACCCGGGGGCCATGGCGGTGCACGGCATCACCAACGAATTCCTGGTCGATAAGCCCGTCTTCAAGGAGATCGTCGAGGAGTTTGAGGCCTTTGTTGCCGGTGGCGAGCTGGTGATCCACAACGCCACCTTCGACGTGGGCTTCCTCAACTACGAACTTGGCCTGCTTGGCCGTCCGACCCTCGCGGCGATCTGCCCGAGCGTGATCGACACCCTCAAGCTGGCCAAGGAACAGAACCCGGGCAAGAAGGCGTCCCTCAACGCCCTGTGTTCCTTCCACGAAATCGACAACACCCACCGTACCCTGCACGGCGCCCTGCTGGATGCGGAGTTGCTGGCCGACGTTTACCTGGCCATGACCCGCGGCCAGGAAAGCCTGATCATGGTGCTCGAGGAGCCGGTGCCGCAGATGGACGACAGTGAAGGCGGCGGTTTCACCGAGCGTCCGCCCTTGCGCGTGCTGCGCGCCAGCGAGGCCGAACTCGTCGAACACGACAAGGTGCTCGGCGACATTGCCAAGGGCACCAAGGGACACTGCCTGTGGATTCCGCCGGTGCCCGAAGCGGCGGCGGGCTAGGCTACCGGTACCGATTCAGCCCTGCTCCAGGGCGGCACAAACGGCCTCCGCGAGGGCCAGGCTGCACGTCAGACCCGGCGATTCGATACCGAAGAGCTGTACCAGGCCGGCAAAACCATGTTCGCGCGGGCCGAGCAGCATGAAGTCTGCAGCGGCTTCGTCGGGGCCGTGGATCTTTGGCCGAACACCGGCGTAGGCCGGCTGCAGGGCGCCGTCGGGCAGACCCGGCCAGTAGCGGCGGATGGCCGGGTAAAAGGCCGCGGCCCGCGCGGGATCGATCTTGTAACCGGGTTCGGCAATCCACTCCACATCCGGCCCGAAGCGGGCTTGACCGCCGAGGTCGAGGGTAAGGTGTACGCCCAGCCCGGCGGCTTCGGGAATCGGGTAAATCAGCCGGCTGAAGGGCGAGCGCCCCTGCAGGGCGAAGTAGTTGCCCCTGGCGTAGCGTGGCGTCGGGACAAGTGCGGCAGGGAATCCGGCCAGCCGGTGCGCCAGCCGTACCGCACCGAGCCCGGCTGCATTGATCAGGCTGCGGGCATGCAGGCGCATTGGCGCGGTGCCCCCCAGTTCCAGCACAAAGCCGTTGGCCCGGCACTCGGCGCCTTCGACGGGGGTGCGGGTGACCAGGCTTGTGCCCGCAGCTTCGGCGTCACCGAGCAGGGCCAGCATCAGGGCATGGCTGTCGATGATGCCGGTGTCGGGCGAGAGGAGTGCGCCGACGCAGCTGAGAGCGGGCTCCAGGGCCATGGCCTCGGCCCCGCTCAAGGGCTGCAGTTTGCCAACGCCGTTGGCCCTGGCCTGGGCCGCGATGGCATCCAGCCGTGGGCGTTGGGCTTCGCCGGTGGCGACCAGCAGCTTGCCGACCCGCCGGTGCTGGATGTGGCGTTCCGCACAGTAGGCATACAGCGCATCGCGCCCCGCCACGCACAAACGGGCGCGCAGGGAGTTCGTCGGGTAGTAGAGGCCGGCGTGGATGACTTCGCTGGAGCGGCTGGAGATACCGCTGCCGAAGGTGTCGGCGGCTTCGAGAATCAGAACATCGCGGCCGGCCAGCGCAAGCGCCCGTGCGCAGGCCAGGCCGACCACGCCGGCACCGACGACGACGCAGTCGACGCCTTCCATCAGAACGTGACCTTGCTGTCCGGGAAGCTGCCGGACTTCTCAAGCCGCTTGAGGGTCGGGGCGAGATCAAGCCCTGTGGCGGCCTTGAGTTGCGCAGCCCGTTCGTGCAGGGCGGCAAGGCTGAGGGCTGCTGGCTCACCCCGTGTGGCGAGGGCCACCACGTTGCCACTGTCGCATTCGGGCAGAGCCAGCACGCGGGCGTCAAAGGCGTCGCTGATACGTTTGAGCTGGGTCTTGAAGCCACGCAACTGGCCGAACAGATTGACCGACAGTACGCCATTTTCGGTCAGGCGCGCGCGACAGGCTTGGTAGAAGGGCAGGGTGGCCAGGGCGCCGGCGCGGGCATGGCGATCGAAACCGTCCACGGCAATCAGGTCCCACTGGCTGTTGTCGCCGGCGACGAATGCCGCGCCATCACCGATCACCACCTGCAGGCGCTCGTCCTCATCCGGCAGCTTGAAGTACTGGTAGGCCACGGCATGCACTTCGGGAGCGATTTCGACCACCGTCGCGCATGCCTCCGGCAGATTGTGGTGCACGAATTTGGCCAGGGAGCCGGCACCTAAGCCGATGAGCAGCACCCGTTGTGGCCAGGCCGTGCCACGAAAGAGCAGGCCGGCCAT
>APMI01030140.1_pt1 | contig 12919 bp, 12 predicted proteins | sample 667938 | NCBI WGS metagenome assembly APMI01 (sample SAMN01084076, study PRJNA167559) | wastewater metagenome | biome: Wastewater | place: Denmark: Ejby Moelle, Odense | collected 2011-11-28 | reverse complement strand
ACCGGCCGGCCGTGGATAACGCTTCTCGCTTCGTGGCGTCCGCCGAATGGGGACCGGTTCACCGTGCCCATTGTGCAGCGCTGGGCCGGAACCTTTCGCCGGGACTCGGCAACCATTGCCGAGGTTACGAGTTCCCGGCCACGGCAGCGGGCGCCTGAATAACGCTTGTCTTGTCGCCGGCGCTCAACTCACGGATCAGGATATCTCGGACCGCCTCGTATTGCCGGGTCAGTTCCGTCTCAAGTGATTTTCCTGGCGCAATCGATTCATTCGCCGCACCGTCTTCGATCTCTTGCAAGAGCTGCGCCAGTTGGGCCGCCCCGACGATCGAAGAGCTGGATTTCCACTTGTGAGCTGCCAGAACGACCGTTGCCAAATCCTGGGAACGCAAGCCGTCTAGGATGGTTTCCAGCAGGCGTGGCGAGTGTTTCAAGTACAGTCCGATCGCGCCTGCAGCGACATCCTTGCGGCCATTCTGGCCCATATTCTTGAGGTTCGCGATAACGCCCATGTCGACGATGGCATTTCCGCTATCGAACATCGGGTCGGTCGCCCCCGGCGAATTGCCCGTCACCGCGAACGCGGCAAGGTATCGTGAAAGCATCTGTTCCAGTTCTTTCATGCGGAACGGCTTGGACAGAAAGCCGCTCATGCCGGCCTCCTGGCAACGCTGCCGGCAATTTGCGGTGGCATTGGCGGTAAGCGCAACGATTGGGCACGGTTGCTCGTTGCGTTCGAGTTCCGTGTGACGAATGATTTGTGTCGCTTCGAAGCCGTCAACACCCGGCATGTGGCAGTCCATGAGAATCAGGTCAAAGCCGCCTTTGGCGGCGGTGGCGACCGCCGCTTCTCCGGATTCGGCCGCAACGACAGTGACGCCCAGCATTTGGAGAAGGGCGACGCCCACCTCGAGGTTCACCGGATTGTCGTCAACCAGAAGAACCCTGCCCGAGAAGCGCCTTGATTCCATCCCTTCCCGCAAATGCTCGGTCGAGGCAGATGCGTCGGCCAATGGAGCGCGGATCGTGAACCAGAACGTTGAACCCTTGCCCAGCACGCTATCGACGCCAACCTCACCACCCATGAGGCTCGCAGCACGCTATCGACGCCAACCTCACCACCCATGAGGCTCGCGAGCTGTTTTGCGATCGCCAGCCCCAGTCCGGTTCCGCCGTAGCGCCGCGTCGTGGTCTCGTCTGCCTGCGTGAAGGCATCGAAGATGGCGTGGACACGTTCGGCAGGGATTCCGCACCCCGAATCGGCGACCTCGATACGCAAGGTGCGCAACCCGTCGGCATCCGGCAGGGAATCGGCGCCCTGGAGGCTGACATGGATTTCACCCGCATCGGTAAACTTGATGGCGTTGGAAACCAGATTGTTCAGAATCTGCGATACACGGGACGGATCGCCGACCACCATCTGGTTGGCCGCGGCCGACAGATCAACGTGCAGGTCCAGCCCTTTTTGGCGCGCTGTATCTGCAAAGAGGGCGACGGTGTCCCGCACGACTTCAGCCGGGCAGAACGGCGAAGCCTCGAGGTCCATGCGACCTGCCTCGATCTTTGAAAAGTCAAGGATCTCGTTGATCAACCCAAGCAGGGTTTCGCAGGAGCGGCGCAGCGTCATCGCATTGCGAGCCAGCGGACCTTTCAGTCCGGACCGCAGCAGTAGTTCGGACATGCCGAGAATACCGTTCATCGGCGTCCGAATTTCGTGCGACATGTTGGCCAGGAAGCGCGATTTTGCCTGGTTCGATGCTTCGGCGACGCGGCGCGCCTCCTCGTTTTCGGCGGCGAGCGACTGAACCGTCAATCTGAGTTCCAGCGAACGTCGACGCTCTTTTGCCTGGCGCCGGGCGGCTCCGAGGGCTACCACGAGAAAAACAGCCAAGGTAAAGGCAATGAACTCATCTGCTCGATTTCGCGACACCAAATGGGCTGCGATTGCCGGAACCAATGCTGGCAAGGCGAGCGCCGCATAGGCCCCGAAGAAGGACGAAAGCGAAAACATGCCGGTCGCTACAACGCCGATCAATGCAATCACCGCCACCAACTGGTACGGGCTACCAGCCGGCGGCAGGAGCAAGGTGCCGACCAGCCCCCACATTGCGCCTGCGAGCGCCGTGAGAGTGATGAACCCCCGCAGCCAGAATTCGGGACGCTTGCGCTTGTCATTTTTGTTGATGTAGGCCCGATAAAGCCAGAAGCGGATCGCCGTCACGCCGATGATTCCAACGATCCAGAACTGAATTTGTACGAGAGGAATCTGCCCGTGTAAGGTCGCGGCTATGACCGCGGCCGCGACAAGTGTCGCGCCAAGAATCATGGGGTTTGCGCGAAACAGGCCATCGACCTGCTCCTCATAGGCGCGACGTCTGATATCGGGATGGATGCTGGCTACCATGTTCCTGTCTTAACTCCAGACGCCCGGATTCGCCGGTTGCGCCAGGCAATCGCAATCAATGTCATTAATCCTATCGGACGAAACAATTCTCCGATCGTCATCCTGCCGGAGTTCGATCCGACGAACTTGGCGAAGCTGCGACACGGCGCAACCGCGTAGCACCAGCGCCGACACTGGATTGCCGGAACCATCGAACACAATACCATCGACCCCAAAGGCACGAAGGTCGTCCATGACTTCGACGATACTTTGCGGCTCGTTTGCAGCTCGGCTGCCAACAAGCAGCCGCAAGATGTCGCTGATATTGGCGAAGTTGCCGGCCACGCGTGCCGAATAGACTTGCAGACGGCGCGACAAGCGTCCCGCAGAAGTCGCGGAACAGAATGCTGCAAATCGTCGTTGTGCTTCGGCAATTGCGTCTTCTTCGTACAGGTGGCAACGCCAGCCGCCAAGTTGTTCACCGTTGAGGCTGTCGCGGCTGCCGCGAATGCTGAGCGCTTCGAGCAGGACTGACGAATACGGGCCGACGGGGCGGTTTCGTGAACTTCCGGCGAGCAGAGAATTCCGTTCGCGGGTACGCTCGCTGTGCATTGCTTCAATCTCGCGCAGCAGGCTGGCGTCCAGGTCAGGCGAGATCTGCCCTAGCGCGTCCGACGCATATTCGAAATCAGCAATGACTACGCTGTAGCAACGTCCCCATACGACCGGGGCCAACTTCAATTGCTCGATCAGGCGACCAGTTGGCATTCCAGATAGCCTCGCACCTCGTCGAGGTTTCGACCTCTCAGAATCACGTCGATCGGAGACGAGCCTGCGAACGGCGCTGCAGTATTGGCCGCACGCAACCATTGACGGAGGCTGGATTCATGACTGAACAGGGCCGAAGCCGCCCGATAGATCCCTAATACGTGGGAGACACGCTCGAGTCTGGCCTGTTGGGTTAAGTGATCATGTTCGTTGTCGCCCCGGAGTCTGGCCTTCGCGTCACGCGTGAGAGCCCAGCGCTCCGCAAGTTGTCCCAAGGCGTGCAGTGCGGCTTTCATCAGGACCGCTTGCCGATCGTCTTGCAGATTTGCGGTCTGGACCGCTTGATGCATCAGGTTCATGGAATCTATCCTTGGACGCCGTGTGGGGAGTTCGGGGAGATTCTCTTCAGTTTCGCGAGGCCCCGACTGTGCTCAACGGCACGATTCGGGAAGGCCACGGTACACAATGCTTTGCATTGTGACATTCGTCACCACGATCGCGAACGTCGCCGGATTGGCTAGTTATTTTGGCCTGGTCGGTCGTTCGACGGCCATCGGAGGCCAGGCCGGCGAGGCCGGACCGACTGATCAATGCCTGTGGCCCGCCCGCGCGACAAGAGCCAGATAACGGTAGATTGACGGGCTGCTGTAGACTGAAGGGGAACCCGGCAACAACGGACGGGTCAGTGCCGAACTGTGCGAGGATTCGGCATCGGCGACAATAATCCGGCTATCGCGCTAATTACCGGACCTGGATCAGGTGTTTTCTGCAGGTAAATCGAAACGCCAGCCCGCGTGGCTAGTTCACGCACGCCCGGATCCTTGCTTCCGGTTAGCAGCACGATCGGCAGGCGAATGGTCGCAGGGTCGTCGCGAAGGGCTTCGCACAGTTCGACCCCGGTCTTCCCCGGCAGAAAGTTGTCGACGACCATCGCATCCGGATAGGCAACTCGACAATAGAGCAGGGCATCGTCCGCAGTCTCTGCTTCTTCTACGGCGTATCCTTCGTCTTCCAGTGCGCGCCGCAACAGAAAGCGTTCAACTTCGTCGTCATCGACGACCAGTACCAGTTTCGATTCGGTTTGCTCCACTCGGTGAATCCTTCGCTGTTTGGTGAATAGCCGATTGCAGCGGAATCCTTCGCGACTTAGTGCGGGTGCGGGAGATCTTGCGCTGGAGAGCACGCTTGCCCAACTCGAGAACGCGTGCCATCCAGCTATTTGGCGATGATCAAACAAAAGGGACTACGCCGCAACCGGCTGCGCAACATCATCGTGATGCAGTACACGAGGTCAACGACGAAACCGGCGCCGTCCCGGAGGTCGAACCCGACCTGCACCTGGTTGCGCCGTCAGTCAGAGGGAAGGTGCTTCCGGGAGTGCTTCAGGCAATGGCGGCGGGTACTGTATGCGAACACGTTTCGCAGGCAATACGGTCGGTTCGGGTTCCGCCGGAGGCCGAAGCCGGTGGTAGATTGCCAGTACCTTGGGAACATACTCACGTGTCTCGGGAAACGGCGGTACCTGTCGTCCGTACCGCAACACGGCGTTTTCGCCGGCATTGTAGGCGGCCAGGACGAGCGCAAGATCGTGTCCGAACTGCTCCAGCAAACTGTGCAGATAGGCCACGCCTGCGCGGATATTGCGGTCCGGCCGCCAGAGCAACTCTGCCGTTGCGACTCCGAAGCGCCTTGCCGTATCGGGGAGCAGTTGCATCAATCCTTGCGCGCCCTTCGGGGAAAGGGCACTGGCGTCGTAGCCCGACTCGACCTGAATTACCGCGTGAACAAGCGCCGGATCGACCTTGAACTCGTTTGCGGCTCTTGCGATTTCACGCTGAAAACGCAACCCGTTGAGACTGGCTGGTACCGTCGTCGGCTGAACGGGCGCAGGAACGTCATCGGCCTGGGCCTTTGCCAATTTGTATTGCTCCGGCGACGGCAGCGATAAGGTATAGGGATCCTTCCATACTCGTTCAGCCGGGCCCGGCGATTCTGCTCCGGCCGGTCCCGAAAAACCCGAACCGAGCGCCAAGATCAGAGTCGCGACTTGTCGATAGCTAACGCCCCTGCCTGCAGTCCCGCTACCGGCGCGGGCGAGTGAAAATCGCGCCGGCCGCTGCAACGAGTCAGTGGCGGGCCTAGTAGGCATTGCGATCCTTCAGGACGATCAGTATCGTGCGCATGATGATCATCAGGTCGAGTTTGAGCGACCAATTGCGAAGATACTCGAGATCATAGTCGATTCGCCGCTTCATCTTGTCCAGGGTCCGCGTTTCGCCACGCAGCCCGTTTATCTGCGCCCAGCCTGTGATCCCTGGCTTGACTTTGTGGCGAACCATGTATCCCCTGATCAGTTTTCTGTACATCTCGTTGTGTGCAACCGCATGTGGCCGCGGCCCGACAATGCTCATCCGACCCTGCAACACATTGATGAACTGTGGAAGTTCGTCCAGCGATGTCCTGCGCAGTAAGGAGCCAAGCGGCGTGATCCGTGCATCGTTCCGGGTCGCCTGAATTATGTCACGCCCGTCCTCCATCACGGACATCGACCTGAACTTGTAGACCATGATCTCCTTTCCGTCCAGTCCGTACCGCCGCTGGCGGAACAGAATCGGACCTGGAGAAGATAGCCGCACGCCGATGGCGATTGCGAGCATAAAAGGGGAGACCAGCACCAGTATCAGCAGCGCAAGAACGATATCGCTTGTACGCTTGATCAAGCCGTTCATACCCGAGAATGGCGTATCACATACTGCCACTACCGGCATGCCGTTGATGTCGTCCATTCGCGCCTGGATCAAATCGGTGACAAATATGTCCGGCACGAAATAAACCGACGCAGTGGTATCCGCAAGGTCGTCCAGCAGGTTGAGGATTCTCGGCTGGGTGGTCATGGGCAACGACAGGTAGATCAGATCGATGCCCTGGTCGCGGACGAATGTGGCGACGTCGCACATCGGGCCAAGTAGGGTCACCTCGCCGATATTGCCAAGCCGGTTTCGCGACCGGTCGTCAAAAAACCCGAGAAACCTGGTACCCAGGTAGGGACTTTCACTGATCTCGCGAGACAATTGAAGTCCGAGGTCGTTTGCGCCGACGATCACGGATCGGCGCACGTTCGCTCCCATCGAAACGACTCGCGGCACGATGGTGCGCAACAGGACGTGACAGCAGACCTGTGCAACGGGAGCGAGGATTGCCCAGTTGCGCAGCACCTCGGGCGGGAAGACCTTCAAGTAACCGCTGGCATAGCCAAAGAAAAGCAGGATGAAAGCCAGCAACAACCAACCCAGCAACACGTCACGCAGCATCACCCCGAACCGGGCGGTCATATATGAGCGTCCCGGAAAGCCCAGAGAGAAGACGATTAGCGCCAAGATGATGTATGGCGCCCCAATCGCTTCCTCGAAATACCAGCCAATGGCGAGAAGAGAGGCGATCAGCGCCAAGGGATCAAGGAAGGATATGACCAGCCGGGTCAGGCTCAGCCTTGACTTGAGAAACGGGTGCTGTCGGTTTAACACTGCGTCCATTGGGTCCTTTGATGCCGACTTTGGTCGGGCTGCCCCGTAGCTTGACTCCAGCGAGGCATATTTAACGGCCGAACGCTGTGTTCGCCCGTAGAGTGAAATGAGCAGGGTCGTCCTGATCGCGAGACACTCAGTGAAAGGCCACTTAGACGCATCAATTGTGGCACACCCATGGAACGCCAAACCTGTGCCAGCCCAATTTTACACTTGACGAAATCCCCCCGATGCCTTTGCACCGTTGCGCCGCATGGACGACCGATCTGCAGGAACCGACCATTGACAGACAAGCTTCCAATATCCGGCCGAGTCCGACAGTCGAGGCGCTGTTCGATGCCGTCCAGGTCTGCGAGATTTCCCTCGGCGTGGCGTCCCGGCATCAGTTCGAAGCCTGGGTACGCGGTCCGCTGAATTCGCTGATACCGCATTTCGGTCTTCTGGTTTGGAGCAGCGGTACGGACTGCCGCCCAGGAGCGCTTCGGGTGTTTCAAGGGGATTCCGGTGGGCTGCTTTCCTTTCAGCCTCCCGGATTCGACGCAACGCGGTTTGGAATGGAGGCGCGACGCAGGTGGCGACTGGCCGACCGGGTTCCGACTCGTCTGAGTTCTAAGTGTCTGGCTGTGGATTCGTCGTCGCTGGCCCCTCCAGGCGTGGAGTACGTGGTTCACGGGGTTCAGCCTTTGCTTGGCGAACCGGAGACGCTGCTCGCTTTGATCTGCGCCACCAGTGGCGAAATTGAAGAAACGATGCTGCTGACCCGTCTGATCGCTCCGTTTCTGGTCCTTGCGCTTCATCGGGTCGATTGTGCCACTTCCCCGCACAAACCCGCCCTCGCGGTCAGCCAGAGCCCGGCGTGTCACTCACCGCTTAGCAGACAAGAGATCCGGATACTCGAGTGTATTCGCGACGGAATGACAAACGCCGCAATCGGTTCCGCGCTGGAGATCAGCCCCTTTACAGTGAAGAGCCATTTGCAGCGAGTCTTTCGCAAGTTCCAGGTGTCAACTCGAACGCAGGCGGTGGCAGTGGCGTTGTCACTCGGGATCATTGGTCTCGGCTCCCAAACCGCAGCATCACTCACCCGGTAGCTCGGCGCGAAGGAGTGGCGGTAGAATCGCCCGCGAGCAAATTTTCGCTGGCGGCAGTCCGTTTCTGGTTCGACAGGGACGCGTCTGAATGATAAGACGCATATTTTCAGTCAAGTGACCCGGGTCGTTGGAGGCGTTCGCGATGCTGGAAAAATGCCTTCGATGAGACCCGCTGACCATCCGGCAGTCGCGCGCGTCGTGCCGTTTGTCATCTTCATCGCATTTCTGCCAGTCGGACAGGCGCTGCAGTCGCTTTTGCCCGACGCTGATTTGCGGTGGCTTTACGGCGTGCAGGTTCTCCTGACCGGTCTCGCACTTTTGCTGTTCTGGCGTGAATACGGCGAACTGCACGTGCGCGCCGCTGCGCCAATGACAGATGTTCCGATTGCAATCTTTTCGGGCATTCTGGTATTCGTGCTCTGGATCAGTCTCGACTACCCGATATTCCGTTTGGGCGACGCCGGTGCCGGCTTTGACCCGCGTCTTAGCGATGGGAACCTCGATTTCGCCTTGGTAAGCCTCCGTGTGACCGGCGCGGTGCTCGTGGTTCCTGTCATGGAAGAACTGTTTTGGCGTTCCTTTCTAGCACGGTGGATCGATCGTCCGGGCTTTCTCGAGCACCTGCCACAGCGACTCAGCATGAGAGCAATCGCCCTGTCGTCAATTGTTTTCGCAGTCGAGCACACGCTCTGGGTTGCCGGGCTGCTGGCAGGAATTGTCTACGCCGCGTTGTATCGGCACAGCGGCAATTTATGGATACCGATCTTGTCCCACGCCGTGACCAACGGCGTGCTCGCCTGGTGGGTGGTACATACCGGGAACTGGCAATTCTGGTGAACGCGCAAGACCGGGTTGGGCAAGGTCTTTGCTATACTCGAATCATGAGACTTGACGCTTGCCGAACCAAGAACTTAGCCAATACTTTGATCGCGCCGCTCGTCTTTGTGGCGTCTGTCACAAGCAGCAACGTGCATGCTGACGAAGCCGATGCGCTGAATTTTCTCGTCGGCGAGACGATTACCTACGACGACAACCTCTTCCGGATCTCGGATTCGGCGTCCGACCAAACCTTGTCCGGAACGTCGAATCGCGACACTAAACGAAGCGACATGGTGTCGACGACCTACGTAGGTGTCACATTCGACAAGCTGCTGAGCCGGCAGAACCTTCATGCCGACATCCTGTACAACATCAACCGCTACTCGCATTACTCAACGTTGGATTACAACGGGCTGCGCGCGAATGCCAACTGGGGCTGGCAACTCGGAAACTACCTGAAGGGATCATTGGCGTACGAGCGTAACAGAACGCTGGTCGATTTCGGAAGCCTCAATCCGGAAGACCGGGACAACGCGCGTGACGTCAATACCTACGACAGGTTCTATGCCAGCGCCGACTGGTGGTTTCATCCGGAATACTCGTTCGGTGTTGGCTATTCGCGTTCCGCCAGCAGCTACACCTCGGCACAAAGGCAGGCAAACGAGTATGATGCGGACGCTGTGGAGTTGAACGCAAAGTTCCAACCGAATTCGGGTAACCTCATCGGCCTGAGTCTGCGGCAGACCAAGGGAAGGTATCCGAATCGGCAGACTTCGCCCAATCCTGTTGGCGGGAATGTCGTTGCGACGGTCGACAACAGTTTCGACCAGACCGATGCCGAGGTGAATGGGGATTGGCGCCTGACCGGGCAGAGCCGCTTTTTCGGGCGTCTCGGCTACACGACACGTACCCACGACCAGGTCTCGGAACGCGACTTCTCAGGATTGACGGGCCGTCTGACCTACGACTGGGCGTTTGACGGCAAGACCAACCTGAACATCGGGATTCGCCGCGAGATCGGCGCGGTCGACGACATCGATGCTGCCTACGTGCTGACGGACGGGGTTTCGTTGAATCCGGTATGGAATCCGACCTCTAAGATCAGTCTGGCGGGGAAGTACGACTGGAGCAAGCGCCGGTATGAAGGGGATCCGTTTCGCGTCATAGGCGCAGGAACCAACCCGTCGTTGCAGTCGGTGCGCAAGGATACGGTGAATACAGCCAGTGTTTCGGGCACTTATACGCCGCTACGCAGCCTGCGACTGATCCTGACACTGCAGCACGAGCGCCGTTCGTCGACGCGTGAGTTCGTGCCCTATCGAGACAACCTTGCCTCTTTCTCGGCACAGCTGTCGTTTTGAAGGCTCGGTCCGTTGTGGGGGAAATCGCCCGTTTCTGGGGCGCCTGCCTCATTCGGCGCAAGGTAAATTTGTGTGGAGCAGCCTTGACGGTCCCTAGACTCGCCTTGTTCTACTATACTATTTGAATAGTTTCGCTTGATAGCGATACCAGTTGCCGATTGGACTGGTGTGCATCATGAGCAAGCAACTGAATTGCGCAGTGGCCGGGTTTGAACCGATTCGGGTTTTAGTAGTTTGCTGGATGTGGCACGATGATTGCTGGATACCGGAGGCGTCGCTCAGGTTTTGCGCGATGGCGGACCGGCCGGCTGGCAGATTGTCATTTGCTCTTTTGAGGGGGTCAAGATGAAACGTTTATTCTCGTGCTGGTTATTTTCGGTAGTTCTCGCTCTAGGAGTCAGCGCTCCGGCATTCGCTGGCGGTGACGGCGATGGGCACCACCATGGTGGCGGCGGTGATCCGAGTGCCGACATAACGAAGTCCTTCGGCAAGGTGTTCTGGAGCGATCGAAACATCGGGAGAGAGATTGACAGGGCGTTCAACTTCACGGTGGGTTCTCAGAGTTCATTCAGCGCAATGATCCTGTCCTTCGGGATTGACGATTTCGTCGGTTCGATCATCGGGCGGCAAGGGAACCCGTTTTCCGAGTCATTCAACATCGACGACGGCAGGACCACTTTCTCTACCCTGCTCGGACCCGGCAGGTACTCGTTCGTCTTGCAGGGGACGGTCGCTGATGCCCCGGCAGCATACTTTGGCGGGTTTTCGGCTGTACCCGTGCCCGAACCCGCGGAATGGATGATGATTGTCGCTGGTGTTGCGATGATGGGTTTTGTCGTTTCGCGCCGACGCAATATTGGCTAGTTGGTGTGTCGCTGTTTGCGAAACGGCGGGGAACCCCGCCGTTTCCGTTTTCGTCTCTCGCGGTTTCCGGGCCGAGCGGAGTGGGAACAAGCGGCGCTACCGCTGGCCCAACCGTACATTGGAAGAACTCCGACGCTGAGATTTTGGAACGACTGCTGTCGCAATACGGCGACAGCATCTGGCTCCGTGCAAGTCGATTCGATTGAAGGGTACTTTGGAGCGGCGGCTTGTTACAATTCCACAGGGCACGCCAATGAGTACTGGCACGTTGTTGCGGGCCGGATTGCGCACGGATATCTGGATTAGCTAACAGAGGTTCATGCTATATGTTTCGTTCGACGTTGATGGCGCTCTCCGCATTGCTTGCCTTGTCGGCCTGCGGGGAGAGATCTGCCGACGAGAAAAAGGTGGCCACCCAGGTGGCCGCCAAGGTGAACAAGGGTGAGATTTCGGTTCATCAGATCAACAATGTCCTGGCACGCGCGGGCGGCGTCAAGCCTGAGCAGGCCAAGTTGGCAAGCAAGCAGATTCTCGACAAGTTGGTCGAGCAGGAACTGCTCGTGCAACAGGCGATGGAAAAGAAGCTCGATCGCGATCCGCGCGTCATGCAGGCAATCGAAGCGTCGAAGCGCGAAATTCTTTCCCGCGCCTACCTCGAGCAGGCGACCAGTGGCGCGGGCAAGCCGGACGACTCATCGATCAAGGGTTTCTACGACAAGAATCCCGCCCTGTTCAAGGATCGCCGCGTTTTCACCCTGCAGGAACTCGTTGTCAATGCGAGCCCGGAGCAGGCTGCGGCGATCCAGGAACAAACGAAGCAGGCCAAGTCGATGGAGGAACTGGTCAGGTACCTCAAGGATCAGAAGATCCCGTTCAACGCCAACGCGGGCGTAAAGGCCGCAGAACAGTTGCCTCTCGAAATACTTCCCAGGTTCCACGAGATGAAAGACGGTCAGACTGCGTTGATACCGACACCGGCGGGTCTGACGCTGGTCCATCTGGCGGCATCACAGTCACGCCCGATGGACGAGGCCGCAGCCAAACCCTTTATCGAGCAATACCTGACCAATCAGAGGCGTACTGAAATCGCCACTGCAGAGATCAAGCAACTTCGTGAAAAGGCGAAGATCGAATACGTAGGTGACTTTGCCAAGTCCGACGCCGATTCTCCCGCATCGCAGGTGCCGCAGACAGCACCCGCGGCACCGCCGGCCGCCGCCAAGCCGGTCGACAAGTCACTGGAAAAAGGCATCTCGAGTTTGAAATGATCCCGGGTTCTGTCCAGCCGGGTCCGCGCGGGTTATCGGGTTGGCGGTAGCGGCTGGTGCAGCAGCGCTCTGACCAAGTCGTTGCAGAGCCCGCAGTAGTCAGTTTGGTGAGAACTGTTTGCCCGCAGGACGAGGAAAAGAGCCCGATGAGTGCATACATCAAGTCTTTGACAACACTGCTGCTCTGGCTGCAGTTGGCCATTGTTGGCAGTGCGTTCGCTGCGGACAGCAAGGCCGAATACGTGCTCGGTCCCGGCGATGTGATCCGCATCACCGTGTTCCAGAATCCAGATTTGACGCTCGAAACCCGCGTTTCCGAAAACGGCGCCATTAGCTTCCCTTTGATCGGGCAGGTGCCGGTGGGTGGGCTCAATGTCTCGGAAGCAGAGAAGAAGATCGGCAAGGCGCTGCGCGATGGCGGCTTCGTCCTCCAACCGCAGGTCAACATCCTGCCGCTGCAGATTCGCGGCAACCAGGTTTCGGTGCTTGGGCAGGTCAATCGTCCCGGCCGCTATCCCCTGGATGTGCTCAATGCAAAGGTTACCGACCTGCTCGCCATGGCGGGCGGCATTATGCCGAGTGGCGCCGACACCTTGGTCCTCACCGGCACGCGCAACGGCAAGCTGATCCGTCAGGAAATCGACCTACCGTCCATATTTCTCGGCAATCGGCCAGATCTCGACCTGCCCATTGCCGGCGGCGATGCAATCTACGTGCATCGAGCACCGGTCTTTTACATCTACGGAGAAGTGCAACGTCCCGGCGCCTACCGTGTCGAACGCGAAATGACGTTGATGCAGGCTCTTGCACAGGGCGGCGGCCTGACGATCCGCGGTACCCAG
>APMI01012902.1_pt1 | contig 12922 bp, 12 predicted proteins | sample 667938 | NCBI WGS metagenome assembly APMI01 (sample SAMN01084076, study PRJNA167559) | wastewater metagenome | biome: Wastewater | place: Denmark: Ejby Moelle, Odense | collected 2011-11-28 | reverse complement strand
AACCCGATCCGCCGCGCCGGTTCCTCGGGTTCCGCCTTGGGCACGGCGCGCAGCATTACCGACAACTGGCTGACATGCTGGATAAGCTGGGTTTTCATGCCCTCCTCGTCCCGGCCGTAAAAGGTCAGGATGTCGGGCGCGAAATAGCCCAAGCCCTCGATTGTCAGCACCCCGGCATCCGATCCGGCAAAGCCAAGCGCCACCTCGTGATTGGCGTCCAGTTGCTGTTCAAAGTTGCGGATATAAAGGACCAGCCGCTCATGCGCCCATTCGGCGGGGCTTTTCTCGATCAGAGGCGATTCCTCGGGTTCCGGCAGGGGTCTGCCCGCGAACAATGCCTGATCGTCGGTCAGCGCACCTTTGGGCGGGGTCACGTCGGCGGCACGGGTGACGGCATTGTCAAGGGCGGCTTCGGCCTCGGGGGTCAGCTTTGCCATGTCATCCTCCTGCCGCCTGCCAGAGCCATGCCCCATCCGCCCGCAGGCTGCGGGAAACCTTGCCCCGCCGCAAGAGCCAGTTGAGATGCGCCACCGCTTCGGCCAGCGCAAGGCCGAACTCGCCCTCGCCGATCTCGCGCTTGAAAAGCGCAGGAAAGGTTTCGGCAGCGGTCATCGGCACGGCAAGGCGGGCGGTCAGCCGCTCCAGCGCCTGTTCGTGGTTTTCCGCCATCTGGCGCAGCCGGAAGGGCAGGCCGGTGAACGGTAGCTTGTGGCCCGGCAGCACCAATTGGCGGTCCCGCGCATGTGGCGCGAAGGCGCTGCACGAGGTCAGCCAGTCTTCCAGCGGGTCGGCATCGGGTTCGGTCGGATAAACGCCGATATTGGGCGAGATGCCGGGCAGGAACTGATCTCCGCCAAGTATCAGATCGCCCTCCACGCTCCACAGCGTCGCATGGTCTGGGGCATGGCCATGACCCAGACGGATGCGCCAGTCGCGGCCCCCGGCGCAGATCACATCGCCTTCGTCGATGCGGGTAAAACCCACCGGCAGCGGGTGAACGACATCGGCAAAGTTGAAGGGCCGTTCGGCCTCTCGCTTGGCCAGCAGCGCGGGCGAGGTTCCGGCACGCATCAGGAAGTCGCGGGCCAGCGGGGTCAGGGCGGGCTGCACGTCCAGCGTGAGCATCCGGGCGTAAAGCCAGGCGGTGCGGGTGGCCAGCAGTTCTGCGCCCCGGTCCTGAAACCAGCCGGCAAGGCCCACATGGTCGGGGTGGTGATGGGTCAGGATAACGCGGGTGACGGGCTTTCCCGTCAGCGGGCCGTCGAGCAGCGCCTGCATCATGGCCCGCGACTTGCCGCTGTTCATGCCGGTATCCACCAGCGTCCAGCCGGGGCCATCGTCCAGCGCGTAAAGGTTTACATGGTCCAAGGCCATCGGCAGGGCCATGCGCAGCCACAGGATACCGGGGGCGATTTCAACCGCCGCACCGGGGGTGGGGGCATCCGGGAAGGGGAAGGTAAGGGCGTCGGGCATGGGGGGAGTCATCGCCGATGGGGCGTTGAAGGGGAAGGGGGTATGACGCTGCGGCGGGTGGCGCCTGGGAAACGCATTGCGTTTCCGCCGCCCGTGCGTAAGGCCAAAACCCGAGTCGGTTCAGCCAGAGAAGCGGAGGGCAGCGCCCACCGGGGGCGGGGCGGGAGCTGGCCGGTGGCTTTGGGCAACCGACCGAACAAGCTCTATGGTCTGCGCATGGCAGAGGCGATGGCCTCTGCCATAGAAGGCGCGGGCCGCCGTAGGGTGCGTGACTTCACGCACCATTCCGCCTCAGCCCGCCAGCGCCTCGGGCGTCAGGGCATAGATGCCCTCGGCCCCCTCGCGCATCTGGGCCAGAAGGGCGGTGTGTTCCGGCAAAAGGCGGCGGATCATGAAGCGGGCCAGCGGTTCGCGGGCCGGGTCCGACAGCGCGGCGGTCAGGTGGTAATGCGCACCCAGCACTCGGGCGAAGGCGCGCAGATAGGCCACGGCACCTGCGTTGCGGTCGTTCGGCGCCATGGCCAGCAGCGCCTCGGTCCCCTCGCGCAGGGCCTCGGCGGCGTTCCAGACATCTTTGGACAGATCGGGCAGGGTGCTGCGCGCCGCTCCTGCCGCGGTCTCGATCTCGCCCAGCAGGCGAAAGGCGGCCTCACCCCCGTCCATCATCTTGCGGCCCACAAGGTCCATCGCCTGAATGCCGTTGGTGCCTTCGTAAATCGACGTCACCCGCACATCGCGGCCGAACTGCGCGGCACCGGTTTCCTCGATAAAGCCCATGCCGCCGTGGACCTGCACGCCCAGATAGGCGACCTCATTGCCGACGTCGGTGCCATAGGCTTTGGCGATGGGCGTCAGAAACGCTGCCCGTGCCGCCCAAATGGCCTCGCCCGTGGCGCGCGCCATGTCCAGCGCCACGGCGCAAGCCAGACCAATGGCGCGGGCGGCGAAGGTTTCTGCCTTCATCTGGCCCAGCATCCGGCGCACATCGGCATGGTCGATGATCGCGCCGTCGCCAAGCGGGGTCTTGCCCTGCTTGCGCTCACCGGCATAGGCCAGCGCCTGTTGAAACGCCGCCTCGGCCACCGCCACACCCTGCATCCCCACGCCAAGGCGGGCGTTGTTCATCATGGTGAACATCGCGGCCATGCCGCCATGCTCCTTGCCGATAAGCCAGCCGGTCGCGCCCTCATAGCTCATCACTGCGGTCGGAGAGCCATGCAGGCCCAGCTTATGCTCCAGGCTGACGACCTTCAGGCTGTTCCTCTGTCCCAGGCTGCCATCCTCGTTCGGCAGGAATTTCGGTACCATGAACAGGCTGATGCCGCGCGTGCCCGGCGCGCCGTCGGGCAGGCGGGCAAGGACCAGATGGCAGACGTTCTGCGAAAAATCGTTGTCACCCCAGGTGATGAAGATTTTCTGTCCTGTCACCGAATAGGTGCCATCGCCATTCCTCTCGGCCTTGGTCCGCAGGGCGCCCACGTCGCTGCCAGCCCCCGCCTCGGTCAGGTTCATGGTGCCGCACCATTCGCCACTGATCAGCCTGGGGATATACAGCGCCTTGATCTCATCGCTGGCGTGATGCTCCAGCGCCTCGATCTGGCCTTGCGTCATCAGCGGGTTCAGTTGCAGCGCAAGGCAGGCGCTGCCCATCATGTCATTCACGCAAGTTGCCAGCGTCAAGGGCAGGCCCATGCCGCCCTGTTCGGGGCTGGCCGCCATGCCGACCCAGCCGCCTTCGGTGATGGCGCGATAGCCCTCGGCATAGCCGGGCGAGGTGCGCACCACGCCGTTTTCCAGCCGGGCGGGCACCTTGTCGCCCTCGCGATTCAGGGGGGCGAGGGTGTTTTCGCACAATTTGCCCGCCTCGGACAGGATCGCCTCAACCGTCTCTGGCTGCGCCTCGCCGAACATCTCGGTCCCGGCGACCTGACCAAAGCCGACCACCTTGTCCAAGAGAAAGTGGAAGTCGGAAAGCGGGGCGCGATAAGGCATGGCAGTCTCCTTCGGGCGGCTTGGCAAACGGGCCATTGCCGGGTAATGGCGGCCGGGTAGGGCGTTGGGCCGAAGTTACCCGCCGCCACATTTCCTTCAACAGTGAACGCTACGTCACTCATGCCCGCGACCTTGCGACTTTCTGCCAACCCCGAAGGCATCGACCGTGCCGTGACGCTGTTGCGCACGGGGGGGCTTGTCGCCTTTCCGACCGAAACGGTCTATGGCTTGGGGGGCGACGCACGCTCTGACCTTGCCGTGGCACGGATTTTCGAGGCCAAGGGCCGCCCCCGGTTCAACCCGCTGATCGCCCATGTCGCCGATCTGGAAATGGCCGAAACGCTGGCGCTGTTTGATGGCCGCGCGCGGGCCGTGGCTGCGGCCTTTTGGCCCGGCCCGCTGACATTGGTTTTGCCGCTGCGCCCCGAGGCGGGCCTGTCGCCGCTGGTCACCGCAGAACTGCCGACGGTCGCAATCCGCCTGCCGGCCCATCCGGTGGCACGGGCGCTGCTGCGGGCTTTTGGCGGGCCTTTGGCGGCGCCCTCTGCCAACCCTTCGGGCAAGATCAGCCCGACGCGGGCCGACCATGTGCTGGCCGGGCTGGATGGCCTGATCGAAGCCGTGGTCGATGGCGGGGCCTGTGCGGTGGGGGTGGAATCCACCATCCTTGGACTTGATGGTCCGCCCAGCCTGCTGCGCCCCGGCGGCGTGCCGGTCGAGGCGCTGGAAGGCCTGCTTGGCCCCCTTGCCAGCGGGGGCAATGCAGCCAAGCCCAATGCTCCCGGCCAGCTTCTCAGCCATTATGCCCCGGGCGCGGCGGTGCGGCTGAATGCGGAAGCCGCCCGTTCGGGTGAGGTGCGATTGGGCTTCGGGCCGGGCGCGGCCGATCTGAACCTGTCGCCGACGGGCGATCTGGTTCAGGCCGCCGCGAACCTGTTTCACCTTCTGCGACAGGCCGACGCACTGGCTGGCCCGCAAGGCACAATCGCCATCGCCCCGATCCCTGATCGCGGTCTTGGCCGTGCCATAAACGACCGCCTGCGCCGCGCGGCCGCCCCCCGGCCCTGATCTGCTTTCACATTGGCCCAAAGATCACGAAGGGCCGGGGGCAGCGCCACCCGTGGCACCCGCCGCTCAGAACCCCGCTTCCAGCCGCTCCAGCAACGCCGCCAGCATCGCCTCGCACCGCGCCATCTGCTCGACCGTCACGAACTCGTCCGGCTTGTGGCCCTGCGCCATCGACCCTGGTCCGCAGATCACCGTGGGAATGCCCAGCCGCTGGTCGAACAGCCCGCCCTCGGTTCCGAAGGCCACCTTGATCGTGCCATTGGCCCCGGTCAGCCCCTTGACGAAATTGACCACCGCCGCCTCTGACGGCGTGCCGAGGCCGGGGTAATCCCACAGCCGTTCGATGCGAATTTCCGCCTCGGGGAAGTCCTCGCGCAGGGGGGCCACGATGTCCTCGGCGCCGATGCGCAAGACCTCGATCAGCCGGTCCACATCTTCACCGGCAAGCGAGCGGATCTCGAAATCGGCGACGGCGGTGTTCGGCACGATGTTGACCTGCACCCCGCCGTTCAGCTTGCCGACATGCAGCGTGGTATAGGGCACGTCATAGTCGCCGTCGCGCAGGCCGTGTTCAACAACGAAGCCCTGCGTATCGCGCAGCAGGTTGACGAAATCCGCCGCCAGATGCAGCGCGTTCAGCGCAAGCGGGGCCAGCGCCGAATGCCCCTCGCGTCCCACGCAAGTCGCCCGCAGCGCGACCTTGCCCTTGTGGCCGGTGGCAACCTGCATTCCGGTCGGCTCTCCCACGATGCAGAACCGGGGTTTGACCGGCGCCGCGCCCAGCAGGTCGATCAGGCTACGCACCCCCATGCAGCCGATTTCCTCGTCATAAGACAGCGCCAGATGCAGCGGCACGGCCAGCGGGCGTTGCGCCGCCGCCAGCATGGCCGCGATGGCGCAGGCGACAAAGCCCTTCATATCGGCGGCACCCCGCCCGTAATAGCGGCCCGCCTCTTCGGTCAGGGCAAAGGGGGGCTTGGTCCAGTGCTGCCCCTCGACCGGAACCACATCGGTATGGCCCGACAGCATCACCCCGCCCGCGCCCGCCGGCCCGACCGTGGCGTAAAGATTGGCCTTGCCCCCCGATGCGTCGGGAATCAGCACAGCCTCTATCCCCGCCTCGGCCAGCAGGTCGCGCACCCACAACATCAGGTCGATGTTCGGGCGCGAGGATACGGTGTCAAAGGCCAGCAGGCGGGCAAGAATGTCGCGCGGGGTCATGGCGGTCTCCTTCCCGCCCATGGCTAGCGCGATGCGGCGGCAGGGGAAAGCGGGGCAGCGGCATTTCGCGGCAGGAATTGCCGTCTTGCCCGCTTTCCAACCTGCGGCAGGGGTGCCATGGTCGGCCCGCCGCCCCGGGCACACGCCGCTTGACAGGAGTATCAGGGCCATGACGACCGGATCTTTTCGCCTTTGCCTGCTGAGGGCGCTTTGCGGCGGCGTGCTGATCGCCCTGACCTTGCCCCTGCGCGCCGAGGTTGCCGCCGAGGCAAAGAAGCCCAACCTTGTGGTCAATGCGGCGCCGTCTGCGCCGGGCGGCGCGATGACGCTGGTCATGGCGCAGGAGTTGTATGCGATCGGGCTGGCCCGCAAGGATGCGCTGACCGCTGTTACGGCGGCCAGGCTGGCCGCGTCAGTCGATGCGAAGCCGGTCGAGCGTAGCCCGAAAACGGACGGTACTGCGCTTGCCGAACAGCCGGATGGTGCCGATGCGCCGGTTGATACCGCCGCGATGCTCGCCAAGGCGCGGGAGCTTGCGGGCGAGGACGAAACCCTGGCCGGTCTGGTCGAGGATGCCGAGGCCGAGGCCGCGCGCAGCCGCAGCGCCAGCGCGTCGGAAACCCTTTCGCGCCTGTCTGCGGGCCAGACCGATGTGTGGGAGGTGCCGTTTTTCGGTGGTTCCTATGCCGAGGTCGCGGTGATCGGCGACGGCGATGCCAACCTTGACGTTCTGGTCACCGATGAGAATGGCAATACGATCTGCTATGAGGTGGGTTGGTCGGACAGGATGTCTTGCAACTTCACCCCGTCCTGGAACGGCTATTTCCATGTGACGGTGCAGAACAACGGCAGCAAGCGGAACAGCTATTACCTCTTGACGAACTGAGCGCCTGGCGGGGCGAACACGCGCCCTATGCCTCGCGCCAGAGCGGGCTCAGCATCTCGCGCAGCGCGGCAAAGGCGGCCTCGCGCCCGTCGCATCGCGCACCTGCCTTGACCGATACGCTGCTGGCCCAACCAAAACGCGGGGCCATGGCAGGGTTCAGCGCAATCTCCAGCCCCTTGTCGCTGGCGGTGACGGAAACCACGGCGTCCTCGTCGCCGAAATCCTCGTCATTCAGCTCGAACCATACCGGGCCGCCGGCAAGCGGCTGGCGGAACAGGGCATAGCCCTCGTCATCGCCCTCGACAAAGCCGACAAAGCGGAACCCGTCATCCTCGGCCACGGTGGCATAGACGGCCTTGATCGTCACATCGGCCATGATGATCTTTCCCTCAGGTCCATTTCGCAATCGGGGGCAGGCTCATCAGAACCGCATTGGCATCATGCCCGGTTTCAAGGCCGAATTTGGTGCCACGGTCGTAAACGAGGTTGTACTCGGCATAAAGCCCGCGATGGACAAGCTGCGCCTCGCGGTCGGCCTCGGACCAAACCGTGCCAAGGCGGCGTTCGGTGACCGGCAGGAAGGCGGGCAGGAAGGCCTGACCCACCGCTTTGGTAAAGGCGAAATCGGCCTGCCAGTCGTCGGTGTTCAGATCATCATAGAAGATGCCGCCCACCCCGCGCGCCCTGCCGCGATGCGGCACGAAGAAATACTCATCGGCCCAGGCCTTGAAGCGGGGGTAATAGCTGGGATCGTGCGCGTCACAAGCCGCCTGCATCTGGCCGTGGAAATGCGCGGTATCCTCGGCATATTCCAGACAGGGGTTCAGGTCGGCCCCGCCGCCGAACCACCAGGCACCTGGCGTCCAGAACATGCGGGTGTTCATGTGGACTGCGGGGCAATGGGGGTTCTGCATATGGGCGACCAGGCTGATGCCCGATGCCCAGAACCGCGCGTCGCTGTCCATCCCCGGCACACCGCGCGCGGCCATGGCCTTTTGCGCGCGCTCGCCAAGGGGGCCATGCACCTCGGACCAGTTGACGCCAACCTTCTCGAACACGCGACCGCCACGCATCACACTCATGATACCGCCGCCGCCGTCTGGCCTTGTGGTGGGCGTAACCTCGAACCGGCCCGCCTTGCCGGGGCCGGGCAAATCCTCCAGCCCCTCAAAGGCCGCGACGATCCGGTCGCGCAGGGTGCGGAACCACTGGGCGGCTTCGGCCTTTTCGGCGGTGAATGGTTCTGGCATCGGCCCCTCCGGCAGTTCAGCCTCTGTTAGCACCGGGGGCGAGCAGGCTCAACGCGGGTGATATGGCATATCGTGCCGCCTCGGCTATACTGGCGCAAGGTTGAAGGGTGGAGAGTGCCATGAAAACCAAGGCTTTGTCGCTGCTGATTCTGCTGGCCGCCTGTGGCACGCCGCAAGAGCGTTGCATCAATGGTGTGACCAGGGATCAGCGCACGCTGGACCGGCTGATCGCGGAAAGCGAAGGCAACATCCGGCGCGGTTACGCCTATGAGGAAGAAACTGTCTATGTCCCGGTGTGGGAGCCTTGCTGGTATGGCCCGCCCGTGGCCGAGGGGCAAAAGCCGCGGCCCCCGCGCATGTGCATGGAGGAAGAGGCCCGCACCACCCGCAAGGCGGTGGCGATTGATCTGAAGGCCGAGGCGCGCAAGCTGGAGGGGCTGAAGGCCAAGCGCGCGCAGCTCGCAAGAGCCTCTGCCCCGGCGGTGGCCCAATGTCGGGCGCAATATCCAGAATAGGGCAGGCGCGGTCTGGCAACGATTGCCGCTTGCCCCGCAGTCTGGCGAGGGGCATCGCCTTCGCCACAGGGTGACATTGGCCGCGCGAATCGCCGGGTCCAGAAGGCCCGGCCAGCGCCCACCCGCCATCGGCGGGCGTTTCACACACACCGGCTCCGGCACTGGCCTCTCGGCGTCTCTGGTGGAACCGGCCTGTGTGAACTCCGCGCGCGCGGGGAAACGCGGTGGACTTCCTGATCCACCCGGACTGGCAGCCAGCGGCGTGGCGAAAGGGTTCAATGTGCGGGCGGCATCGCGGCGTCGATCACGCCACGCCCGCCGTCAACTTCGATCACCTGCCCGGTAACGAAGGAAGCCGCATCAGAGGCGAGGTATTGCACCGTCTCGACCACCTCTGAGGCGGGGGCGATGCGGCCAAGGGGTGTTGCCGCCACGATCGTCTCGCGCCAGGCCGGGTCTTCCTTGAGCGAGGCCTGAAGGCTGGCTGACATGACCGAACCGACCGAGACCGCATTCACCCTTATCCGGTGCGGGGCCAGCGCCATGGCCATCGAGCGGGTCATCTGCTCCACCGCCGCGCAGGCGATGGAATAGCCCATCATGTTGGCTTGCGTCCTCTTGGCAGCGATGGAGGACAGGTTGACGATTACACCCGCCGGGCCCTCTGCCGGGGCCAGCGCGATCATCCGCTTTGCGGTCATCTGCGACATGCGCAGGCCGGTCATAAGGTTTTGCTGGATCATCTCGTCCACGCAATCCTCGCCGGGTTTCAACGGGTTGGCCAGCGTCACCTTGCGGGAGGCGTTGACCAGAATGTCCACCCGGTCAAAGGCGTCGATCGTGGCCGACAACAGATTGGCGATGGTCAGTTTCTCGCGCAGATCGCCCGCGAACAGGCGCACGGCGCCTTCGCTGCGGGCCTCGGCGCCGATTTCGGCCTCCAGACGATCTTCGTCCATGTCGGCGAACATCACCCGCGCGCCCCGGTCAAGGAAATGACGGGCGATGGCAAGGCCGATGCCATTGGCCGATCCGGTGACGATGGCGGTCTTGCCGTCGATGGAGAAGGACATGGAAACCTCAGCGGCTGCGGATGGGAAGGGCGGCGCGGGTCAGGCGGAAGCTGGCATCGCCGCCAATCTCCTCGACCTGCTTGAACAGCGTGGTCAGGGTGCGATCATAGGGCAGGTGGCGGTTGGCGACCAGCCAGAGCGTGCCCGAAGGGGCAAGGTAGCGGTGCGCGGTGCGGATGAAGGCGATGCCAAGGTCCGGCTCTGCCTCGCGGCCCGTGTGGAAGGGCGGGTTCATCACCACGGCATCCCACATGTGTTTCGGCTTGAAGCTGGTGGCATCGGCCCAGTGAAAGGTGGCACGCGGATCGGGTGCATTCTGGCGGGCGCAGTCCAGCGCCTCGGCCTCGGCCTCGACCAGATCAAGGTGTTGCACGCCGGGGCGCGACAGCACGGCTCGTGACAGATAGCCCCAGCCCGCGCCAAGGTCGGCCACATGGGCGGGTAGCCGATCAGGCAGGGCGGCGGCCAGCAGCGCCGACCCCCGGTCAGGCCCGTCGGCGGAAAAGCAGAAGGGCAGGGTGACGAAACCGCCCTCAACCTCTCGGGGGGCGGCGGCCCAACCGGCGGGGGCAGGGGCTGCGGTCAGGCAGGCCGCCTTGCCATGGGCTTTGGACAGGCTTTCGCCCATGGTAAAACCCGCCTCGCGGCAGGCCTTGATGGCGGTGTCGATGCCGTCGGTCTTTTGCCCATCCAGCAGCACCGGAGCACCGGGCGGCAGGGCTGTCATCGCCTGATGGATCAGCGCCAGCGCCGCCGCCTTGGCGCGCGGCAGGCAGATCACCGCACTGCCAAAGGGGCCGCCAGTGGCTCGGTATCCCCTGGCGGCGAAATGGTCATGATCGGGGCGAAAGCCGGTCTGAACCACCACCCGATCCTGCGGCAGGGCGGACAGATCGTCGCCCATGCGCGGACGCAGCACCAGAATATCGCCCGCGGGCGGGGCAAAGGCGCCCTGATCCAGGGCCATCTCAAGTCGGGCGGAACGCATCGGCAGATCGTGGGGCAGGCCGGGCGCGGCCTATTCCTTTTCCATGGTGCATTGCAGCGGGTGCTGGTGGCGGCGCGCGAAATCCATCACCTGCGCGACCTTGGTCTCGGCGATCTCATACGAGAACACACCCACCACGGCGAGGCCCTTCTTGTGGACCGTCAGCATGATCTCGAAACTTTGCGCATGGGAAAGGCCGAAGAACCGTTCCAGCACATGAACCACGAACTCCATCGGCGTATAGTCGTCGTTCAGAAGCATGACCTTGTACAGCGGCGGACGCTGGGTCTTCGGCTTGGTCTTGGTCAGCACAGAGGCGTCGCCGCCGGGGCCACCGGGGGTTTTGTCGGTCATGACGGGGGCGCGAAAGGGCAAGGCAGCCTCGGACTGAAGGATTCGGCGGGATGGGGTTCTGGCGACAATATAGCAATTTTCCGGCTTGCGAAAAGGGTCTGGCCGGGCAAACCCTGCGCCGAGGGGGAAACAATGCTGACAACTATCGGATTCGATGCCGACGACACATTGTGGCAGAACGAGACCTTCTTTCGCCTGACGCAGGAACGGTTGACCAACCTTCTGGCCGGTCATGCCGCGCCGGACCACCTGCATGACCGGCTGCTGGCTGCGGAACGGCGCAATCTGGATCGCTATGGTTTTGGCGTGAAGGGCTTTACCCTGTCGATGATCGAAACCGCGATCGAGGTGACCGAGGGCCGGGTGCCCGCGACGGTCATTGGCGAGATTCTTGCGGCAGGGCGCGAGATGCTGGCCCATCCGGTCGAACTGTTGCCCCATGCGCGGGCGGCGGTGACGGCGCTGGCGGCTGACTACCGCGTGATCCTGATCACCAAGGGCGACCTGATGGATCAAGAGCGCAAGGTGGCCCAATCGGGTCTGGGCGATCTGTTTCAGGCGGTGGAAATCGTGTCGGACAAGACGCCCGCCGTCTATCAGACGATCTTTGCCCGCCACGGCACTGGGGCCGATCAGGGGATGATGGTCGGCAACTCGCTGAAATCCGATGTCCTGCCCATGATTTCGGCAGGCGGCTGGGGTGTCCATGTGCCCCACGGCCTGACATGGGCGCTGGAATCCGCCGATCCACCATCGGGCGAGCGCCGGTTTCATGTGCTGGAAAACCTGTCTGGCCTGGCCGATTTGGTGGGCCGGGTGGCTGCAGGCCACTATATCTAGTCGTTTTCCGTGGCCGCAATGCGTTAGGATCAATCGCAAACCCTTTGAAACAAAGGGGTTTTCTGGCAATTTTCCCTGTGCTACCTTGGGCCAAATAATGCGCATTCGCACGAACGGATGCGCGAGACGAGGCAGAGCAGATGATCACCAAGGTGACCTCCTGGCTGGGGCAGTTCATGCGGCACTTCATGGTCCTTGCGGCTATGACGTTCATTGCCGCATGTGCAGGCCCGCAGGAAACTGGCGCGGCCCCCTATGCGGCCTATGTCATGGATGCCCGCACGGGCGAAACGCTGTATTCGGAAAATGCCGATACGCGGCTGCATCCGGCTTCGCTGACCAAGATGATGACGCTGTACATCACCTTTCAGGAGATCGAGGCGGGCCGCCTGTCTTTGGACAGCATGGTCACGGTGTCGAAGAATGCTGCGGCGCAGCCGCCCTCTCGCCTTGGGCTGAAGGCGGGGCAGAAGATTCAGGTGCGCTATCTGATCCGCGCTGCAGCCGTGAAATCGGCCAATGACGCCGCAGCGGCGCTGGGCGATGCGATCGGCGGCGACAAGGACAAGTTTGCCGCCCGCATGACCCGCACGGCCAAAAAGCTGGGTATGGCCAATTCTACCTTCAAGAACGCCAACGGCCTGACGGCGCCGGGCCACCTGTCCACCGCGCATGACATGGCGATTCTGGGCCGGCACCTGTTTTACGACTTCCCGCAGTATTACAACATTTTCTCGCGCCGCTCGACCGATGCGGGGCTGGCGACGGTGCAGAACACCAACCGCCGCTTTCTGGATAAATATCCGGGCGCCGATGGCATCAAGACCGGCTTTACCGTGCCTGCGGGGTTCAACCTGACGGCTTCGGCCGAACGCAATGGCGTGCGGATCATCGCGACCGTGTTCGGCGGCACCTCGACCGACATGCGCAACGCCAAGATGGCTGATCTGCTGGACCTTGGTTTTGCCAAGGCCAAGCGCAATGTGACGGTGCAACCGCCGGTTCCGGCCCGCCCCGCGGATGAGGAGCTTGTGGCATCGAATGCGCCGCTGGTCGCCGATGACGTGGACGAAGACCTGCCCGAGGTCGAGGGCGGCGCGGGCAAGACCCTGCGCGTCGTCATGGCCCCGGCAGCCTCGCAGCGCCCGAAGGCGCGGCCAGACCACGAAACGGCTGCCGCGGCGGGCGAACAGGTGGATGCCATCGCGGATTCGATTGCCAGCGCCGTGGCCGAGGCGACCGCCCCGCCGCCCGACCCGGAC
>APMI01001939.1_pt1 | contig 12922 bp, 9 predicted proteins | sample 667938 | NCBI WGS metagenome assembly APMI01 (sample SAMN01084076, study PRJNA167559) | wastewater metagenome | biome: Wastewater | place: Denmark: Ejby Moelle, Odense | collected 2011-11-28 | reverse complement strand
CCTGATTGTCTCCAGAAAGTTGGAGACCGTTTGAAAAGCAAATCTTGTGTCGGATATCCTCTAAACGTGCTGCGCCACAACGGCCCTCCGCGCGACAGCATCCGTCGACGCAAACTCCGCGCCGCACTCAACGATGAGTACCGCTTACGCTTGCTCATCGGCCGGCCCAAGCCCGCTACCCCATAGCGCGATTGCCCTGGCATAAAACCGACCCGTTGACACGGATTTGTCGCGGATATGAATTAAGCTTTTGCTATCTCATCCAGCAGGGGAAACGCACATCATGGCCAGCTCGGTTCAAAAGCGTATCGGCGTTCTGACCAGTGGCGGCGACGCTCAGGGTATGAATGCGGCGGTCAGGGCTGTTGTTCGCTCGGCGCTGCATTTCAAAGCCGGTGTTTACGCGATTTATGAAGGCTATCAGGGGATGGTTGAGGGCGGAGATCGCATCCGACCGCTGGCCTGGGATGATGTCGGCAGCATTCTGCACCGAGGCGGCACCGTCATCGGCACCGCCCGCAGCGCCGAATTCCGCGAGCGCCCCGGCCGCCTGCGTGCGGCCCGCAACCTGCTTCAGCACGGCATCGACCGGCTGGTGATCATCGGCGGCGATGGCAGCCTGACCGGCGCCGATCTCTTCCGCCGTGAATGGCCGGAGCTGGTGGCGGAACTGGTCCGCAACGGCGAAATCGATTCCGCAACCGCTGAACAGCATCCGGCCTTGATGATCGCTGGCCTGGTCGGCTCCATTGATAACGACATGGTGGGCACTGATATGACTATCGGTGCCGATTCTGCGTTGTATCGGATCATCGAAGCCATCGACGCCATCACCAGCACGGCGGCCAGCCATCAACGCAGTTTCGTAGTGGAAGTGATGGGCCGCCACTGCGGCTATCTTGCCCTGATGAGTGCCATCGCTGGCGGTACCGATTACGTGTTGATTCCAGAGAACCCGCCGCCAGAGGATTGGGAGGCGCAAATGTGTGAGTTGCTGCGCCACGGCCGCACGTCAGGCCGCCGCGACAGTATCGTGGTGGTTGCCGAGGGCGCCTGTGATCGCCAGGGCAAACCGATCAGTGCGGATCATGTACGCCAGGTGCTGGAAGAGCGGCTGGGGGAAGATACCCGCGTCACCATCCTGGGCCATGTCCAGCGTGGTGGCACGCCCAGTGCCTTCGACCGCTGGATGAGCACCTTGCTGGGTTATGCTGCGGTTCAGGAAATGCTGGCAGCCACGCCCGAAACTGAGCCGCAGATGATCGGTATCCGTTATAACCGCATCGACCGGGCACCATTGATGCAATGCGTTAAACAAACCCACAGCGTCGCCCAGAAGATCGCCGCCAAGGAGTACGCCGACGCGATGGCGCTACGCGGCAGCAGCTTCACCGAAATGTTTAAGATGTTCAAGTTGATGGCGGAAGCCATGCCCAGCGTGGCCCTACCGGCTCAACCACGGCGCTTGGCGATCCTGCACGCCGGGGGATTAGCGCCCGGGATGAATCCTGCCGTGCGCGCCGCCGTGCGTCTTGGTCTGGATCGCGGTCATGTCATGCTCGGTATTCGCGGCGGGTTTCAGGGTTTGATTGACGGGCGCATTGAGGAATTGCGTTGGGGCGATGTTGAAGGTTGGTCGGCCCTCGGCGGCGCCGAGCTGGGCACCAATCGGCAAATTCCAACGCTTGAGCAGTTCTACTCGGTGGGTCGGTCACTGGAGACCCAACGCATCGACGCCCTGCTGATTATCGGCGGCTGGGCGGCTTATAAAGCTATTTATGAATTGTACCGGGAGCGAGAGCGGTATCCGGCCTTTAAGATTCCGATGATCTGTCTGCCGGCCAGTATCGACAATAATTTGCCTGGTTCAGAGCTGAGCATTGGTGCTGATACCGCTCTCAACGTCATTGTGGAGGCGCTCGACCGAATTAAGCAGTCGGCTACGGCGGCGCGGCGCTGCTTTGTGGTGGAAACCATGGGTCGTTTCTGCGGTTATCTGGCGCTGATGAGCGGTTTGGCGGGCGGCGCCGAGCGCGTTTATCTACACGAAGAAGGGATTACACTCAAAGGCTTGCAGGCCGATGTCGAAAGTATGGTCGAGAGCTTTCGCGGTGGACGGCGACTCTATCTGGCCATCCGTAGCGAGCGCGCCAACCCGCGTTATACCGTGGATTTCCTGAGCCGGCTGTTCGAGGAGGAAAGCCACGGTTGCTTCGATGTGCGCCAGGCGGTGCTAGGGCACATCCAGCAGGGCGGCAATCCGTCTCCTTTTGATCGCATTCTGGCAAGCCGGCTGGCTGCACGTTGCATTGATTATCTGTCCCAAGCCTTGGAAGCAAAATCGACCGAAAGCGCGTTTATGGGTTTATCCGAGGGCAAGGTCACGATTTTCCCGCTCAAACAGATGCCGGATATGGTGGACTGGACTTACCGTCGCCCCAAGGAGCAATGGTGGCTGGCGCTGCGGCCATTGGTGCAAGCGCTGGCAGAATCGACCGCCTCGCCGGAGCAAGAGGTTTAGGATTCACAGCCAACAGCGTGAACGCCTAGCGCCGTCCTTCGCCACCGGCCCGTCGCAGAATGACATCCAGCGCGCGGGTCGGGAGCAGCCGTCGGAGCACGCCAAACAGATAGGTCGGCACAGTCACCGGATAGCGGGTGCGGGGCCGGGGGCTTTCCAGCGCGTGAATCACCCGCTTCAGCACCGCTTCCGGCGGCAGGGTAAATGGCGCCGCCGGCCCTACCTTAGTCAGCCGTGCCTCCATGGCAACGTACTTGTCCCGATGCGAGCTGGTTTCCGCGCGGATATGCCGCTGATAGGCCCGATACGCGTTATCGCGAAACCGGCTCAGAATCGGCCCCGGCTCGATCAGGCAAACGGCAATGCCGCTGCCGCACAGTTCCAACCGCAGGGTATCGGCCAAACCTTCCAAGGCAAACTTACTGGCGACATAAGCGCCACGATACGGGAACGCGACCAACCCCAACACCGAACTGATATAAACAATCCGCCCGGCCCCGTGTTGGCGCATGACGGGAAGAAGCAAATTGGTCAATTCCTGCGTACCGAACAGATTGGTTTCGAATTGCTCCCGCAGCGCCTCCCGACTCAAATCCTCCACCGCACCGGGCTGACCATAGGCTCCATTATTCAGCAACGCCTCCAGACGTCCGCCGGTACGGGCCAGCACCTCAGCGACGGCTGCCTGGATCGAGGCGGAATCGGCCAGATCCAACCGCAAGCTTTCCAAACCGGCCGCTTGGAGGCGTGCCACATCAGCCGCACGCCGCGCCGTTGCGAACACCCGCCAACCCCGGCCTTGCAAACCATAAGCAACACACTCGCCGATACCCGTCGAACACCCGGTAATCAAAATACTTTTCTTATCCATTTCGCAGTGCAATAAAACTGTCATATAAATGTAATATAAAAGCCGCCATCCTACTGTACCGTTAGTGAAGGGTCACTAAACCGGCGGGAAAAACCGGCCAGTGATCAGCATTTTTTCTATCGGTAACAACCCTTTATTGGAGGCTTTTCGTGATCAAACACAAACTCGCGCTCGCGGTGGCAGCCACTATCCTGACCGCCACGGCTTATGGCCAGTCGGCCCGTGACTACATCAGCATCGTGGGTTCCTCCACGGTCTATCCTTTCACGACAGCGGTGGCCGAGCAATTCGGCAAAGCCAACGCCAACTTCAAGACCCCGAAAGTCGAATCCACCGGTACTGGCGGCGGCTTCAAGCTGTTTTGCGGTGGCGTCGGCGTCCAGCACCCCGATATCAGCAACGCCTCGCGCGCTATCAAAAAATCCGAGATCGAAACCTGCGCCAAGAACGGCGTGACCGAGATCGTGGAAATCAATATCGGCTTTGACGGCATCGTGCTGGCTTCGAGCAAAAAGAACAAGCCCATGCCCCTGACCATCAAGGATCTCTGGTTGGCGCTGGCCAAGGAAGTGCCCGATCCTGCGACTGGCAAACTGGTGATGAATAATTTCAAGACCTGGAAAGACATCAATGCCGCGCTGCCAGCCAACAAGATCGAAGTGTTAGGGCCACCGCCAACATCCGGCACCCGCGATGCGTTTGTCGAGCTGGTGATGGATCACGGCTGTAAGGAGTTTCCGGCTATTAAGGATCTGGAAAAAGCCGATGAGAAAAAAGCTAAAGCCACCTGCCAGACCATTCGAGAAGATGGTGTTTTCATCGAAGCCGGTGAAAACGACAATCTGATCGTCAATAAACTGGTGGCCAACCCGAATGCTCTGGGAATCTTCGGCTACAGCTTCCTGGAAGAGAATCTGGACAAGATCCAGGGTGAGACCATCAACGGCGTGGCGCCCAGCTTCGAAACCATTGCTGATGGCAAATATCCGGTATCGCGCCCGCTGTTTGTCTACGCCAAAAAAGCCCATGTTGGGGTTATTCCCGGCATTAAGGAGTTTATCGCTGAATTCACCAGCGAAAAGGCGATGGGTGACGAGGGTTATCTGGCCCGCAAAGGCTTGATCCCGCTGCCGAACGCTAAGCGCAAACAGGTCGCGATGGATGCCAATGCTCTGAAAGTCATGGCCCCTTAATTAAGTCAGATCGTACCGAGGCACTGCCCGTCGCTGAGAAGATGCAGCGCGGCCAGTGCTTCGTGTCGTAGCGGAGACTTCATGCAGTTTTTTCTCCTCTTGGCGCTCATCTTGCTGAGTGCGGTTGCGTACTATCTGGGCCGCAAACGGGCATTGACAGTTGCCGGTGGCCAGATCCGCAACCTGCATTCCCTACCCAGTTTCTATGGTTCTTATACCGCACTGTGGTGTGGCTTGCCCGCGCTGGCCGTTCTGGCCCTGTGGGCTGCCCTGCAACCGGATATCCTGACTAACCTGGTGGTCGCGGACCTACCAACCGAGCTACGCGATTTACCGCCAGATCAGCTAAATCTGGTCGTCAATAATCTTAAAAATCTGGTGAGCGGTCACTTCGTCTCCAGCACCACCGATCCGGCCATGCAAGCCGCTGCCGAGCGCTACCAAAACTTGCGCCTGATCGGCAATGCCGCGCTGTGGGTGGTGGCTTTAAGCATCGCTATGGGTGGAATCGCTTACGCCTGGCGCCGCATTGCTCCCACCTTGCGCGCCCGCAACAGTGTCGAGAGCGTAGTCACAATCTTCCTGATCGCCAGTTCGACCGTGGCTATCTTTACCACCATCGGCATTATTCTCTCGGTGGTATTCGAGTCGTTGTTATTTTTCCGTCAAGTACCGGTCAGCGAATTTCTCTTTGGCTTGCAGTGGAGTCCGCAAACCGCCTTGCGCGCCGATCAGATCGGTTCCTCCGGGGCCTTTGGCGCGGTCCCGTTGTTTGGTGGCACGTTGCTGATTTCGGGCATCGCCATGCTGGTCGCCGTGCCCATCGGCTTGATGTCGGCTTTGTATCTGTCGGAATACGCTACCCCGAAATTTCGCGCCTTCGCCAAACCAGCGCTGGAGATCCTGGCTGGCATTCCGACGGTGGTCTACGGCTTCTTCGCCGCCCTAACCGTCGCACCGCTGATTCGTGAGATCGGTACCGCGTTGGGCCTGCATGTCGCATCGGAAAGCGCGCTCGCCGCCGGCTTGGTGATGGGCATTATGATCATTCCCTTTGTCTCTTCGCTGTCCGATGATGTGATCAACGCGGTCCCGCAATCCATGCGCGACGGCTCCTACGCACTGGGGGCGACCAAATCGGAGACCATCACGCGCGTGTTGTTGCCCGCTGCGCTACCCGGCATTGTCGGTAGCATTTTGCTGGCCGTCTCGCGCGCCATCGGCGAAACCATGATCGTGGTGATGGCCGCTGGTCTATCCGCCAACTTAACCGCTAATCCACTGGAAGCGGTTACTACCGTGACGGTGCAGATTGTCACCCTATTGACCGGCGATCAGGAGTTCGATAGCCCCAAGACTTTGGCCGCCTTTGCGCTGGGTCTGGTGTTGTTTGTGGTGACGTTGATCCTCAACATCATCGCCCTGCGGGTGGTGCGCAAATACCGGGAACAGTATGAATAAGCCAGCTACGGGCAGCGCGACCCCGCCGCCCAGCCGCAATATCAAAGCCATCGTTCATCAAAACCTCGCGCGCCGTCGCGCCGCCGAACGGCGTTTTCGTGGCTATGGGCTGGTCGCCATCACGCTCGGCCTGGCCTTCGTCGTGCTGATGTTCGGCAATATCATCAGTAAGGGCCTGCCCGCATTTTGGCAAACCTATATCCAGGTGCCGATTACGTTTGATAGCACCGTGCTCGATCCGCAAGGCGCTCGTGATCCGCAAGCGCTAGCCAACGCCGATTATGCGACCCTGGTCCGTGCTGGGATGCGACAGTTATTTCCTCATGTCGAGGGCCGCTTACCCTTGCGGGCGCTCGGTGGACTGATCAGTTCCGATGCCGCTTACGAGTTGCAACGCCGTATTCAGGACCAGCCGGAATTGCTCGGCTCCACGCAGGAGGTCTGGCTGCTGGCCTCGGCAGCCGTCGATACCTTCTTCAAAGGCAACATCGACCGCACACTCCCCGAAGCGGAACGACCGATCAAAGACAATCAAATTGAATGGCTTGACAAGCTAAAAACGAGCGGCAAAATCGAGAAGCAATTCAATGCCGTGCTGTTTCAGAGTGGTGATTCCCGCGAGCCGGAGCAAGCGGGGATTCGCGGTGCGCTGATGGGGTCTTTTTTCACGCTGCTGGTCACGTTTCTGCTGTCCTTTCCCATCGGAGTAGCGACGGCGGTGTATCTGGAAGAGTTCGCGCCCAAAAATCGCTGGACCGATATCATTGAAGTGAATATCAACAATCTGGCTGCCGTCCCGTCTATTGTGTTCGGCCTGCTCGGCTTGGCGGTCTTCATCAACTTCTTCGGCCTGCCGCGTTCCGCACCCTTGGTCGGCGGCCTGGTGCTCAGTTTGATGACCCTGCCGGTCATCATCATCGCTGGCCGCGCCGCTCTCACCTCGGTACCCCCATCGATCCGCGAAGCGGCACTCGGCATGGGGGCCTCCAAGTTACAAATGGTCGGCCATCATGTCTTGCCACTGGCCATGCCCGGCATGTTGACCGGTTCGATCATCGGTATGGCCCGTGCTCTGGGCGAATCCGCACCGCTCTTGATGATCGGGATGGTCGCTTTTATCGTGGATGTGCCCAAGAATTTCCTCGACCCCGCCACGGTGCTGCCGGTACAAATCTATCTCTGGTCCGATCTGCCCGAACGCGCGTTCGTCGAGCGGACTTCGGCGGCGATCATGGTGCTGTTGGCTTTCATGATCCTGATGAACGGATTGGCGATTCTCTTGCGCAAGCGCTTCGAGCGGCGCTGGTAAATTGCCGAGCCTATAACACCCGATTGCGTTCACTTTTTAGCACAGGATGACCGCCGCATGAGTACGACCGTTCTCGAAACTCAGACCGCTCTGGATCAGGCTTTACAAGCCAGCACGGCCCCGCGCCACAAATCCAGCGTGGAAGTGACCGATTACAACAATCGGCAAACCGTCGGCAAGATCACGGTGGATAATCCCAAAATGGTCTGCCGGGATGTCGATGTCTTTTACGGCGCCAAACAGGCCATTAAAAAGGTCGGCCTCGATATCGGCGCCAACGAAGTGATCGCCTTCATTGGCCCCTCCGGTTGTGGCAAATCGACCTTTCTGCGTTGCCTTAACCGGATGAATGACACCATCGCATCGTGTCGAGTCACCGGGCAAATCATGCTCGATAATGAAGATATCTACGCCAAGGAAATCGACGTGGTGCAACTGCGGGCACGGGTGGGCATGGTGTTTCAAAAACCTAATCCGTTCCCTAAGTCCATTTACGAGAACATCGCCTACGGGCCGCGCATTCACGGCATGGTCAATACCAAAGCGGAGCTGGATGAACTGGTACATGACAGCCTGGAGCGGGCCGGACTGATCAAGGAAGTCGAAAAGCGGATGCAGGAGCCGGGCACCAGCCTATCGGGTGGCCAACAGCAGCGACTGTGCATCGCCCGCGCCATCGCGGTTAATCCCGAAGTCATTCTGATGGACGAACCCTGTTCGGCGCTCGATCCCATCGCCACCGCCAAGATCGAGGAACTGATTGACGAATTGCGAGAAAATTACACCATCGTCATCGTCACCCACTCCATGCAACAGGCCGCTCGCGTCTCGCAGCGCACCGCATACTTCCATTTGGGCGATCTGATCGAAATCGGTGATACCGATCAGATTTTTACCAATCCGCGCCACAAACTGACCGAAGACTACATCACGGGCCGTTTCGGCTGAGGCCGATAGCCCGCCAATTACTGGAGACTCCCGCCATGGCGATCAGCCAAGAAGCGCATACCGTCAAGCAGTTCGATATCCAGCTCGCCAATCTGCGCAACATGGTGCTGGAGATGGGCGGCTTGGTCGAGGACCAGATCCAATCCGCTGTCGCTGCACTGGATCAGGAAGACTCCAACGCCGCGCGCGAAGTGATCGCCCGTGACCGGATCATCAACGGCCTCCAGGTAAAGGCTGATGAAGATTGCGTGAGCATCATCGCCCTGCGCCAACCCCTCGGCAGCGATCTGCGGATGATCATGTCGCTGGCCAATTCCGTCACCGATCTGGAACGGATCGGCGACAGTGCCAAGAAAATCGCCCGCATGACCTTGCAGATGTATGAGGGTGTGAGTAGCCAACCCAGCGCCAAGCTATTACGCGACGTGCGGCCGATGGCGGAATTGGCAAGCCGGATGCTACGCGATTGCCTTGATGCCTTAGCCCGACTGGATATTGAGAAAGCACTGACCATTATTCACAACGATGATGAGTTGGATCAGGAATTCCAATCCGCGCTGCGGCGCTTAATCACGTATATGATGGAGGATTCACGGACCATCGGCCACGCTATCAATGTTGTCTTCATTATCAAGGCGCTGGAACGGATCGGCGATCATTGCACCAACATCGCCGAGCATATCGTTTATTTGGTGGAAGGCAGGAATATCCAGCAGCGCCGCAACATCGACATGGACGCCGCCTCGACTTTAGCGCATAACGAAGCGGTGAAGGAATAGCGGCCGGTCGCCCTACTCCGCCATACTCGGCTCATCACCTGCTTGCAGGCCATAGTACTTGAGTCGCCGCCATAAGGTTGTTCGACTCATGCCCATATCTCTGGCCACCAAGCTGGTTTTACCATTATGGCACTCAAGCAAGCGAATAATTTCAGCGCGCTCGATGTGCTCCATGCGGGTTCCCGGCACCGGATTAAAAGAGGGCTGCGGCAACCAATTACCGATTTCAATTGCGGAAGATTTGGCGTTCAAAAGCACCGCCCGTTCGATCAGATTCTCCAGCTCGCGCACGTTACCGGGAAAATGGTAGTGACACAATTCGGCAAGCGCCTCTTGGCTAAAGCGATTGACCGAGCTTAAGAAGCGTCTGCTGTGCTTTTTCAGACAATGCTCAGCCAATAAAGGAATATCTTCCAGACGTTCCCGCAACGGAGGGACATGGATCGGAAACACATTAATCCGATAATAAAGATCAGACCGAAACCGATTGTTTTGAATCTCAATATCCAAATTTTTATTGGTAGCGGAAATAATTCTCACATCAACTTCTCGATAGGCGGTATCACCAACCCGGCGGAATCGTCCTTCTTGCAGGACCTGCAAAAGCTTGACCTGTAATAAGGGACTCATCTCGCTGATTTCATCGAGAAAGACCGTTCCTCCATCCGCAGCCTCAAACAAACCTTTATGGTCTTTTACCGCACCGGTGAAGGCCCCTCGCTTATGGCCAAACAGCTCGCTTTCCAGTAGCGACTCGGTGAGTGCCCCACAATTTTGCTCCACAAATAACTTATCTTTCCGTGGCCCATGGTAGTGAATATAGCGGGCCAGCAGCGTTTTTCCTGTCCCGGTTTCTCCGGTCAATAAAACCGCCACCGAGGTATCAATCACCTTGGCCACCAATTCAAAAACGTGCTGCATCGCCGGACTTTGGCCAATGATATCGTCAGCTTGCATCTCGCTCTTCAGTGCTTTCCTGATCAGTGTATTTTCGTCGTGCAACCGGTCATTGGCGGCTTGGAGTTCTTTCACTAACCGTTGATTCTCTCTGATCAACTCATAGTTTTCCAAAGCTCGCTTAACAAGCACCTTCAAGTCTTGGCGATCCCAGGGCTTGGTGACATATTGGTAAATATGCCCCTTATTAATCGCTTCTATCAGCGCTGCGGTATCCGTATAACCTGTTAGAATAATGCGGATTGTATCAGGATTGATGGTAATCGCTTTCTGCAACAACTCGACACCCGTCATATCGGGCATCCGCTGGTCAGAAACAATCAGTGCAATATCCTTTTTTTCTAAAATATCCAGTGCCTCCAACCCACTACGGGCGGTAAAAATCTCATACTCATTTTTGAAAGTCAGCGTTAACGTCTGAAGAATCTCTTTCTCGTCGTCCACTAAAAGCAAGTTATGGCGGCTCATAGGTCTTTCCGATTAAGTCGAACAGGTAGCTCTAAGGTAAATTGCGTTCCAGCATACAATTCACTGGTTACTGAAATCTTGCCGCCGTGCTTTTGGACAATACCATAGGTGATGCTAAGGCCCAGCCCAGTCCCTTCCCCGACAGGCTTTGTGGTATAAAATGGGTCAAAGATGCTATCGAGATCTTTGGCTGCAATGCCAACACCGTTATCTCTGATAATAATTTTCACCCAACCCTCTAAAGATTCCGTTTCGACCCAAACATCCCCTTTATCGGTTATCGCCTGTGCCGCGTTTTGTAATAAATTCATAAAGACTTGATTGATTTGCCCAGGATAACATTCAACGTCTGGCAGATAACCATAGTTTCGATGCACGACAATTCGATCCTTGTACTGTCGTGTCAATAAATTAAGCGTTGACTCGATACCGTTTTGTAAATTTGTCATCACCAAACCCACATCATCAGTTCGAGAAAACGTCCGTAGATCCAAGACTATCTGTTTTACTCTGTCAGCTCCAATCCTGCAACTGTCTACCAGCTCTCGCAAGGTTGTGACAAGTGCGTTAAATTCAGCGCTATCTTTTTTTTCATCGCCTTGGCGGCGCAGATTTTCTAAAGGTTTCGAGCTTGAATAAGCCAAAATAATTTGGATCAGTTCCTCTAAATATTCATCGATAAACTCTAAATTACTATGAACAATGCTAATTGGGTTATTCAATTCATGGGCGACACCAGCCACCAGAAATCCTAATGAAGCCATTTTTTCAGAATGAACCAGTTGTTGTTGAGTATGGGTCAAGGTGTTATAGGCTTCCTCAAGTTGCTGATGCCGGTTGGTTAGTTCCCGGTTCACACTAGAAAGCTCTTCCGTGCGTTCCTCAACTTTAGCTTCCAAATCACGATTCGCCATTTCCAGAAAGCGCCGACGCTCTTCCTCCACCATTAGGGTATGAATTAATAGATAACTCCCATAAACCAAACTAAGCCCCACCATTCCTGCACTAATAGGTATCCATAGCATCAATTTATTAAAAACTAAGTAAGCAATTAACAAAAATAAACCAGAGAATAATCCAATCACCAACATCGCTATCAGGGGTTTTAGCTTTATCAACATAAGGCTGGCAACTAATATTAAAACACCAAGCAATACCATCTGCGTTGGCTTACTCAATTCAGTAATAAAAGGCCCCTGTAATAAATTACTGATGAGCGTCGCTTGAATCTCGACTCCTGATGTAGCACTACCCGATATCCAGGAAAAGGGCGTAAAAAATGTGTCACCAGACAAATTTTGGGATTCTGGAATGGTTTCCAGTGAGCGGCCGATTAAAATGATTTTGTCTTGAAAAATACCTGGCGGCAACAAGCGTTCATAATCCAGTGCCTGATAATAAGAGACCGTCGTTATCGTACGCGAAGGGCCTAGATAGTTGATTAATAGATCCTTTGAAAAATCAAGCTTACTAAGGGTTTTGCGCTCAGGCACAGACAGGTATTTGCCAACGATCTGTAAAGCGAAAGACGACATCCCAGGATAAAGCAGCCGGGAGCGGCGCACCACACCATCTCCGTCAATCGTGATCATTGGGCTACCGACTCCAGCAACCTTCATCAGGGTTGGCAATGGATCGACTCGAGTCGTAAGCCGAAATAGAGGATCATTGACAACAGAGAGAGCACTAACTAACACGACATTCCCAGCACTGCGTAGAGCACTCTCCAAAGCTAAATCTTCCTCAGGATTGGACGGTTCCGCAAAGAGCACATCAAACCCAATCACCTTGGCACCTGCTTTGTTGATCTGCTGGATTAAATGGGCGTGCATACCTCGCGGCCAAGGCCATTGGCGCTGAATTTCGGCCATGGATGGCTCATCGATAGCGACAATGACAATTTGACTAGGCGGAGATGAGATACCCCGCAAGGCAAACAGCAGATCTAATCCCTTTAGTTCTATCAGTGAAAAAAAGGAAAGATTTATAAGAATTAGCGTTAGCCCTGCGGAAATAATGGCAATAAACAAAACTTTCGTCACCGGACGAAATACTAAAGCCATTCTCTATACCCTAAAATAGTTATTAATTATTCCGTAAGTTAGAGCCTACCCGAAAATTCTTATTCAGATATAAATGATTAAGAGCAGCCCTCTTCATTAAGAGGTGGATACAATTTCTTCAGTAGAATGCGGATAGAAGAAACCCAAATCTGTAGTGCCCCAAAAAAGACTTCCGCTGGTTAAGAGCACCCGATTACCCACATCTTTTTATATTTTACAATCAATCGGTTATGATGATCTGATATGGCTGTCAGCCGCTAAGAATCTACGCTCGTGCAGGTGTTCCTAAAGCATCCGATTACCCACAAACTCGCATTATCCATCGCTGGCATAGGCAGCTTTAGCGGCGGCG
>APMI01012488.1_pt1 | contig 12925 bp, 9 predicted proteins | sample 667938 | NCBI WGS metagenome assembly APMI01 (sample SAMN01084076, study PRJNA167559) | wastewater metagenome | biome: Wastewater | place: Denmark: Ejby Moelle, Odense | collected 2011-11-28 | reverse complement strand
CCAGCCGCTCCGCGTCCGCCCGATACACCTCCTCAAGCAGCGTCTCGCGCGTGGGAAAGTGACGATAGAGCGTCCCAATACCGACGCCAGCCGCCCTCGCGATCTCCTCAAGACGGGCTTGGGCACCCTTCTCGGCGAGAATTTCGCGCGCCGCATCCAGCACCCGCCCGCGGTTCCGCTCCGCGTCCGCGCGTGGACGGCGTGGTCGATCAATGGGTAAGTCGTTCATCGTAATAGCGTTATAAACGGAGGATATATCCGATTCATAAATGGAGCAAACCTCCCATTAATGTATTGCTCCGGCGAACAGTTCGCCAACGGAGCATCGGCGCGCGCCGGAGTGTATGCTGTCGCGCGTACTCGCTCCCTCCTGAATCCGCCCCCCGCTTGCCTTTACCGGACCCGCCCATGGCCCCGGATTTCGAACCGCATCGTCCGCAGCTCACCGCGCACTGTTATCGCATGCTCGGGTCCGTAATTGATGCGGAAGATGCCGTACAGGAAACCATGCTGCGGGCGTGGAAGGCGCGAGAGAACTTCGACGGCCGCGCGCAGCTGTCCACCTGGCTGCATCGCATTGCGACCAACGTGTGCTTGGATGCACTCACTGGGCGCTCGCCTCGCCTGCGATCGATGGACCTGCACCCCGCCAACCGCCCCAGCGACGACCTGGCCACCAAGCCCAGAACGCACTGGCTTGAGCCAGTGCCCGACCTCGCCGCGATTCCGAGCGATGTCGATGTGCATGAGCAGGCCGTGCTGCGCGAAAGCATTCGCCTGGCCTTCGTTGCGGCGCTCCAGCATTTGCCGCCCCGCCAGCGCGCAGCGCTCATTCTCACGCAGGTCTTGAACTGGAGTGCGGCAGAAACGGCCGCCTCGCTCGAGATGACCATTCCGGCCGTGAACAGCGCGCTGCAGCGGGCGCGCGCTACGCTCGCCGAACGGCACCAAGACCGGCATCTCGACCAGCTGGTGCAGCTAGCATCTCGCGATTCTGCCGCTGCGCAGCTATCGCTCACCGCCGCGCAACGCGCCCTCGTAGACGAGTTCACGCGCGCGTTCGAAGCCTACGACGTGCCACGCATCGTGAGCCTGCTGCGCACCGACGCCTCTATGTGCATGCCGCCGTACGATTTCTGGCTTGCGGGGCGTGCAGACATTGCCACGTGGCTCTCGGGGCGCGGACACGGATGCAACGGCTCCGTCTTGGTGCCGGTGCAAGCCAATGGTGTGCCAGCGTTCGCGCAGTATCGCCAGGGAGGCCGTGAACCGTGGGCCATCATCGTGCTTGAGTTTGATGGCGACACGATTGGGCATATGAACTACTTCCTCGATACCGAGACGCTCTTTCCGCGCTTTGGTGTGCCGCTTGCACTCGTATCGGCCACCGATGATTCACCCCTCGCCCTGCAGTCGAAGGGGTGATCGCGATTTGAAGGACCGCGCCCGCGCCTTCCCAACCTCGGCCCCCCGCGTATGCCTCGCATGATCTTTCCCAACCTGCCCGTGAAAGACCTCGCCAAGACCAAGGCGTTCTGGTCGGCCATGGGCTTCAGCTTTAACGCGCAGTTCACCGATGACAACGCGGCGTGCTTGGTCATGAACGACCTCGCCAGCGTCATGCTGTTGCGTGAAGAGTTCTGGATGACGTTCACCAAGAAGCCGCTCCCCGACCGCACCGCCACCACCGGCGTCTTCATGGCGTTCGCCTGCGACAGCCGCGAGGAAGTCACGCGGATGGTGGAAACGGCGCTCGCCAATGGCGGCACGGTGGCCTCGCCAAGTCAGGATCACGGGTTCATGTTCGGGTGGAGCTTCTATGATCCCGAAGGCCATCATTGGGAGCCGTTCTGGATGGACCCGAACGCCGTGCAACCCACCTAAGCGGACCTCCGCGTATCGAAACCGCTACTGCCATTCGTGATCGTGCGCTGACCCTCTTCGCGGCGGGTCAGCAGCGCGATGCACTGATTCTCCTCTTCGATACGCTGGGTCGTCTCACCGCACCGGAACGCGCATCGGCGGACTACGCACCGGTGCGCGCCGTGTTGGCGTCACTGCTGGAGTCGGTCGCTGTCTCATTTGCCAACGAGACCATTCTCGAGGTGCTGGCGTGCCTCGCGAACGACCCGGCGATATCGGCGCAGTCGTTGGCGCCAACCATGGTCGCGCTGCTTGTGGCGCGCCCCGAAAGCGCCGCGCTTCGTTCGCCCGCCGAATCGGTGGTGACTGACGCGGCCCGCGACCTGCTCGCGCACCCGCTCGTTCCCCTGCTGTTGCCGCGCATCGTGATTGGCTCGCGGGCGGGCGAAGCGTGGGCCACTGACATGCGGCGCGCGTTGGCCCACCGCGCCCTCGACCCGGCATTTCTTGGACAACGCTGGCTCTGGGCGGGGGTCGATATCCTTGGCGCCACAGCGCTCAATGGCGAGTACGCGTGGGCGGAGACGGACGACGAAACCGCCATGGTATCGGCGATGGGCGAAGCGCTCACCGACGCGCTGGCGCACGATACCGGCAACGCCAGCATCGGCGCGTTGGCACCGGTGCTGCTCACCTACGCGCTCTATCGGCGGCTCACCACCATTCCCGGGTGGGAGCGCTTGGCGCTCCATCCCGACGCGGTGTGGGGCGAGCTCGCTCCCACCATGCTACGGCTAGTGTATCGACAGGTACGTGACCGTCTCGAGGAGCAGCGTCTCGCGGCCGCGCTCGACACATTGGCCAACACCGATGACGACGGTTCGCGCCGAGTACGCGCGCAGTATGAAACGCATCCGTATCCGCGCTGGGTCACTGCCCCGACTGCACGAGCCACGAGCATTGCGGCGTTTGCGCGCGAACTGCGTCCGCGCACGCCGGCGCCGGCAGGGCAGCGCATTCTCATTGCCGGATGCGGCACCGGCCGACAAATCGTGCAGCTCGCGGCCAGCTTCCCAAGCGCCAGCATTACCGCCTTCGACTTAAGCGCGGCCAGCCTTGGGTATGCCGCGCGTATGCTGAACGCGTTGCGCGTGCCGAATGTCCGCTTGCTGCACGGCGACTTGCTGGCGCTTGAGACGTTGGATGAGCAGTTCGACCTGATTAGCTGCTCGGGTGTGCTGCACCATCTGGTTAATCCGCATGCTGGCTGGACGCAGCTCGTGCAGCGACTCGCGCCGCATGGGCTCATGAAGATTGGCCTGTATAGCACGACCGCGCGCGCCTGTGTGCGCGCCGCCCGTGACGTGGTCGCAGCGCATGGCGTGCCCACGCGCGATGACGAACTGCGGCGAGCGCGCCAGACTTTGCTGGCGCTCCCGCTCACGCACGCCGCGGCACCCGCGACGGAGTCACTCGACTTCTACTCACTCAGCGGTTTTCGCGATCTCGTGGTGCATGTGCAGGAGCGCAGCTACACGATTCCCGAAATCGCCAGCGAGCTGCGTCAACTCCGCCTTGAGTTTCTCGGCTTTCAATTGCCGCGCGATGTGCAGAGCCGCTTTGTCGCCATGCATCCGCACCCCAACGCCGCACTCGATCTCGCGGCGTGGGATGCCTTCGAGCAGGCGCACCCGCTCACCTTCTGGGGCATGTACCAGTTCTGGTGCGGCCCCGCGCGGTAACCGCCTCTAGCCGCCGTGGGCCTTAGCCGCCGTGAGCGCGTAGCACTTCGCGGAGGGCCGACTCGAGCTGTTGCTGCCCGAGTGGTTTGCCGAGCACCGCCGACGCGAGCGAGAGCGACGCACCGTCGGGGACATGGCCCGACAGCGCGATGACCGGCACGTTCGGCGCCAACTGCTTGAGCAGCGGCAGCGCCTCCTCGCCAGACATGCCCGGCATCGACAGGTCGAGCACGATGGCGCGGAGATTCGGAATACCCTCGCGCAAACGCACCAACGCCGCTTCGCCACCGTCGACCATTTCCGCCAAGAGCCCGAGGCGCGTGATCTGCCGCGAAAGTACCGTGCGCACCATGGGCTCATCGTCCACCACCAACACCGTACCGCGCAGTGCGGCGCCATGCGCGGCCACCGCGAGCGGTTGCGCCGACACCGCCACCTCGGCCATCGGCAGCTGCACTGAGAATGTCGTACCGCCGCCGGCCGTCGACATCACCGACCATGTACCGCCGGCTTCACTGATCGTGTGAAACGCTGACGCCAACCCGAGCCCTGTACCGCGCCCCGGTTGCTTGGTGGTGAAGAACGGCTCGCCAATGCGCCGCAGCGTGTCCTCCGACATGCCGCTGCCCGTGTCACGCACCGTGAGCAGCACGGCGTTCGCGCCGTCGGGCTCGAGCGAAACACTCAGCGTGGGCTGACGCACCCCAATGAGCGCGTCGCGCGCATTGAGACAGAGGTTGAGCACCACCTGTTGCATCTCGCTGGCCGAGCCGCGCACCATCGCCTGCGGCAGCCGCATCGATTCGGCAATCGTGATGCCGCGATCGAAGGTTTGCCGGCAGATGTGCAACGCTTCGTGCACGATAGCTACCAGGTCCACATGCGTTTGACGATCTGGAACATCGGCACGCGCCAACGCCAACATGCGCCGCACCAAGTCGGACGCGTTGCGCGCCGCGCGCTCGGCGTCAGCCACCATCTCCGTTACATCGCTCGGCGGCAGCTCCAGCGCCATCTGCAGGTTGGGCAGAATGACGGCCAGCATGTTGTTGAAATTATGCGCGATGCCGGCGGCCATATCACCCATGGCTTCGCGACGCTGACGCAACCGGAGCGCGTCGGCCATCTGCTTCTCGGCCGTAACGTCCAGCATCACGCCCGTGTAGAAGACGCCGTCGGCACCGGAATCTGGCACACCGAAGAGACGCAACCAGCGCACACCACCATCGACATGCTCGAAACAGATCTCGTGCTGAAATGGCCCGCGCGTCACGATGACCTGCGCGATGGCCTCTTTCAACAACGCGCGCTGCGGCGGCGAGAGGCGCTCGAAGAGCACGTTCGCGTTCTCACGCACCTCTTCAATGCGCATGCCCAGCACTTCGCGAATTCGTCCCGCGATGAACACGAGACTGCCATCGTTCTCGCCGCGATGCCGATATTGAAAGACAATGCCCGGCACCGCATCGAGCACGCGTTGCGTCTGCGCTCGACTGGACTCGAGCGCAAGGCGCGTCTTGCGGGCGGCGGTGATATCGGTGAAGGTGGCCACCACGCCGTGCACTTCACTATCACCGGGCTCTTTGAGCGGGTCGGCGCGCACTTCCAGCCACGTGCGTTCACCATTTGGGCGGTGCACAGACAACACCGTGGGCCCCGCCGGTTCTCCGGTGGCTTGGGCGATTTCCGACGGAATCGACCCCGCTTCAATGGGCGAGTCATCCTCGCACAGCAAGCGCCAGCGCGGGTCGGTGGCCGCGCGCCCCATGAGCTGATCGACCGTCAATCCCAACGCCCGTTCGGCGGCAGCGTTCGCGGCCTTTATGGTGCCATCGGGATTGTGAATGACCAATCCTTCGGACATGGAGCGAAAGACCGATGCATACGTCGCTTCCGATTCACGAAGTGCCTGCTGCGCGGTGCTCACGTCGCTGAACGAAATCACGACGCTCTCCACATCGCCGGCCGCATCGCGCTGCGGCACCGCGGACACCATGATCCACACGCGCGACGCTGCGTCACCACGCCGCACGCCAATCACCTCGCCGCGCACCATCTCGCCCGTCGCTAATGCGCGCGGTCCCGGATGATCTTCGCGGCGCAGCGGCGTGCCATCGGGGAAGATCACGTCCCACTTGGTGTCACGCGTGGTCCGCTGATTCATCTCTTGCGCCGTGACGCCCAACAGCGCTGTCGCGCGGGCGTTCGCGAAGATGATGCGATCAAAGCGATCCTGCACCACAACACCGACATCCAGGTCCTGCAGCGTGCGGACCCAGTCGGGCGGATTGACAGGCAGCGAAGCGGTCATCGAGGGACACTGCCGGTCGAGGTGAAGCTCGTCAATACAGCGGAGTGACTCCGACAATATCGCGCGATTGGACCGGTTCGCCTATGTGTCATTATTTCGCGTTCATGTTAATCGCTGGTCAGAATGCCATTCGCACCATTCACTTCCATTTTCCCTCCGGTCGTCCCCGTTTGTGAGCATACGCCGGCCGCCATTCCATGCGGTGGTGGTGGCGGCCGCGTGGAATGGCGCGTCGGTTTTTCGCACTACCCCGCCACAGCGCTTACCGCGGGTCGCGCACGATCCCGGCAAAGGCAATCGCGCCCGTCAGTCGCTCGCGAATAATCATCACGAACGGCCGGTCAACGCGCTGTGGCGCCGGCGCCGACACCAGCACCGCGCCCACTGCCGTCACGGCGGCGGCCGTGGTCCCGCGCTCGTCTACCGCCACCTTCACCGCGTGCTGCACGAACTTGAGCTTCGTGGGGAGGTCCACGAGCCGCGGAAACTGCGCCGCGTCGGAAAAGGCGCGCGGCATGCCCAAGGCCTGAAGTTCCGGTGCCAGATCCACATTGCTGGACACGGTGAACTTGGGCACGTACAGCTCCACACGCGATTGCGTCGACATCGCCGATAGAATGGTGTTGAGCGATGCATCCGTGAGCGATGCGGCGTACGCCCCCACACTTTGCGTGCGCGGCACCAGCAGCACCATCGACCACGCACTATTGCCGTAGGGCAACTCGTACGCCGATACCGCCGACGTGGCGGTCGCCCGCAAGCTGCTCGCGCGGAACATCGTGGGCACCGAGACCGTCGCCCCAGATTCCAACGTGAATGGCTGCGGTTCCGTGCGCGCCGCATCGAAGCGCTCGCGCCACTCGCCGGAGAAGTACACCGCGTTGGCCAGCAGCATGACTAGGTCGTCGGGCGGCTCGTCCGCGAGCACCTTGGGAATCATCCCCTGCGTCCGACGGCTTCCCCACGCATTGACCGAATCGAACATGAGCCGCGGTGTCGCGAGCGACGTGACCGGCGCGTTGAAGAACGTCTGCAAATCGCTGACGAAGCTGGCATTCGCCACCCGCGGCGAACGCAGCCACACGCCGTTCGCAATGGTGAGCGTCACCGACGGATCGAGCGACGGAAGCAACGCCGACAAATCGCGATAGGCCGCGTTGATCTCCGTGCGCGGACGCGACCCCCATCCCAGCGTGGTCATCATCTCGCTCAACGTCTCCTGCTCGGCGCCATTCATGGTCATACCCAGCGCGTACGAAACGCTGAGCGGCGAGAGGAGCACGTTGTTCTGGCGCGTACGCGCCGCCTCGCGCAGCAGGCTCAGCGCGAAGCTGTTATTGGCCGATACGCCCTGAGTCTCCGCCGCGGACAGCGCGCGCGGCAACGCCGCGAGTGAATCGGCGGGTGACCCATCGGCAGGGGCGGTTCCCGATTGGCAGGCGGCGAGCAGAACCGTGGCCAAGGACGCTACGAAGCGCAGTCGCATGGGGACGTCGGCGGAGGTGGGAGGTGGCGGGACACACGGAGCGGCCAACGCGCGCCACTCTCGGAGTTCTACCCCGCCGCCCCGCCGCGTGTCACCAGCCTGCGACGCCGGTCACACTCGCGGGCGGTTAGCGATGTTCGTCGTGTCCGCGGAAGCCAATACGCTGGTTCACCGCCTGCCGCTCTTCAAGCGTCATGGCCGACCAGGCGGCAATCTCACTCGCGGTGCGTCCGCACCCCCGACACCGGGCATCAAGGTCGAGTTGGCACACCTTGATGCAGGGCGATGTCGCGGGGTACGCCGTGGCGGCGCGTCGATCGGTAGACACGCCGCAAGTTAGCAGCGACGCCGCCTTAGGTGCGTTTGACCATGGCGAGCACCATACGCACCACTTCGGCGCCGCGGCGCATGCTCGCCACCAGAGCCCCGGGCACGATGGGCTCGTGCACCATCTCCGTGGCCCACCGCACATCACCGTCGCGCACGAACAAGTAGCCGAAGGGCAGATAGTTGGCGTTCATGCGATTCATCAGCTCGAACAGATCGCCGCCCACATCGTCCACCGGCATGATGCGGCACACCACGCGCACCAATCCGTCGTCGGCCTCCGCGGTCACGCGGAAGGGAATACCATCCACCTCGAGGAGATGCATCGCGCCCTCACGACGCACATCGGCATCGGCAGCCGCGGCGCACGCGTCTTCAACCACTTCCTCCAACGGACGCATGTCGATGAGATCGAGCGCCTGCGGTGGCGTCTCCGCCGGAATACCAAGCCCGGGCAACAGAATGGTCGATCCGCTGTCGTCGAAGGCATAGTACTGCAGCATCGCGGGCTTTCGGACGCCGTACACCGTGATCAGCGTGCGCACCGCAAGCATCGCCATCTCGTGATAGTCCACTGGCGATGGCGTGTCGACCGACCAGTGTGGCGATCCGTCGTCGACGGTCTCCATATCATCATCGGCGGCATCAATGCCGATGGTGGAGAGATCGGTGCGATCGAAGGGCGGCAGCGTTGGCGTCTGCCAACCGAGTGCGCGCATCACGTCATCGTCTGACTGCGAGTGCGCAGCATCGGCTTCAACACACCCATTCGATACAGCCTCGGCGCGCATGCCCCACGAACCGTTCGGCGTGAACTGCACATACCGACTCGCCGCGGGCACCGACACAATCAGAAACTGATCGGCGGCAAGCACCGGCAGATGCGTCGCGAGTCGCAGTGCGAAATCCTTCCAGTCCGCACTGATGCGCGTCCGCCGTGCAGCGGACGATCGTGACGAGGACGACGACGCACGACCCGCGCGCGTGTCGATTTTCCGACTGCCTTTCGCGCGCGACGGCGTCGAGCCGTCCGCTTGTTTCGCGTACTCGCTCGGCTTCGATTTTTTCATGACGTTGTTCCCCTAGGGACACAGGAGGCCAGCTCCACGCCCACGTCGCGCGTCGCTGCCTTCCGAAGGATAAGCATCGGCACGTCAATCGCATCCGGTTATCAGGGTTCGCCTGATTCAGGAAAACCCATTGGGACGACCGACGGTCCTACGCCATCTGCAAACGTCTGTTACTTAGGCTGTGGGACGACCCGTAGATACGGCGTCAGTTCCTGCCAGCCATCAGGGTAGATGCGCTTCGCATCGTCGTTCGACACCGAGCCGGCGATGATCACGTCGTCACCCGGCGTCCAGTTCGCGGGCGTCGCCACCTTGTGCGCGCTCGTCAGCTGCAGCGAGTCCACGGCCCGCAGAATCTCATCGAAGTTGCGACCGGTGGTCATCGGATAGATCAGGATCAGTTTGATCTTCTTGTCCGGACCAATCACGTACACCGTGCGCACCGTCTGATTGTCTGCCGCGGTACGTCCTTCACAGTTGTCGCCCGCTTCTTCCGGCAACATGTCGTACAGCTTCGACACGTTCAGATCGGTGTCGCCAATCATCGGGAAGTGCGGCGTCGCACCCTGCGTCCGCGCGATGTCTTCCACCCACGCGCTGTGACGATCCACCGGATCGACACTGAGGCCAATCACTTTCACGCCGCGCTTCGCAAACTCCGGCTCAAGCTTGGCCACCGTGCCGAGCTCCGTCGTGCACACGGGCGTGAAGTCTTTCGGATGCGAGAAGATGATGCCCCACGCATCGCCAAGCCACGCATGAAACTGAATGGGGCCGATGGTGGTCTGGGCGGTGAAGTCGGGAGCGAGCTGTCCGATGCGCATGGCGAGTGAGTAAAGGGTGTTTCGGAATGTACGCCGGTGTACGTACCTACGCGGTGCGCAACGCAGTACCCAGAAACTCAAACCCCGAACCCAGAGACTGATCAGTCTCTGAGTTCGGGGTTCGGGTTTCTGGGTCGTGCGTGCGTTACATCGCCGGCGCCATCAGGTCCTGCAGCGCCTTCTTGAGCATGTCGGCCTTCTTGCTGTCGCAACCCTTCGCCGCATCCGCCGCCGCGATGGCCGCGTTGAGCGCCGTGTTACGCGCCGCACCGCTCGCCTTCTCAGCCGCTGCAATCTGCGTGCGAAGCGTGCTCACCTGGCACGACTTCCGCTCGAGCTGATCGGTGTACGCCTTCGCCAACGGGAAGCTGGGCGGCCACGCGATCTTCGGCTGGCCCTGCGCGTTCAGCTGGTCCCACTTCACCGTCTTCGCCGCGTCAATCTCGTTCTGCGAGATGTACTTGCTGGGCGTCAGGTCCACCACGTCCATGCCGCGCGCGATTTCCGAGCTCACGATCTGGCCGTTGTACCAGTACACCGACCACGAACCACCGCTCTGCATGCGCGTCGCATCCAGCGGGCCACGGTCGAACGACGCGATTTCCTGCGGGTGCGCAGCGTCGGTCCAATCGAACACCGAGATACCACCCTGGTACCACGACTGCACCATCACGTCGCGGCCCGGAATCGGAATCAGCGAGCCGTTGTGGGCCACGCAGTTTTCCTTGTCCGTCTGGTACGACGGCAGCTTGTAGTAGCTCTGGAACACCAGCTTCTTGTTCACGATCTTGAAGATCGCGTCGGCGCCCCACTCCATCTTGTCGCCCGCGCGGCACTTCGGACCGCCACCACCGCCCCACTCGTCGCTGAAGAGCATCTGCGTGCCATCGTTGTTGAACGTGGCCGAGTGCCAGTAGGCGAAGTTCGAGTCCGCGACGGCATCGAGACGCACCGGGTTCACCGGGTTGCTGATGTCGAGCAGCAGGCCGTGGCCTTCACACGCGCCACCGGCCAAGCCGAGCGACGGGTACACCGTGATGTCGTGGCACTGCGAGCGCTCGCTGACCGGCGCGTTCGGATTCGGCGGACCACCCGCCGCGTTCGCGAACATGCGGTTCACCGCCGCCTGCAGCAACGGACGCGCCGCGGCGCTATCCGCACCGGAGGCCGCCGTGGCGCCGTGCGACTTGGCCAAGCTGTCGAGCATCGGGCGCACAATCTGCGGCGGCGCCAGCATGTCCGCGCCGCTCTGCGGATTCTTCACCACGAAGCCGTTCCGCGCCTTCGCGTCGGCAATCTGCTGCTGCTGCGCCGCCTTGTCGGCATCCGACAAGCCGTGCGTCGGATTGGCCGTAAGGCCCGCGAAGATGTTCGCGCGATTCACCACCGCGGCCGCCTTCGGATTCGCGAGCGGCACCTTGATGATTTCGATGCGCAGACGCGACGAGTTGGCTTCCGCACCCGCCACATCTCCCGCGCAACCGGCGAGTTCATCGGCCGAACGAATGCCTGACGAACCGGAGACGTAGATGTAGACGTTCTCCTTGTCCTTCGGATCTTCGAGCACCGTGTGCGTGTGCGAGCCGCGGCACGTCTGCACGTTCGCGAGGAGCTTGGGCTCCTTGATGTTCGAGATATCGAAGATGCGCACGCCACGCATGCGCTCCTTGCTCACCGCTTCGCGCACACCACCCGGCTTGCAGTCCACGCGGCCGTTCTGCGCTTCGGCCGACATGAACATCAGGTTCTTGTACACCGACACGTCATTCTGCGACGCGGGGCACTCGTAGGCCACAACCAGCTGCGGGCTGGACGGGTTCGAGATATCCCACACCACCGGGCCGTTGTAGTTGCCCTGAATGACGTACTTGCCCGTGAAGGCCAAGTCGGAGTTGGTGATGCCCAGGAACCCCGCCGGCGAACGCACTTCGGCAAGGATCTTCATGTTCGACGTGTACTTCTCCGCGTCGAACAGACCAGCCTTGAGGTTGTTGCGCGGATCGGCAGCCGGATTCACGGCCGGCGTCGGCGCGGTCTTGGGCGTCGAGGAGGAGCACGCCGCGACAAACGCAAGCGACGCCGCCGCCAACACGCGGTGATTGAAAGAGGTCATGTACCCTGAGAAAAAAGTTGAACAAACTGAACCAACGCGCACTCCACCCTGCCCCCTACACCCTCACATCTGTACGGCGGCCTGTCCACCCTACTCTGGCGGCAGCCATCCCTGCTCGATCATCATCGTCATCATGCGCTTGATCTCGGTGCTCTGATCCACCTCGACATCATTCGCAAACTTGAAGACCGTTTCGTCCTGCCCGGCACCGTCGCTCGTGAACAGCGTCTTCACCATCGTCACCGCACCGCGATGGTGCTGGATCATGTAGGTGAGAAACAGCTTGTCGTAGTCCGCGCCACGCGACGCATCGAGCGCCTTGAGCTGCTCCGCGTTGAGCATCCCCGGCATGTTCATCTGCCCCTGCGCGTTCATCTGCATGCCGCCCATGTCGTGCCCCATCATGGACATGTCATGGCCGGCCATCCCCGCCATGCCCGGCATCGTCACGTTGCCCGCGGTATCCACCACCGGCGCCTTCTGGTTGCGATCCTGCAACCACGCCTGCATCAGCCGGATCTCGTCCGACTGCGCATTGATGATGCGCGCGGTGAGCCGCTGCACCGCCGGACTCGCGCCATGCGTGGCCGCCCACCGAGAAATCGTGATGGCCTGGGCATGGTGATGAATCATCCCCGACATGAAGTCGATATCGGCCTTCGTGTACGGGTAGCGCAGGCTGTCGGCCTTGGCGCGGGCAATGGCCCCGGCCTCGCCGGTTTGGAATCGAGGATCACTCGGGGCACGACCACTGGCGCTAGCGCAGGCGCCAAGGGCTACCAAGCCGGCGCCGAGCAGCGGGGCCCGGAGAAAAGAGACAAATCGCATCAGTCGCTCTGGTGTGGGGAACACGTGCACTACGCTATAGACGGACCTGACGCTGCGGAATACCCAGCCAAGCGCATCCCGTGGCCACGGGATTAGCCGTTGTGAATCAGGTACGCTTCGACCGTCAGGAGGTGCTTCTCGCCGGACATCCGTACCACCGCCAGCAGCCGCTCCATCTTGGTCACCTCTTCCAACTGTTCATTCACGAACCACTGGAGGAAGTCCTGGGCGAGGTAGTCGTTCTCCGCCGCCGCAATGTCCATGAGCCGCTTGATCTGCCCGGTGACTTCAATCTCCCATCCCAAGGCAGCCTGAACAGCGGCCTCAGCCGTGGGGAAGGTGTGCACCGGCTGCTTCACGG
>APMI01003133.1_pt1 | contig 12928 bp, 11 predicted proteins | sample 667938 | NCBI WGS metagenome assembly APMI01 (sample SAMN01084076, study PRJNA167559) | wastewater metagenome | biome: Wastewater | place: Denmark: Ejby Moelle, Odense | collected 2011-11-28 | reverse complement strand
TGCGCCACAAAAATTATTTCTTCAGCATCGGAACTGTATGGCGTACCACTCCAGTCCCCCATGGCGGAGCACGATGCAAAACCCACATCCAAGCACATCCGGACAAATTCGGAGGCCTCGTACACACGAACGGAATAGGCCCTGGATGACTTAATTGAGCCGTTTTCGATCATCCACTGTCCCTCTATTCGACGTATTTTCTCGTCAAATCGCTCGTCAATCCAAAGTCTGCCACCACCTACAAGACTTCGGGCCTCATGTGTCTTGTAGCTGCCCCCCCGGATACGCGGCACATTGACATCCGTGTGCATCAGGAACTTTCCCCCGGGCAGCAATGCTTGGTAGAAGCCCCGCAGGACTTGTAGATTTTCTGCATCCGTTCCAAAGAAACCGAAGGAATAGAACATATTGATGACTGCGTCAAACTCCTCCTTGTAGGTTGAAGCGAGCATGTTCTGCCGTTCAAATTTGACTGAAACACCCTGGCATTCGGCGTCCTCGCGAGCGCGAGCAAGGTGGACTGCGTTGATGTCAGCCCCCGTGACAATCTGACCTCGCCGAGCAAGCTCAATCGAATGTCGTCCGTAGCCGCAAGGCATGTCGAGCACGCGACAGCGTCTCGTCAAGTTAAGTAAGCGAACCACGCCGTCTACTTCTACAAGGGTTCGTTCGGAAAGCGATAACCTGCGCGCGGCCAAGTGACCCTCTTTCGAGTTGTCTCCTTGTATGTAGAAATCGCCGAAAAACCCTGCGCCCTCATCCCACCAAGACGTTTCAGGTAAGAATTTGGTCATATATTCATTCACTAGGATGTAGTGTCATCACTGCCTTCCCCTTGGAGGACATTTACCCCCCACCGGATGCAGACCGGTTTCGCTCTTTACCCGTATGATCGTAAAGAATACGACCCGCATTCAGTGCGACAATCCGGTGACCAGTGGTCCGCGCAGCATTCATATTGTGGGTAATCTGCAATATGGTGCAGCCAGCCGAGCTCATCGAGGCTATCAACTGCTCACATTTTGGTACTCGTGATGGATCAAGTGCCGTCAGAGGTTCGTCAAGCAACAGAATCTGCGGATTACGCAGCTTGGCAATTATTAGTGCAACTTGTTGCCGTTCCCCGCCCGAAAAGTATCTAAGTAGTTGATTGGCTCGCGGGGCCAAGTCAAACTGCAACAGCAGTTCCATATAGTAATTCCTGCGCACCTCTGGTGCCGTCCCTCGTTGCTGAGGGGAAGGATCTGCCACGACAAGATTTTCAATAAGGGTTAGACCCTCGGCTGTTCCCAGTAAAGGATCCTGACAAACGTGAAACAGGTCACTGTCGAACCCAGCTACGCCCCCAGCGTTAGGCACACCATTGATTTCAATCTTGCCGATCGATACTTCCTGCTGCCCTGAGACCACCTTTAACAATGTCGACTTCCCCGATCCGTTGTGGCCGACAATCATCACCCACTGGCCTGACTTGACCTCCAGGTCGATACCAGCCAACGCCGTAAAAGATTGGCCCCAACGCTGATACGTCACATGGACGTCATGCATGTTAATCAGTGTTTCTCCAAACATTTCACACGCTCACAAACGGATCGTCATGTCGCCTAGTGCGAACTATGACCAGTATCAGCACGAGCACTGCGGTAATCAGTTTCAGGTCCACCGGATTGAGTCCTGCACTCACGGAGAGAGCAATTAAATACTGATACACCACGCTGCCCACCATTGACGAAACAACGACAAATATTGGAACCGAAAGACGCCGCTCGGACAGCAGTCGATCACCCAAGCTCATTGACGCCAAGGCAAAGATGAGAACCCCTTGTCCGAGTCCTACGTCAGCGAATCCCTGGTGAACAGCTAGCAAAGCCCCGGATAACGCAGCAAGTGCGTTCGTCACAGCGAGACCTACCATTGTGCTGGCTACCACACCGATGCCTAGGGTGCGCGCGTAGGTTGGGTTACAGCCTGCGACGCGCAATTTCAGACCAGTGCGCGACGAAAGCGCCAGCACAATACCGCCACCTATTGCGCACGCAATTCCTAATAGAAACAAAATCTTGCCGAAATGCAGGCCAAAAGACTCGCTCCACGAATCAAGTTGGTCGAATACGGAGGCGCTCGATAGCAAGCCGATGTTGGATGTCCCCATTAGACGCAGTGCCACTGAGTAGCAGATCGATACGACGATGACGGCAGCCAGAAACTTGTTGATATGGAACCGTGCATGAAGGCTGCCCGTGAATACCCCTGCGAAAGCCCCTAGCACTTGGGCCGTCAGGATGGCCGACCACATGTCAAACCCACTCCTGCGCATCACCGCGAATCCCACTGCGCCTAGCAGAAACGATCCCTCTATTGTCAAGTCGGGGAAGTTGAGCAAGCGGAAAGCAATTGCTAACCCGAGCACCGCGAAGAACATGACGAGGCCCATTTCGAGCCCGGTTTGCAGTGGGGTAATCCAGTTCATTCCTGAATCTCGCGGATGACTTTTGCTCTGGCAAAGATCGCCGGAGGAATGGTCACACCCATCATCTCGGCGGCCTTGGTGTTCACAACAACCTCGGAGCCTTGCGGGCTAACAATAGGAATCGACCGCTGCCCGCGAAGAACCTGCGCGACCAACTTTCCTGTTTCCTTACCTAACCTATCATAACCGATGGAGACAGCTGCAAGCCCCCCCTTCGCTACAGTTCCACTGTCGCCGACGTAGAGTGGAATCTTCCGCTTTATTGCGATACGCAGCGCCCCGGCAATACCGCCGATCGCCGTGCTATCGCTGGATAGAAAGATTGCATCCGCCTTGCCCGCAAGGTTTTCCGCGACCGAATACACCTCGCTAGTACTGCCGACTGCCCCCTCAACCAACTCGAATCCATGTTGAGGAGCAAATTGCCGGATGTGTTTCATCCCATACTGCGAAGCTGCCTCTCCCGGATTGAAAATGACGGCAAGCCGCTTCACTCCCGGAGTCATTTCCTTGATAAGCTTCAATTGATCTTCGTATGGCCACGCATCGGTAGCTCCAGTCACGTCGGGGACTGGCTGCTCAAGCGATTTCACTATGCCTGCGCCGACCGGATCGGAAACAGCAGAGAACACAACAGGTCCTCGAACGGATTTCGTCACTGCCTGTGCCACCGGAGTGGTAATTGCAACGGTCACATCGGGCTGGATAGATGCCAAGTCGTTGGCGATTGTTGCAAGAAGCTGCATCTGGCCATTCGCATTACGTGACTCGTATCGAATTAACTCTCCTTCGCGAAAGCCCTCAGCTGCCAACTCTTGTTTCAAGTTCTCTTGCAACGCGTCTAGCGCTGGGTGTGAGACGAGAGTTGCAATGGCAACAACCCTTGTCTGCTTTCTTTCCGACTCTGATTGTTTCCAGTATGAAAACGAAAAATATCCAGAAACAACAAGGGCGACCACTGTGGCAATGGTGAAGCTTCTCTTTTTCAGATTCATTGGGATAACCTTTCAACCTTTGTCAAAGTCGTCATTTAGTTCTTTGGTAACACTTTGAATGCCCGATCCGCTACGCATTCCAACATATTCAACCAGCAATGTTTGCGCCCCATCATATTCGGGGGAGCAATCAATTAACTCAAAGCCAAATTTTTTCAAAAAATCAAGATAGTCACTCTTGTAATGCCTGCTTGATTGCGCCGTAATAACTCTCGTTACAAGATTGTCGTAGTTGGATTCAAGATCAGCAGAAAATTTTATAGTCAGAGACGAAGATGTGTTGTAAAAAGCAAAAGAAGACACCTCTGCCCCTAGAAATCTCTTGAGGCTATAGGACTGAAGAAACCCAAATCCTGCCTGAGCCAGTTCCGTACCTTCATCGAATTGATAGCTGCTCAGAAGGTTGCTCTTAAATTTTTCTAATGCATCAGAATCTTTCTTTGCCGCATCAGGAATGAACTGCATTGGAAACACAAACAAGTCGCCCTGCTGACAGTGTGTCGAGTACTCCACAAAGAACCTAGATTCATTTAGATTTGACAAGGTAAATCCAAGAATAAAGAATACTTTCTTTTTGGAAAATTCCGGAAAAGAAAGAAAATTATCCATATAGAGTTTTCGCAACTTACTTGGGTATTCGAAATCAGCCCTCATTGCCGCAAAACGAACATTTGGAAATGAATCTTGCGAGTTCACTTTTTCTTTTATTGTTCTTCTAAGCATCTCAAAACTCGCATCAACCCAAACGTAAGCGATCTGCTTGGAACTAGATGATCTTAAGTACTGCAGAATCAATTTATCCTTCGCCCACGCCCCGACGCCCAGAATGAAGAATGCGTCAAAATCCCTGCAACGGTCAGCCCACGACTTCTGGCGAAGAATGTAGTTTAGACCCTTTGCACACGCATTATGCAGAGGATAAAAAGGCGATGTCTTCACCTTGTCCCATAAAGCTGCAGCGACTGGAGATTGGTATAGCAAGTGTGCCTTTAGCTCTCCAGTCGTCCTGTTGCGAACCTGTGCATCTATGTCAAGCGGATCAATATGAACATCTACAGCAAATGGAACCCCGTCGTAGTTAAGCTGCTGCCTTTTTGGATTTAATTTATCTTCAACGGCATAAATAATTTCATTTGAAAATCCGATGCCCTCCAAATCAACATCATAAGAACGCGGGGCTTTAAGTTCTCTTTGTGAGCATGCAGCCTTAATCGCCAAAAAAATTGCTTCTCCATTCTTGTTGTTTGGAGGCATCTTCCCTGCGTCAAAATACTTTCTGAAATTATCCTTATAGCTCGAATCATTCATGTGGGCATTTTTGGTTACTTCGAATAACACTTGGCAAATATCACTTGGCCCGATGTTTCTTTGTGTTCCACGATAGAGAAAACCAACTGCATACGCTAGGCGTTGAAAATTTTCACTGTTGGATAATGTTTTCTTTGCCATTTTTGTCTCGATAATTTCTCGCCTACCCACCCAATAGGTTGCCATTGAAGCCGTTAAAGTTTGCGGGCACAGCATATACCATCGAAGTCCAAAGCAAAACATGCTGAACCATATCAAACTTCATCTTTCCTGAGCCCACCGGATGCAGGAATTCCCGGTGGAATTCCGAGTAGCGCCGCAGAGTGCTCATTTGTTGAAAAATACCACAACAAGGAATTCCACGCCGAAGCTATATCGGCGCTTTCCTAAGTTCGCTGTAATGCCCCTAGGACGCTAAACGTCACACGGGTTGAAGGCGACATACCTCCGAGTCTCCAACCTGTCCCACCAAAGGAGGCTAGGAGATCGAGATAGTGGCTAACGAATTCGGCAAGCACCGCTGCTCTGCTGATGCAGGACTCGAGTACGGTGGACGCCTCATTAGGAGCAGCATCGAAGCCTGCATCATCACCGGCCAGAGCATGCGATCAGCATCGTGCAAATATGCCTGGAATGCTCGCTCGCTCACCCCTTCCGACCGGCTTCACGTTTGCTCCTATGGCTGTGGCGGCATTGACCCGCAGGACGTCTGCTGGGCACAAAGCCATGACTGTAACCAACATCCATGCAAAGGAAGCGCGGCATGGTGAACGCTGGCTTCCAGGGCGATTTTGATCTATTTCGGGCACGCGGGCAGATCGGTGCAACGCTCAGCATCGAGGTGCCCTCGGATACACCTGAAGTCGGTAGTGTGTGCCCGGTCACCTTTCGCACTTGCGGAATGGCTGCATCAGCGAGCATCGATGGGCAAGGACGCTTCGGTGTTAGCGACGGGGAAGTCATCCGTTTGCGGATGCGGGAGGACCGTCCTTACAGAATCCGGCTATTTAGTGACGTTGGGGCAGAAGCAGCAAATGTAACTCTGACTCCCCGTGTATTCGAACCTGAAATAACCGCACTGACGCTCCCCGTTTCAACAACGTACGCCGACAACCTTTTGAACGCGAAAATTTCGTCGCGTCACGCAGTAAACATTCGTATTCTCTACCGCATTCAAGATGATCAGGACGTGCGCTGGCAGGTTGCTCACTTGGATCAGGGGGGCTACTTCACCCTCCCCATCGCCCAGCGGCCGCACAGTCTTTTTGTTCGTGTTGAGCTAGCTTCCAGGCACGCGGAGTACTCAGATCGTGCGCATAAAGTCGTTGAGCAGAGGGTTGTCATTGACCACCCCGAGCCTCATTGGTGGACAAGCGCGAACCATCCGGTTTATCGACTCGAGACAGTGCAGTTGCCGCTCCATTTCAAATGGGTCCGGTCTGCACAAATCAATTACAACGGCCGCATCGTCCAAGCACAGTTGCATGAAGGCCTTCATCACGCCGCTGTTGATGTTGCAACCAGTGAAGTTGGTGCCCAGCAAATTCCCGTCGAATTGACCGATCTCGCGGGGGTGCAACGGCAGATCACTATCCCAATCGACGTTTTGCCGCGTCAATTTGCGATGAGTGCAGTCGAAGGCGACAGCGCTATCGAAATCACGATTGAGGGCGGAAGCCAGCCGCGTCTATCCATACCGGCAAGGTCTGTAGAAATGGACCTACCCGATACGGGTGGCTTTGTAAGTCACGGATTCCTGATGCCGACACAGGCCCAGATAGTGGCCATAGATGACCTGGGAATTGAGCGGCAGATCCAGTTCTTGTTGAAGCCGCCTGAGCATAAATGGCGCGACCTTCCGACCTTTTCTCAACTTGGCGATTGGAGGATGTGAAATGAACTGGTTGCTCAACTCTTTGTGGTGGTTCTCCGGTACTGACTCGGAAACCATCAAGACCTGCCCAGCTCGTGATAAGGCACTTAGGAACGCGCTGGGTCTGGTGTTCCTACTTAACTACGCTGCCCTCCTTCTGGCCTGGATCAAGGTTGGGGTGCGCTATTTCGGCTGGGCTGGATTCATTCCAGGGCTGATCGTGCCGAGTATTTTTCTCGCGCTCGACCGAATCATTGCCATGCGGCATCGCCATTTGTCAGGCATCTTGGCTGTCTACAACATTGGCCAAGCTGATGACAAAGCGGAGGTAAAGCTCCGAGTCGCAATGGCGTTGGCGCTTAGTCTGGCCACTACCTTCACCTTTCAGCTCGATCAGGCGAACTCGCTCATCCGCGACAAAACGCAGACGCAATGGAAGGCTGCCAACTCAGCACTCCGGCAAGAAATTACGGCGCAAGTTGAGGCTGAATACACACAGAAACTCGCCTCCTTCGATCAGCGCCAAAAGTCACTGGCTGAGCAGCGAGCTATCACAGGCGAGTCACTTGCGGACGCAACGGACACCGTCAAGGAGTCATCTGCAAAAGCTCGTGCCGCGCGAGACCAACAGAGCTATGAGAAGGGGGGGCTGGACGGTCGCCCAGCAGGTGAAGCATTGAAATTCCACGCCCAGCGCGAACTTGCTGAACGCAATGAGGGGATTGCTGCAGAGGCTCATAGCCGCCAACAAGTAGCAACCAAGGCACTGGAGGCCATTGATGACCAGTTGGCCAAGATCGCGCTTGACCGCCTCAATGCCGAAAAGGATAAGACCACCCGTTTAGCCCAAGTGGACGAGTCGATGCGACAAGACAGCAGGTTTGTCGCTGAGAAGGTTGGACTCTTTAGTGACGCGACGATTTTTGTCGGATTTTTTTTTGATCCTGATGTTGCAGCAGGGATGTGGGTGATGAGCTTGTTGATGTGGGGAGTTCTCCTTGCGTTGGAGTTATCGGCTCTGATAGCCCTCGCCATCCTCCCAGCAAGCGCCTACGACATCGCACTGGTCGCAAATCTACGCGTGGAAGCAGCCAAGTTTGTCGCCGCAGCGGAAATCAAACTCGCGCAGCAAGCGTCGCAATCTCCTCCGGTTCAGGTGCGCGCACGACCCAGGCCAGGAAATCAGCGTCCGAACCAAGGCAACCCAATCAATGAAGGAGTTAATCGTGAACAGAATTGAATACTTACAGCACGACAGGGCGATGACTCACAAATGGCTCTCGTGCTTTGACGGCAGCGTCAACGCAACAGTCGGAATTGGCCCTTCAAGTGAAACGTTCTGGATTATAGACTTTCCTTTGCCTGACAAATACCAGCCCGACAGACTGAGTTTGGTATTGGAAGTCCGTAATTATCCACAAGACCCGCCCAAGGGCATTTATCTGCTGACTACTGAAACGAATAGAAACTTGATTGCCGCGCTCAAGCGCAAGTTCAACGTTTTTCAGGATGCCGCTTTTCACGGAGCCAAGAGTATTCAAGGATATGAATGGATCTGTATTGGGTACCTGAACGGGTGGCGTTTCAATGGTCGAGCGCCCCACAAAGGCGACAACATTTGCAAGATGCTTCAACACTTTTGGTGCCTACTGGAGGAATAACCATGGATCGAATTCGTATTACCCAGCCGGTTGCTGAAAGGCTTTCGGCATATCACCTGTCTGTTGGCAAAAGCAAGGAAAGCCTGAGCTTTGCATACGCGACGGCAGTAGAAACTTCTGACGGCGACTTGGTGATTGTTCTTGCAGATCCGGATGACGTGCTTCTATTGGCACCTGACTGTTATATCAGCAATGGCGCGGCTCACTTGAGTGTTCCCGCTGACGTGAGGGCGGGTGTCGTGATGCGGGGGATTGCGAAGAATTTGAAGGTCCTTGTACTTATCGACATCCACGATCATTTTTTCGCGGATCAAGCCCACTATTCAGGCACCGATGATCGGGATGACCTACGAACAGCAATTCAGTACAAACATCATCTTTCCCGCTACTTAGGAGAAGGGCAATCCATTATTGCAATTTCTCTGCTCCTTGGTCGTCGCGAATGGGCTGCTCGTCGGGTTGTTTGGAACACAGGGGGAAAACCTGCATTTAAATACCTCACGGTTGATGTCTTGGGGGAGTCACTTCATCGGTATGGAATTGTGAATGCTTGTTCCGAACCGTGGAGCGTTCGCCAGAGTGGGCTAATTTCGCAGCAACAAAGCGCAATCATCAAATCAATGCGGCTAGTCATTGTCGGCGGCGGCGGCACTGGTTCGATAGCTTTCGAGACAGCCTGTCGTTTGGGCTTTGCCTCCATTGATGTTGTCGATCAAGACCGGATCGAAGTATCAAACTTGAACCGGTTTCAGGGCGCATCTACGCGCGACGTTGGAGAGCAAAAAGCAGAATTCCTGGCAAAACGAGGTAAGGGCTTATTCCCAAGTAGAAATTTTTGCGCGATCAATACCGATGCATTCACCGAAGCTGCCACAAAGTCTCTGATCCGTTCAGATGTCATTATAGGCTGTGTCGATAATGCAGAAACGAGATGGTACCTCAACCGCCTCGCGGTTCAATTTGCCATCCCCTATTTCGACTGCGGCAACCTCATTCAGCTCGAACCGGATGTTGTTCTTCATAGCCGCGTCAACGCAGTTATTCCTGGGCTCACACGCTGTGGACACTGCTCGGATATCGAGTTTATGCCACGGAAAGTTCCAGACAGTTTTGTAGAAATAAATACCTTACTTGCCCAACGAGAAGCTGGGTATGTACAAAACCAGCCCGTCGACACTCCGGCGCCCGCAATCTATCCCTTGAATCTTCAGACAGTCAGTTGGTTGATGGGCGAATTACTGAACTGGTTATGTGGACGGATTGTCGCGCATTCGATTTATTACCGGAGCAATCGCAACCTCATCGAGCGGCTGGATCGATCGAATTATCCAGTCGGACCTGCCGAAGATTGTCCGGTTTGCTCGTCCTTGCTTGGCACTTGTTTCGAAAGCAGGCTTCCTCGTCGCGGGGGCGAGGTCTGCCTGTCCAATATTGCCCCCGAGATGGAGATCAATCATGGCTAAGCCAAATTTTGAAAAACTCAAAGAGGTCTATATCGACGGAATCGCAACCCAGGTTCCGGAAAAGGCACGCATCGTCGATGTTGTAGGTAGCGATGTTTCTGCGGTTGAGGCGTTCAATCCGAACGCTGGCAAGATGGAGCTGATTACTCGAGAGCGCTTCAATCAAAACCTGCCAGAAGGGATCACAACTCACCTGACGCCTATTGAAAAAGGTGGTCATGACGATTGGGATTCCGTTGGTGACGGGTGGCATCTCAACAAGCGCAACAACGGTTGGCTGATCTGGCACGAGAGCTGGGGTGGAAACAAGAACCGCAACCACTATCACCTCCTCGACGATGGCAGGTCGGTTCATAAGCCTACGCGGCAGGAGTTGAACAAACTCAAAGATGAATTGCGTCGGTGATATCCACAAGTGCCCTTCTGATCATTGATCCGAAGGGCATCTACCGCTTAGAAGCCCTAACAAAAAGACCAATTCCCCCTGTTCACGATGGTCGAATGTAAGCGTCCAACCGGCCCACCTTGCGGGGATCAGCGTGGGATGATCCCAGTGTCGATGACGTCCTTGGGAGTGGCATCGACGTCAATCACCCGGCTGCCCAGCGGCAACAACTCATCGATTCGGCTGTGGGGCCAGACCGGGAGTTTCTCCAGGGTACTCCGCAGCCAGGCGTAGGGTTCCAGTCCATTGAGGCTGGCGGTGGCCAGTAGGCTCTGGATGGCCGCAGCGCGCTGGCCTGCCCGCTCGGAGCCCACGAAGAGCCAATTGTTACGGTTGTGCCAAGTTCAGCATAAGGCCGATTATGCAAAGCCAGCGATTATGGAAAGTGGCAGATCGGAATGCCCGTCAAACACTGAAGGGCAGCGGTAGGCAAGCATTCCGGCCTTTACATAATCACAGCGTCTTCAGGAAGTCGATCAGCGAGTCAGGCGCTCGGTAGCGCTGGATCTTGACGTCCGGCTCGTACAGTCTGCCCTCGGGCAACCCGCGGACATCATGCGGCTGTTCGTCGTAGCGGCGCAGTTCAGCGGTGATGTGATCGGAAAACGCCGACGCTGACTGCGCGCTTGGCGTAACCGGGGACGAAGGGATGTGGCTTACAACAGCCTCCTGGTAAGCCCCCGGCGATCCCCTCTTGACAGAGCCTTAAGCGGAATCCGGCCCCCACCCACCGATGCGGCAATAGCTCCCCAATTCGACTCTGGGGCTGAGTCGGCAGGCGGGTAAGGACGTCCTTCAAGTAGGCATAGGGCTCATGCCCATTCAGGCGCGCCGACTGGATCAGACTCATGATCGCCGCCGCCCGCTTGCCGGCGCGCAGCGAGCCAGCAAAGAGCCAATTCCGCCGGTTGTGCTGAACTCGACATAAGCGGAATTATGTTCAGTCCGCGATTATGCTGAGTCGCCGACGGCGTGGCCTGCAATGGCAGTGGCCAACGCGTCTGCAGGCTCCGGTGGCGGATCCCGCCTGCACATAATCATTGGTGGTTTCCTGTGGGTCCCATGCCTCACTCCAGGAGACCACCATGCCCACCGACCTCTGCTTGGCGCACCTTGTCCGCCGTGACTGGCTGACGGACGGCCCGCTGAATGAACTCCTCGCTTTGTACGTCGAGGCGCTGCAGAACCGGCGCTATGCCAGAAACACACTCGGCGCTTATCTGCGTTGCCTCGCGCATTTCAGCTACTGGATGCGAGGTGAAGGACTCAGTGTCGCGGATATCGATCGAGCCCTCATCGAGCGCTTCCTGCAGCATCATCTGCCGACGTGTGCCTGCCCACCGCCCTGCCGATCCGATGTGAAGGAGATGCGGGCGGCGCTCCATCATTTGCTGGATCTACTCCCCGACGTGGTTGGGGAGGCGACGACATCGGCCTGGATTGCAGCCGAGCTTGAGCGCTTCGACGATCATCTGCGCCACGCCTGCGGCTTGGCACCACTGACCAGCACCTATCGTTGCCGGCACGTCGCGGCATTCCTGGCCAGTTGTTTCGGGACTGAGGCCCTTGAGATTGGACGGCTGACTCTGGTGATATCGATGCCTTCCTGAAGGGCCTGGCTGCCCGCTGGAAACCCGCCTCACGCAAGGTGATCTGCACGAGTTTGCGCAGCTATTTCCGCTTCCGCGCTCTGCTGGGCGACGACATCCGGACACTTTCCGCGTCGCTGCCGGCCATCGCGAACTGGCCACGTCTGCATCCGCCAAAGGTCCTCACGGACAGCCAGATCGAGCACTTCCTGCACGCCTTCGATCTAACTGATCCGGTCGGCCTGCGCGACCATGCCATCGCCCGCTGCCTGCTCGATCTGGGCCTGCGGGGCGACGAGGCCGCGCATCTGACGCTGGATGATCTGGATTGGCGCAACGGTGTCACCGACCGGCACATTGGAGCCAGTTGATGATCGGCACAATGGAGCCACCTTGTGACCGGCACATTGGAGCCACTCCGTGATCGGCGTAATGGAGCCACTCCGTGATCGGCGTAATGGAGCCACCCACGGATCGGCACATAGGCGCCAGCGCCGGATCGGCGTAATGGAGCCAATCTCACTCTGACGGACGTCTCGACCTTGAGCGGTCCATCGCTACCCTGCCGGGTTTGGCAGGTCGGAGCGCGAGATTGCGCGCTCCGGTTTGATGGGACGGGCCAAGGCGGCCCGTTTCCGGGAGTTGGCCTGCGAGAAGGGGTGGCTTGAGCTCACTCGGCCCCTGCCGGCAGACGCTGAGATCGCAGCCGCACTGGCCCCGCCGCGTGTGCCGCTGACGGCCCAGTCGACGCTTGCCGCGTATCGCCAGCTGGTCACCCAGTGGCTCGGCCAGGGCGTCTCCGGCGTGGCCATCCACGCTGCGCTCGTGCGCGAGCATGGCTTTACCGGCCACTACTCCAGCGTCCGGCGCCTGATTGCGGCGCTCGCCCAGGCGCTTCCGCCCGACACCACGGTGCGCCTCACCTTCGATCCGGGAGAGGCGGCGCAGGTGGACTTCGGTGCCGGCCCCGAGCTCATCGATCCGGCCACCGGCGAGCTGCGCCGCACCTGGGCTTTCGTGATGACGCTCGCCTTCTCGCGCCACCAGTACGTGGAGTTCGTGTGGGACCAGAGCGTGCGCACCTGGCTCGGATGCCATCAGCGTGCCTTCGAGTGGTTCGGCGC
>APMI01028694.1_pt1 | contig 12932 bp, 12 predicted proteins | sample 667938 | NCBI WGS metagenome assembly APMI01 (sample SAMN01084076, study PRJNA167559) | wastewater metagenome | biome: Wastewater | place: Denmark: Ejby Moelle, Odense | collected 2011-11-28 | reverse complement strand
CCAATGTAAACCGATGCGTTGTGGCCTTCGTATATTTTCTACTCTAGGCGATATCGACCGCAGACTCGTATTTCTAATGAGCTCATATTATTATTTATAATTCAAAATATATATTTAAAGTACAATGAGTCTACTAACTTGATGAAAATCGCATCGTGCTGTCTAAATTCTTAAATAAAGTACAATTGTAGAGTAGCGTGCATATAGAAAAGTTAGGAGTGTATAATATTACTTGAATTTGAAAATGAGCCATTATAACTATACAAATGCAGCGAGCATGACAGTGAAGCAGGCGAATGCAGACATGGGGTCATTTTAGAAGGCGGTAATTACGAACGCCAAGTAGTCGATCGAAAAGCACCTTTCCCATCTCAAGATAGATCAGAATCAACTGAACTATGCATTGTTTCTGTCGATTGAGCACTTTCGACTAGAAGAACACACCGACGAGTGCATGTTGATGCTGCTGAGGTATCCAGTCATCCTATGCTAGACACAAGGCTAACCCTAACTGTGAATATAGTAACTAGTCGCTTATTCAGACAAGTAAACGCCCCTTACAGCTGCTTGCCGCAAAGGACAGCAACAGCTCGTCAAGCTTCTTCTCGAGTACGGTGCCAAGCCTGATTTATGCAATAAAAACAATGAGCATCCACTTTCGGTTGTATTAAATAGCAAAAGAGAAAATTTTGATGTCGCTGCTTGCTTGCTGAACTATATGGCATCAGTATACTTATTATAACTTAGGCCAATATCGAACTAGGTGGCAAAATGGCAATTTTAATCGCTCTTGAACGATAATTTTTTCGAATTTTTCAAATGCTGATATAAAAAGGAGCCAATTTAATATTTTAATCGTAAAACATACTTCATATAATCGCCAAGCAGAAATTTCGCCGACTATAGAAGAAGAAGCAGTTCGTAAAATAACTCGCAGGCAGATCCTATTTAATGCAATAAGATTCAGGTCATAAATTACCCACTTAGTATGAATAAAACTAAGATATTAAACAATTTATGATAGATAATTTTAAACCCAAAGTTGTTAAGCAGTAATCGCTTAAATAATCAAATAGGAAATAAAAGTAAGTTAAAGATAATAAACAAAAAGACCACGAAAATTCTAAAGAAAATAAGAAAAAGAGTTCGATCAGTAAATAACTGGATGGCTCATTTTCTTAGCTCGATGATGAATAATTTCATGAAGAAAAGTGTGACATTGTTTCAGATAACAAGAAATTAAAAAAGGTCATAGAGATGCCTGAATAATAATAAAAAATAGACCCTACCATCAAAAAATAAAAAGAAATCGAAAGTAATAGTTCGATTGGAAAAAACCTAAAACTAACTTAATCGAATAGCTCAAAAGATATACAGTTAAATAAATAATTAAAATTGTAAAAATTAACAGCATAAATAGATAATGACTCATTTATCAGTGAAAAACAAAAAGAGTAAGATCGAGAAAAGATTAAAAGAAAATTAAATACGTCAATGGGATTAACTGAATCTAAAAAGAAGTCAGTTAATATTGATATTGGAAGTAAGAAGAAGAAAACTAAAATTATCGAATAAATTGTCCCAAAAACATTACTGAAGCGGAAAAATAGCTCGATGGAGGAATAGCTAAGTAAAGGTGATAAAAATAAAGCAGTGACAATTAAAAAATTGAATCCTGTAAAAAAATAAATAGAGTCACCATAAAAATTAGAAAAATAAAGACTTTCCCTTGAAGAAGACAAACAAATCTAATAAAAAAGAATATCTATATTTAAAAAATTTGCTGAGCTAGGTTTACATATTGAGCCTGAAAAGATTTAAGATTAAACAGATTCGTAAAGCAGTCTCGAAGACTATTATGTTAACCTAAGCTAGCAAATTTACGATCAAGCAAACAAAATAAACTATAAGAATCAAGAAAAACTTCCATTGATTTAACAAACTTTAAAATTTTTATAAAATGCAATTCGAAAATAATTGGAAAAGATAAAATAAGGTGCCAGGTTGGAGCTTTATGTATATGGCAGTCAGTCAACAGGACTCGCAATATAAAATTCAGACATTGATGTTCTTCTAGTAACTGACTTCGAAACTGGATACTTGATGAAAAGGTTTCAAGAACAGGGCACTCTAGTAAATATTTTATAAACTAGAAAATTGATTAAATTTTAGACTGCAAATTCATTTCTGGAGCCTCGATGCCTGTCATTAAATTAAAAATGAGTGAGAAGTTCGACTGGATTCAGCTCGATCTCACATTTCAAAATAAAAACCATATGGGACTAAAATGCTCAGAAATGATCAAAGCATTTATGGAAGCTGAGCCATTGCTCAGACCGTTAGTTTTGGTCATTAAGATGTTAGTGTAAGCATATAACATTAGTGATCCATATAAAGGTGGAATTAGCAGTTATGCGATCACCTTAATGATTATTGCTCTCCTTCAAGTAAATTTTTTTCAATTGTAGATTACCGAACGGTAGAAGAAAAAGATGTAAAATATAGGATAGATATTTCTAAACTTTCTGTATTTCTACGGATAATAAATGGACTATGTGAGCCAAGCAATAATTATTCATGAACTGGGTCTATTCGGTGACCAGCCTGTATACAGTATTTATAGACTACCCTATTTGACAGTAAAAATTATTTAATAAAGGATTTAAACCCAAAGCTAATCATATACGACCCTTTGAACCCAGTAAACAACGTGGGACGAACAACGTATCGAATAGCAGCATTAAAAGTAGATTTATTTTTTATTCAGAATTTGTTTACGTTGTGTTATCTCCGACTCAAACAAGATCGTAGTTGCAAGCTGACCGACATCATGGATGGGTCTTTTGCACAGCTACTTACTGATTTTTGAAAGTTTATATTTTGTAATATAAGTATTGTATGTAAATTCTCTTTTTCTCAGGTTATTATTTTTAATTTGTGAGCTAACAACCAAAATGAAAAGTTAAAGAAGTAATTCTCAGCAAAAACGCATCACAATTAAACGGGAAGCTCACAAAGCGAGTCCAGTGCTCCAAAAATTAGGAGAGACACATTTTGGCGGCGAGGACAAAACTATTCATGTTCGTAGGCATTCTGTTATTGTAAGCAATGCTCGCTATGGGACAGTCCATAGAGCAAGCCAATAATCTCACAGAATTGATTTTCATGAACGTTTCAAAAGTAAGGACCTTGCATATCCTCATTCGTATCAATCTTCAAAATAAATTAAGTCTTTGAGTAAAAACATCCAGAGACGAGAGTTTTAGTACGAATACGAGAACTAAAAAACAGAAAAATTCGATATAGGTCGCATCCGAGGAGGTAATTAATATTTTATGAAGGACTTAGCGATAAAAATGAGTATTTAGGGAAGCATAACTACTAGTTTCTGAGCATGATTGGTAAGGGTGGGTTCGGCAAAGTTTGGAGAGTAAGGCATAAGCCTAGCAATCAGATATTCGCTTTAAAATAAATGTCTAAAGCAACGTACGAGCATCTCAATATAGAGTAATCTCCAAGCGCAGTGTCGACTCCATAATCAATGAAAGACATCTACTTTCCACTCTGAAGCACCAATTTTTAGTGAACATGGTTTACGCTTTTCAAGACAGGACAACTTTATATCTGGTCATGAATATAAAATAAGGCGGCGATTTACGCTATCACTTGGCTAAGAAGCATCAGTTTACCGAGCTTGAAACTAGATTTATGGTTGCCACAGTTTTATTAAGTTTGGAGTACTTACACAAAAAAATGATTATCCACAGAGACATTAAGCCTGAAAATATTGTTTTTGATGACATGGGATACGCTTCATTGACTGACCTAGGTATCGCCAAATATTTAAGAGCCTAAAATTATCAGGATACTTCTGGGACGCCAGGCTATATGGCTCCTGAAGTGATGTTCCATCATAACCATAGATTTTAGGTCGATTTCTATGCAATCGGAGTCATTGTGTACGAGATTATGATGGGAAGAAGACCATATGTTGGAAGATCGAGACAATAGGTCAAAGAGCTTGTTCTTGCCAAACAAGCCATCATCAGAAAAGATGAGATTCCGGAAAACTGGTCTGTATAAAGTGCGGATTTTGTAAATAAGTTATTACAGCGTAAGGCCATCAAAAGATTAGGATGGGGAGGAGTTAGCTAATTAAAAAATCATAAATGGATGGTGAACTTTCCTTGGAAACAAGTAGCAAATAAAGAAATAAAATCACCTTTTCAATAAAAATACAACCCAAGTGAAGTTCGATATCGAGCAACAGAGCTTGAGACTCAATATCGAAAACTGCTTCTCAAAAACAAGGAAATGTTGGAGAAGGGTAATTTACAGTAATACTTCGAGGGATATACTTATGAAGGCATCACAGAGAGTCAATAGATATCAAGAAGTACATTTTTACAATGATTTTACTATTTTACATTGTGCCAGTAATATAATAAATAAAATAACACTTATACATCATCAGCATTAGAATATAAGAATCATAGAAAATAGTCATCAATCTATGCTTCTTTTTAGAGGCAAGCGTTATATTTGTTTTCAAAAGTTATGTAGTATTGAAGAATATCCGTTGGGACTGAGTACTTTGTGATTGTTTCAACCTTGCTTTTTAGAGATTAAAGTGGTTTTAATGGTGTCAAAATTCTGGATAAGAACTCACAATAAAATATATGTTATAGCCGACACCCTATTTTCTATAACGCTCTGAAATTAGGCTCATAATAGAAGTAAACGTACTCTTGATAAAAGAATGTATGCTTTGGACCAGCTAACTCAGATAAAGCATACATAATAAATCGATCGGAGGCGAATGTATAATAACGACCTGTTCCTCTCTCCAAGAAGTGAGTCACTGGAATTTTTATGTAAAGGTCTCTTAAGTATGATCGAAGCTAGCTAGTAACCCAAACGTCCACATTTGTTCGATATGTGTTAGTTTAATGTACAGTATCTGGAATTTTGTTGCAGAATCCTTTCTTTATTGTTCCTGATTTTATATTTATTTACCGTCCGCTACCTTCGTTTGAACCCTGAACTGATATGAAGCTGGCATAAACAAACCAAGCATCTGGATTTTTCACATAAAATCGGTTAAAGAGATTCAATGCCTGACGTCCAATGATGGCGTCATCTCCGTCAATATCGACGACTACATCGCCTGAGTTACAAAAATTTCTGGTAACTGAGTCTCTGTTTCCTAGCGCTCCCATTCTTTATGAGTTTTGAACTATGTACAATCGATTTGCTAAGCGAGGATACTTGTGAATCTATTTTTGAATCATTTATACTGACTTGTCAGTTGACATATCATCGATCATGTAGACTCTGTAATTACTATAATTTTGTCCATTGATAGATCGGAGAAACATGCGCCATGAACCTTTAGCTCCATCTTTCATAAGATTCCGAAAGGGGGCCATGATGCACATGGCTTTCTCTTCTGCAGGACTATCAAGATCGTACTTTTGATTTAGGTAATAATACTAAGCTTGGAATAGTAAATTGTCTTATTTTTACCAGTTCAAGTATAAACGGTAGCTTAACTCGCTCGGATCTCCAAGACTATTAACATATTTCTTAAATTACTGCGATTCATTAATTTCCAATTTATGAAATGACTTCTCTAATACTGATTTCGCTTTGAAAATAGAGTGATTGGAGTATGGTAATTGAATATATTCTTCGTTTTCCAGCTTGATGTGCAGATATTTTTCAATGATGACTTCTTTTTACTTTTTCAATGTGCTATTGTTTTTGGTAAGCTTGAAACAGACTCCAATTGCTATAACAATCAAAATTGTTATAAGAAAGTATTGGCCAATGTGTTTTTGTTTGTCGTGAAAGTTAACGTTTCTGATATTGTGGATCTTGAGGTTGTGACTTAGATCATATTGCTCTCTTTTTTGCATGATACTTTGTTAGTTTATATTAGATCCTCTTTTCGTATTTACTCCCTAGTTTTGTATTATGTCAGCAGTCGTCGATCTTGCTTCCATCATTATTATGAATCTATTTTGACTTAGGATTATATAAATATATGCAATTTAAATTATCATTTTAGGGTCTTCTTCAACTACGCACTGACCTCTACATAGTATTCTTCATACTTTTGGTTCAAGGAATCCAAAGGTCTAATTACTGGCCTGTTGACAATGTCGTTAAGAGTGTTTGTTTTCTTATTATTGCTGAAAACTTATTCATAGTGCGTATCCGACACATCATGGGTTATCTCAGGCACGTACTCAATATGGGAAACAGTGGCCAGTTATGATAGACTGTGCATGAGTGCTTTATGCCAATTTTATCTCAGCCACTCGCCGTTTTAGTCCAGATGGTACTTCAAAGGGATACTTCTGATCAGTTTGACCTCCCATGCCACAAGGGGAGCCAAGTGATTCAGATTTTATACTCGACCATCAAAGTCCCTATACTCGTAATCATTGTTTATACGGTGAGCATTTCCAAACAGCAAACTCTCTGTTTTGAAATTAGTATTAATGATCCAAGAATTGTTGTAGGAGTAGTACCTGATAAAATTGAGTAAATTGAAATAATTAGGACCAATAATCTCCACATCGCAGTCAACCACGACTTGGAAGTCATCAGCTGAGCACCTTTAATATGCAGATCGAATAATATTGAATAAAGAATGTCTAGTTATATTATTTTTGTAGTAAATTAACTTTTATGGTGGATATTTCTGTTCTGTTATTAGTTTACTGACTTGAGTGTTACTTTCACTCGAAAGTCCATCGTTGTAAAATATTATTTTATAGTTTGTATAATTTTGTTTCATTAAAGATTGTAAGCTGGTGATGCATCGCTTGCTTCGTTTTTGGTCATAGCCTGTTTGATTATTACCGAGAAAAGTAACGCAGATTCCTTTTTAAGGGATGACAGGCTGGATCGATTTCTCCTATCTCTTAGTGAATCCGTAATTTTAATCATACTGCACATACTGACGTTTGTTGAGAGCGTGTTACTCTGGTAAGAAGAGAGTTTGTTGGCTGTCTAAAGCATCTAACATTTGAATAGCGGTAAGCTAGGTTTAAGGACTGGGTAAGTATTATTTGCCCCCCGTTTTTAAGTCTTTTAGAATTTTGGCTCCTCGCTCAACGTCTGTTTTGTAAGTTTGAGAAAGCATTAATAGGTACTCATATGGGGTTCGCGTATAGTTTTTATTGTCTGATTTGTAAACTCCAAATACAAACCTGATATTATTATTTATAGAATTTTATTAATGTATGTCGAAAATAGGGAACCTTTTAGCAAATTTACGACAGAGCTCCATAACACAAGCAGAGAGAAAGCTTTATTGATTGGGCTGTAACAAATATTGCTGATTAGTAGAGTCAAAATCATTAAGTTAGATCAAATCAAAGAGTCGTTTTGCAAATGAGTTAACATGGTAAGCATCAGCTGTTTCAGAGACAGTCATGTAGACAGGGAAAAGCTGGTGATGCCTACTTAAAGCCTGAAGTGTATTATTTTTAAGAGGAAAGCTGATGAACATTATATATGGCTGACTTGCACAGAGTTATTAAATAACATACTTGTACCCATAGTAAGATTGATTCTAAATTGCTATTTTGTAATACATTCTTTTACTGATACCACTAACATTCAAAGATTGCTTTTGCAATTATTTTAGCCTAGTTAGTGTAATTCCTCCTTTCTCGGTGGCAGAGTAAAATATCGTAATGAAATTAGTATAGTTTAATCCAAAAATAGATTTAGCTATTTTTTAATTGTCTCCATCAGAAATCTGATCTTGTTTGACCATTAAACAAAAAGGAAGATCAAGATAAGGTTGAAATAATGTGATTTCGTGAATGTAGTCAGGATAATCAGGATTATGTAGGGAAGAACTTGCTAATTTTCCTATATTACCCAAAGTTGATGATGCTGGCTTAGCTGTTGGGACTAATTTTTTAATTTTCTTCAAATTTGCAAATCCTTGTTTAAGCATTTTTGTTACTTATTCCGGGTCACTTTTCGAAAGAAAATGCTTCTAAGAGTTTGTGACGACAATTTATGGTTTTGGAGGCTACCTATATTTCAGTCCTTCACTAAGTATTTTTTACACTTGTTTGTTTTTTAACTATTTTTTATTGTGATGAGACTTACCTGAATCCGGACTCGAAAATACGAACAAGAACATGATGAGAAGAAAGAATGGAAACAATGCAAGAACCTTAGTTTTTAGGCTGATGTTGTCGAGATCAAAAAGTTTTTTGGGTTGTTAAACTTAAACTTCATAGTCCTCGACATATTTTTCGCCCTTGCTAGATGGGTTATTTTCATTGGAGCTGATGTTCGCGTACTCTTGTTCGTCAGATCGTAACGATAGCGTTTTCTTTTTCCACAAACTGTTCAACATAGTAATTTATGTAAAGTGTTATATTTTGAAAATGACAAATTTTTTGATTTCATGTCAAAATACAGTATCAAAGTTACATGAATGCACTAAAATGTTGAAAAATTAGAAGATCTACAGGACGATGAAAATTTAATTTGGAAACTTAATAATTGATATAAATACCAATCTTTGCATGAAGTCAACCTCTCTCATATAACAGTAACGTAACGACTAAACAACGACAAACTAAAACATCTCAAACTCTGAAAAATCAATTGTGGTTCGTTTGAGAAACAATCCCCTCGAATTCGTATTCTTACTGGTGCTCATGGTGTTCATCCTGTCGATTGGGTACAAAGTATCAAATCATTTCTCGCCTGACCAGAAAGAGGAGCGTTCTTTGTCCTTTAAAACTAGAAGAAAAATATCGGGGATGACTAAATTGAACTTGGAGATGAGTCTGCCCTCTAGCATGAACTACCTACATAAGTAAAATCGTTTGCTACAAAATGTTAACGACTTTGATGCTAATGATTAACTGAGCTCAGGTTTCAGAATTTGGAGCATAAAGAAAAAAGATATCATATAAAAAAGTGGAGGTTTTCCGACTTCAATGCTTCCAAAAGCAAGTGAATAAAAGTGTGCATTTATAAACTCTTTAAACATCGTAAAATAGTCGACTCTACTTTCTGTAGTCTCAATGCTTCAAAATAATGCAGTCAGTGTGGTTTACATCGCTACCACAAACTACGATCAATATTCATAAAAGCTGATAAATTCAAAATTCAGCCGAGTAGAGTACCGCATATTGAATAAGCGAGTCACAGTGGATTCTGAATACAAGTTCTTATTCGACACTTTTACTTCCTGCAATAAGGTAGCATACTTGTTTGGTAACTTTATTATAGACTGGCAAATGGCATAAAGTATATCCAAGTAATTAAATAAATTAACAAGTTCTGAGCTGATGTACACTGCTTATTATAAATTTGAAAATAAAAGAGCTAAATTACCGAGTTTACTTAAGAAAAATTTATAATAAATGAAAATAGAATAAATCTCATCATATTTGTATTTAATGGATCTTTCTCTACTTTCTATCATTACTCCCCTGAACTTCGCTTACTATTCGAGATACACTCTCGAATAAATGATAATATTGCCCATGTTGGCTCTGCTGCAAGGCACTCCTAAGCTGAAAGAGTCAAAGTAAATAATGCACAGTTATCAAGTAAATTTAGGCTTTTTTAAGCATTTTACCATGAAAGGTGCCAGAAAGGTATCCTAAAATTCACTCTGCTTTGTCAGTTATCCAATTAGCTCAAGTACACCATCTCTCAGATAGTTCAACACATATCTTCAGAGCATTTACAGCATGAGTAAACATAATACCACTTTCACACTCGTAGTTTCAATGCCATATAAGGCAGGACCAGGAACTAACTCTGATTTTCTTCTGATCGCTGAAAAGTTACTATAAGGTAAAAGCAAGTATCACATGCAAGTACGGCTAAGATTAAGAGTTAATAAAACAGTTTCATCGCTTTCCTGCTACGAAGCTGCATATTACTACTGTCCTCAATAATCGATGGTTGTTGCATCTCGCCACAATATTATCTTCGATAATTAGTTCGCGGATGAAATTGTTGCGGCGAAATCCGAGAAATATCACTTGATACTCGCCAATTACAGAATGAACGAGAAGTAAATTGCCTTAAGCAATAATCTTGGATATAATGCGAGTTCACGGGCTTCGGAATTGTACAAATTTCATTTCATGCATTTTCAAATATTCAAAAACAATTTGATAAAAACAATAGCACCCGAGCTTTTGAAGGTAGATGAAATAGATTTTTATTAATCAGAGGCTTCATTCGTTAACTTTATGCTTGAATCAATCAATTTTCAATTCACCTACATTAACAAAAGTTTACTTATGGTTTAAGAACGAGTATAAACATAAACTTAAATAATGGAAATAAAATCCCTTAACTCTTATGATAGGCATCCAGGATTTATTGACGTCGAGTTGAAACCAAACAAATATTGCCTATTAGAAAATTAGGTATTTATCAGAGCTGCCGGGTAAAAAATATAAAAGAATATTCATCAAATTTGGTTGTATAAAGATGCTATACCGAAATTTGTAACCATTCTGCAGAGTACACTTAAAGCTAAGAATCCTGGTTTTAGATTAATGACATGGAAGTTAGAGAATATTACCAAATAGAATTTTCCAATTACATTCCACTTGCTCGTCAAACTGAGATTTCCTGAAACTAAAAAAGTTCCTTTAGTCATATTTTAACAAATTATAAAGTATGAAGCAATTTTTAACAATGGAGGTATCTACCTTGATGAAAAATCATAGAGCAAGAAATCACTTCAGCCATTTCTAAAATACTAAATATTGTTCGCAGGCGTGCCTTCTTCAGCAAATAATAGTCATCTTATTCAGTGGCACTTGTTGATTGGTGCAAGTAAATTTCATGATTTGCTAAAGGAATTTCTTTTGAGTATAATGCCCACAGAAGATCTTGGATTTTTGTTTTAACAAAAGAAAAGTTATTAAAGCCAAAACTAAACTAGCTTCAATAAATTCTATCTAAAACAAAGAGAGTCTAATAGCAGAATAGGATATGGAGGGAATTTACTGCAAACTTACGAGTTTCAGCCTATAGCAAGCACCTGCACGAAATAAAAAAATTTCGAAAGTGACCAGTAAATATATGAAGTGTTAAGCAGAAATCATGATATTGTGCAAATAGGACTGCCATGCAAAGATTATTTTGAAGCTTATGTGATCCACTATGATATCCTCACTCCTGCTGAAATCAAGATAAAGTGAGACTTTTAAAATATTTGTTTATTATTTACTTGCCTGATTTCAAGTATCAAGAAGTGATATATAAATAATCAATGTTGAGATTCAAATATTTTTTTTAATATCGGGTTTAGTTTCTCGTTACACTCGTTCAACTTCAGCTCTCTCTTTATGTAAGTATCAAGAATGTGTTTTGGAATCTGGTAAGAAGGATCTACTTCTGCTTTTGGTTGCTGTAATGATTTCAATGGTTGTAACGGTGTTAATACTCTGGCCTGAACCTCACAGAAAAATAGAATAGGGATGACGCAGTCGAATGTTTAAAGGGCTCGAAAATTAGGTTCATAGTAGAAGTAGACGTACTACTGGTAGTAAAAAGTATGATTAGGACCAGCCAACTCAGCCAAAGCATACATTATAAATCTATCCGAAGCTTCTATATAGTATCGACCAGTGCCTCTCTCGAGTATATAGTCGATAGGGATCCTCATGTACAAATCCCAAAGATATGTTCTTAGCTGACTGGTTACCCATAAATCTAAATCAGTTCTGTAGGTATTTTTTTAGTGAATTGTGAGGTTAATAGTTGCGCATTTCCCTGTTCTCGCTTTACTCATATCAACTTTGATATCTCGTCCATCACCTTCAGAACTACCTTTGACAGCCAGAAAGTTCGTGTAGAGAAACCACACTTTATCATTTTTATGATAAATTCTGTTATAAACATTAAATACTTGTTTCCCAATCAAAGCATCATCGCCATCAATATCCATGACAATATCGCCTGATTAACAATAGTTGCGGGTTGTTGAGTCTCGATTTCCAAGGGCACCAATCGCTTAATTATTTTTCAATATCCATATTCTGTTATTAAGGCGCGGATAATTTATAACTTACTTCAATAAAACATCAGTTGAATTGTCGCTTGAAAAATCATCTATCATGTATACTCGATAGTTGGAATAATTTTGAGCGTTAACTGATTTTAAGAACGCGTTGAAAGATCCACCAATGCCGTATTTCAGTAAATTTCTAAATGGAGCCATTATACATATCGGTTTTTAAACAACTTAGTCGTCTAGTCCGTACTTGGCATTGTATTTATAGTATTCGGCTTGAAAAAGCTTTTCGTTGCTCTATCCCCAATTTAAAAATAATTTGGAACTGAACTCAACAGGGTTACCAAGATTTTACACATATTTTTCAAATTCTGTCGTATCTGGTACAGATAACAGGCCAAAAGGTTGTTCTGGCACTTTCTAAGGGTGATATACGTCTGAGTTGAGATATGGTAACTTCTTTATTTCGCCTTGTAACGTTTTAATGTGTAGATATTTATTAAACTCCTCGATTTTTACTGCTTATTTTTACTTGTAAAAAAAGCTTTTGATCAAAGCGAGAGTAAATAGAACAATCAAAAATATAACAATGACCTTCTCTATCTTCTCATACCGAGCAATATCGTCTTTATGTTCGAATTCTACTTTTAAGTCTTTTGATGCCCTGAGATGGTCTTCGAATATGTCTCTCTCAGAATCTGAATCTTCTATTTCTAAGTGTTTGTGGGATTAGTCTTTATTCTAACCATGCAACATTTCCAATTATTAGTATCTAAATATTAATAATAATTCAATTCATAATCAACATTACTGCAAAATTATCTAGATGACAGTCACTGACCAAGATTTTCTTACTTCTGGATTTAGCATTTCACTGATTGCTTGCTTATTTAATTTATTG
>APMI01001641.1_pt1 | contig 12935 bp, 10 predicted proteins | sample 667938 | NCBI WGS metagenome assembly APMI01 (sample SAMN01084076, study PRJNA167559) | wastewater metagenome | biome: Wastewater | place: Denmark: Ejby Moelle, Odense | collected 2011-11-28 | reverse complement strand
AGCCGCCCGCGCACGCCCTGAAGCCGCGACAGATTGGCAAGCGTTTGCCCCGCGTCGCCACCGGTTGCGATGACCAGCCCGGCTGCCATCAATGCGTTCGCCGCCTGGTATGCACCGATCAGCGGCAAGGAAATCTTCAGGTCGCGACCATCGTACGTGACGTCGAGCGTCTGACCCAGCTGGCTCAGCGTCCGGCCCGTCAGCTTGATCGTGGCTCCACGCGTGCCGACCCCGAAGAGACTGAGTCCCCGCGCATGCGCCAGGTCGATGACGCGGTCCGAAGCTTCGTCGTCCTGCCACACGACGACCGTGCCGTCCGGATCTATGACTTCGGAAAACAGGCGCAGCTTGGCGGTCAGATAGGCCGCCATGTCGCCGTGGTAGTCGAGGTGGTCCCGGCTGAGATTGGTGAAGCCAGCGGCGCGTACCGGCAGTCCCTCTGTGCGATATTGGTCGAGGCCGTGGCTCGACGCCTCGAACGCCGCGTGCGTTACGCCTTCGCGCGCTAAGCCCGCCATGTTCGACAGGAAAGTTACAACGTCGGGCGTGGTCAGGCCGGTCGTCACCGTTTCGTCGGCCGTGGTCACGCCCAGCGTACCGATGCTCGCGGCATGATGCCCCGCCATGCGCCACAGCTGGCGCGTCAGTTCGACTGTGGATGTCTTGCCGTTGGTTCCGGTCACCGCGACGCATGTGGCCGGGAATGGCGCGAAGAACTTACCCGCGAGCAGTGCGAACCGGCGGCGCGGCTCGTCTTCGTAGATCGCGACTGCCCCGTCGACCGGAACACCCGGCCGGGTGACGACTGCGATGGCGCCCGCTGCCACCGCCGCAGGAATGAAGTCCTCGCCGTTGAAGCGCGCGCCACGAAACGCACCGAAAACGGTACCGGGCGCGACTTTGCGGTGGTCGATGGCGAAGCCGGTGACCTCTTGCTGCGCGTCGCTGTCGAGGAGCGCGCCGAGTTTCATCAGTCCTCGACCTTGTCCTTGTACAGGAGCGGGGTCAACTCGCTGACGTCGATATCGCGGCCATCATCGGGCACCACACCCAGCATCGGGCCGATCCGTGCGATCGTGCGGCCGACGGCGGGGGCGACTGTCCAGGCGGCCGTGCGCTGGCCGCGGCTGATCGCCGATCCCTTGGGCTCATCGACCATGCCGATCACGACATAGCGCGGATTGTCCATCGGGAAGGCGGAGGCGAAGGTCGCGACGATCGAATGCTTGCGGTACCCGCCCTGCCCGGGCTTTTCGGCCGTACCGGTCTTGCCGCCGACGCGCATACCCGACGCATTGGCGCTCTTGCCGGTGCCGTCCGTCACGATCAGGCGCAGCAACTGGCGCATGCGATCGCTCGTCGCCTGGCTGAACACGCGCTTGCCCTGCGGCGCCTTGCCCGGATCGATCTTCATCAGGGTCGTCGGCCGCCAGATGCCGCCATTGACGAGCGTCGCATAAGCCGATGCCAGTTGCAGCGGGGTTACCGCGATGCCGTGGCCATAGCCAGTGGTCATCACCGTGGTGCGCGCCCAGAACTTGGGCCACAGCGGCGAACCCTTTTCGCGCAGTTCGATATCGGGGCGGCCGTCGAAGTGCAGGTCATGGAACACCTTGGCCATGCGCGCCTGGCCCATTTCATCGGCAATGCGTGCGGTCACGATGTTCGACGAATGGATCAGCATGTCGGGGACCGTGATCCAGCGGCCCATGGGATGGTCATCGTGGATCTTGAAGCCGCCGACCTGCAACGGCGCGGTCGCATCATAACGCTTCGCCATCGAGGTCACGACACCCGCGTCCAGCGCGCCCGCGACCGTGATCGGCTTGAAGGTAGAACCCAGTTCATAGACGCTCTGCGTCATCGAATTGCGCCACAGCGTGTCGTCGCGCTGCCCCTCGGGCTTGTTCGGGTTGAACACGGGCAGCGAAACCATGGCGAGGATCTCGCCGGTGTGGACATCGAGCACGATACCCCCCGCACCCGCCGCCTGCTGGTCCACCATCACGCCGTAGAGTTCGCTTTCGAGCGTCGCCTGCACACGCGCGTCGATCGACAGCGCAACCGGCGCCGCCTTTACGTCATGCCCTGCTAACTTCGGATTGAGCACGCGCTCCATACCCGTAACGCCGTGCCCGGCGAGATCGGTATAGCCCAGCACATGTGCAGCCAGCGTCGTCTGCGGATAAAGCCGCTCGGGCTCGCGGGCATAGCCGATGCCCGGCTCGCCCAGCGCGTTCACCGCCGCAACCAGTTCCGGCATCGCCCGACGTTTGAGATAAGTGAACGGAGTCCGGGATGCTTGCCGCGTGCGGATGATCTCGAGATATTGCGCCTCGGTCTTTTCCGGCATCAGCGCGGCAAGTTTCGCCGCGAGTTGTTCCGGCGGCATCAGCAGCCGGTCGGTATGGATGCCGATCGACCACGCCTCCATCGTCCGCGCCAGCACCTCGCCACGCCGGTCGGTGATATCGCCGCGCATCATCGCGGCATCCGCGATGCGCTTGCGCGCCTCTTCGGCAAAAACACCCGACCATGCGATCTTGGCAATAAGCACGAGAGCAACTGCGCCGAACAGCAGCATCAGCAGCATCAGCCGCTGGTGTGCGATGACAAGCACGGTCGACCGTTCGGCCGGATCTCTGAATCGGGGAGGTTGTGCGACGAGCGTGGTCACGGGCGGAGGCGGCGCTCCTTGTCCGCAGCCTTGCTCAGGTCGCCAAGAAAGTCCTTGTCGAGCGCCGGACGGGCGACGGCGGCGATCCGCTGCGGCTTGGCAGGAGCGTCGGCCGACGCGACGGCGGAAACGCGCTGCGTCTTCACTCCGCCGACGATCGTGGACGCGGCAGGCACGAAGTTCGCGTGGCGAATCTCGGGTGTGGCCTGTTCGGCGACCGGCGCTGCAGGCGTCGGCGCAACCGCCTTGGCCGTCGCTGCCGCAAGCTGCGCACGCGGGACCAGCGTCTCGGTCGCGGGTGCTAGGCTGTCGGGCGACAGCGATGCCAGTTGCGTCTCGCTCTTGAAATACTGCGCGGCGGTGGGCGCTGCCATCGCCAGGTCCTCGTCATTCCACTTTTCAAGCTGGCGATAGCTGGCACGGGTCGAGAGTTCGGTCTTCAGTCGCTGCATGTCGCGCTGCGCGGCCGAGATGCGGCCATCGACCGCCTCCAGCTTCGCACGTTCGGCCGCGACCTGCAGCGATATGAGGTAAAGGCCGGTGGACGCAGCGGCGATGCCGGCTGCCCATCCAAGTGCACGGAAACGCTGTGCGATCATGCCATGCTCCTTTCGCCATTCGTCCAGGCGGGATTGTTGGTGCGGCGCGCGCTGCGCAGCGTGGCCGAGCGCGCACGGGGGTTGCGGGCGATTTCCGCCTCAGTCGGCTTCACCGGCTTTGCGACCATATCGAACGTTGGCAGAGGTCCCTGCGCCACCATCGGCGCGTGGCGCGAGCCGGCGGGCTCTGAACCCGAGCGGCGGCGCAGGAACGCCTTGACCATCCGATCCTCAAGGCTGTGGAACGTTACGACCGCAAGCCGCCCTCCTGGCTTCAGGATGCGTTCGGCCGCGGCCAGGCCATCCTCGAGCTCGCCGAGTTCGCGGTTCACGTACATGCGGATCGCCTGGAAGGTCCGCGTCGACGGGTCCTTCTTGTCGTGCGGCTTGTAACCGACAGCCTTGCGCACGATCCGCGCGAGTTCGCCGGTCGTCGACAGGGGGCGGGCGTCGACGATGCCATGGGCGATGCGACGCGACTTTGGTTCGTCACCCAGCGCATAGATGGTGTCGGCGATCTCGCCTTCCGACGCGGTGTTCAGGAAGTCAGCGGCGTTGGGGCGCGTCCGTTCCATCGTCATGTCGAGCGGCCCGTCCGCCTGGAACGAAAAGCCGCGCTCTGCCTGATCGATCTGCATCGACGACACGCCAAGGTCGAGCGTTACGCCATCGACCTGGCCGGCCTGGTCCATCGTCGAATAACGGTCGGCGATCAGCGTCAGGCCGTCGCGCTGCTTCGCCGCGGCAACCGCATCGGGATCACGGTCGAACGCAATGACCTTCGCCCCGAGAGCCAGGATCGCGTCGGTGTAGCCGCCCGCACCATAAGTGCCGTCGACGTGCGTCTCGCCGGGCGCAGGGGCGAGCGCCGTCACGACTTCATCGCGCAGAACGGAAATGTGCGGGGCATCGCTCATACCGCCACGCCCTTTTCCTGCATGGCGAAGGCGCAGCGCTTGCGTGTTCCCTCGGGGACATTGGGGTCGACCAGCAACTTGCGGGGGTTCCAGATGTGGAAGACGTCGCCTGCGCCTGCGAAGAAAGCGTAGTCGGTCAGTTCCAGATCGCCGATGACGTAGCTGGGCAGGATGAACCGCCCCGCCTCGTCGAACTGGACCTCGTCGATGTTGGCGAAATTGGCGAGGGCATCGCGGGCGCGGGCAATGTCTTCGCCGCGGTCGAGGACGCGGTTGTATTCGGTTTCGAGGCGAGCTTTGAGCAGTTTCGACCAGGCGCGATCGTATGCGACCATGCAGGGCATGCCCTGTTCGTCGCCGATCATCAGCGTGCGTTCGCCGGAATTGGCCGTCAGGGCATCGCGCAAGCGGTTGGGGATGGCGAGCCGACCTTTCTTGTCGACCGCCTGGAGCGCGTATCCCTGATAAAGATCCCGTTCGCCGTCCACCGTCTTCCCCATCAGGACAAAGCGCACCCATTTCGAAAAACAGCCCTCGCCGTCCTTCGATTTCGACTCATTCAGCGTCAGGTGCGCCCCGCCCTTGTCACTTGATGCGTATCAAGGGACTCGCTGGGCGTAAATGGGTAAAGTTGGGCAAAACTGGGCGAAAGCTAAGATTTATAGCGTTTTGGCACAGAAAATCGGAATGTTCCAGTTATGTTCAGCGCAACTGGGTGCAGTATTTCTCCCCAAATCTAATGCGGAAGTGAATTTCGACAGCCACCACCGTCAAAAATTGAAATCCGAGCCTATTTTTTGGACGACTCGTGGACAGGCTCAGGCTTGCTGCCAGGTGCCGCGCCGAGCTGGGCCAGTGGCTCGGTCACGGGCTCCGCAACGTTTCCTGCGGGTGGCAGCGTGGCGACGACAGGCGGAGGCGCAACGGCGTTGGCTTCCTCGGCGCTGCGCCGGACCCCGCCGCCGATCGCGGTTGCGACTGCGATGATGATCAGGACGGCCGCCAAGCCCGTAATGCCGACGCGCAGCCGCTGCATACGCTCCCCAGGAGACTGTGGCGGAAGTTGTTCGGATGCCAGAGGATCGGCCATGTCCCGCACGATGTAGGACGGATGTGGGCGTGAGCCAAGAGTCCGGGAAAGTCAGGAAGTTCGGGGGCGCCTTGCCGCCGAGTCCCAACAGCCCCTAGGGTAACCGCAGACTGGGAGGAACAATGATCCGTAAGACCATCCTGCTTGGCGGTCTGATGACCGCGCTTGCCGTACCACAGGCACGGGCTGCCGACCGTGGGGACCGGAGTTCGGCCGCGACACCAGCCGGACCGCTCGCGGGAACCGAGCGGCACGACGGCCTTTTCCCGGTATACGTCGATCAAAAGGGCGGCCGCATCCTGCTGTCGCTGCCGGCGGCGGGACGCGACGGCGTGTCGGCGCGGATGCTCTACACCACCGCACTTCGGACCGGGCTAGGCTCCGCGCCGATCGGGCTCGACCGCGCCCAGCCGGGCCCCGCGCAGATCCTGGTCATCAGGCGGCTCGGCAAGAAGGTCGCGTTCGAACTCGAAAATCCACGGTTTCGCGCGACCGGTGCATCGGCTGCGGAACAGGCGGCGGCTGCGGATGCATTCGCCACATCGACCTTGTGGATCGGCGATGCCGTCGAGGCAGTGGATGGCCGGTTGCTGGTCGATATCGCGCCGTTTCTGGTGCGCGATACCAAGGGGATTACTGCCCAACTCAACACGAGCGGCGAGAAGGGTTGGAAGCTGGCCGAGGCCCTCAGCGCCGCTGATGTGAACAGCGTGCGGACCTTTCCGCTCAACCTCGAGTTCGAAGCGCGCCAAACCTATGCCAGCGATACGCCCGGGCCCGAAGTCCGTAACATCGCACCCGATCCGCGGCAGGTCACGCTGGTCGTTCGCCACAGCTTCGTCGCCTTGCCGGAGAGCGGTTACGTTACCCGTGCGTTCGATCCGCGGGGCGGCAGCTTCTCGACGCAAACCCTGAATTTCGCGGCGCCGTTGGGGGAGCAGATCGTCCAGAACCTCGCCAACCGGTTCCGGCTGGAAAAACTCGATCCCGCAGCACCGCAATCGCGCGTCAAAAAGCCGATCGTGTTCTACATCGACAACGCTGCGCCCGAGCCGATCCGGACGGCACTGCTCGAGGGCGCTTCCTGGTGGAAGGCGGCGTTCGAGGCCGCAGGATATATCGATGCCTATCGGGTGGAGATCCTGCCCGACGGTGCCGACCCGCTCGACATGCGCTACAACGTCGTGAACTGGGTCAATCGCGCAACCCGCGGCTGGTCCTACGGATATGCGGTCAGCGACCCGCGGACCGGTGAAATCCTCAAAGGATCCGTGTTGCTCGGCTCGCTGCGCGTGCGGCAGGACATGCTGATCTACGAGGGGCTGGTCGGTGCGGCGAAGACGGGCACCGGCGGTCCGAACGATCCCTCGGTCATCGCCCTCATGCGCATCCGGCAACTTGCCGCGCATGAAGTGGGGCATGCGCTGGGCCTGCTGCACAATTTTGCCGGCAGTTCGCAAGGCCGCGCTTCGGTAATGGATTACCCGGCGCCGCGGATCAATCTCGTGAACGGAGCACCAGACCTGTCGGACGCCTATGGTGTCGGGCTCGGCGCCTGGGACAAATATGCGATCGACTGGCTATACGGCGATCCCACGGACACAAATCCCGACGTGGCAGCGCGCGCCAAGGCCGCCGACGCCGAACGGCGCGGCCTGCGTTTCGTATCGGATGAGAATGCGCGCAGCGTATCGTCCGCCCAACCCTGGGGTAGCCTGTGGGACGACGGCGCCGATCCGGTCGCCGAACTCGGACGGATGATGCAGGTTCGCGCCGCCGCGGTCTCGCGGTTCGGAACAGCCGCTCTGGCACCGGGCGAGCCGGTCGCCAACCTGCGCCGCAAATTCGTGCCGATCTGGCTATTGCACCGTTACCAGGTCGAAGCCGCTGCCAAGGCGCTTGGCGGTGTTTATTCGACCTATGCCGTGGCGGGAGGAAGCGTTGGAGCGGCACAGGTCGTTCCCGGCGCCGCCCAGTCTGCCGCGCTCGACGGCCTGATTGCTACTCTGGCTCCTGCCGCGCTGGATGTGCCGCGCGACCTTATTCCCCAGCTGTCCGCGGGCTGGTCGGGCGAGAGCGACCGGCAGACCGATATCGAGGTCATGCGCACCGCGGGCTCGACCGTATTCGATCCGCTCGTCGCTGCCCAGATCGGCGCACAGGTCACGCTCGATGCCCTGCTCGCGCCCGATCGCCTCGCCCGGCTGGCCGAACAGCATCGCGCCGATACCGGTACGCCGGGGCCTGAAACCGTCGCGAACCGCCTGCTCGCACTGCTGGACGCACCGGCCGCAAGTTCGCGGCTCGGCGCCGTTCGCCGCGCTGCGGGAACAAGGATCGTACTGAGCCTCGCAAAGGCCGCCCGCGATCCGGCAACGGGCATGGCGGCCGCGACGCTCGATCAAGCACTCGACGATTGGGCCCGCGCGCAGGCCAAGCGGCGCTTTGCCGATGCGGAGGATCGGGCATGGGCACTGTCGACCGCGCGCCTGGTGCTGGACCGCGAAGCGCTCGCCACGGCGATCAAGAGCGAGGATCCGGGCGGAAAGATCCCGCCCGGCATGCCGATCGGCAGCGACGAGAACTGATCAGGCGAGCCAGGGAAAGACCGGCAGACCTTTCGACCGTAACCAGTCGGCATTGTACAGCGACGACAGGTAACGGAACCCCGTGTCGCACAGGATGGTCACCACGGTTTTTCCGGGGCCAAGGTCGCGCGCTAAGCGGATCGCGCCCGCGACGTTGATCCCGGACGACAGGCCCAGGCACAGCCCCTCGTCGCGCAACAGCGCCTCGACCTGCGCAAGTCCCTCCTCATCGGAAATACGATATTGCGTGTCGACCGGTGCGCCATCCAGGTTGCCGGTAATCCGTGCCTGACCGATCCCTTCCGCGACCGAATTGCCCTCGGCGTGGAGTTCGCCGCAGGCGTAATAGCTGTAGAGCGCGGCGCCGTGCGGGTCGCTGAGCGCAATCGTCACCGCTTCGCTTTTTGCCTTCAGCCCCAGACCAACACCTGCGAGCGTACCGCCCGTGCCCACCGCGCAGGTGAAGCCATCGACCTTGCCGCCGGTCTGCGTCCAGATTTCCTCTGCGGTGCCAAGGATATGCGCGCGGCGGTTGGCGATGTTGTCGAACTGGTTCGCCCAGATCGCGTTCGGCGTCTCTTCCGCGATGCGCCGCGAGGTGTGGACGAAATGGCCGGGGTTCGAAAACGGCGCCGCCGGGACCAGCACCAGTTCCGCGCCCAGCGCACGCAACGTGTCCATCTTCTCGCGACTCTGCGTCTCGGGCATGACGATGATCGTCTTGTAGCCCTTGGCATTGGCGACGAGCGCAAGGCCGATACCGGTATTTCCCGCCGTCCCCTCGACGATCGTTCCGCCGGGTTTCAGCGTGCCGTTCTTCTCGGCATCCTCGACGATAAAGAGCGCCGCGCGATCCTTCACCGATGCACCGGGATTCGCGAACTCGCACTTGCCCAAGATCTCGCACCCCGTCGCCTCGCTCGGCCCTTTGAGCCGGACGAGCGGAGTATTGCCGATGAGCTTCAGGGGGTCGGGAACGATTGCCATGCGCCACGGACTAGCATGGCTTACGGACACGGCAAGCAAGAGAAGTTTTGGCCGCACGAAGCCGATCGGTTGACGGATATGGCGTCCACGTGTATTATCTTAACAATACAGTCAGGAGATCGGCATGACCGCTCATAACGTCCTCGCGACACTCACGTTGATGGCTCTTGCCGCTTGCTCGTCCGGGGGGAACGACAACGGCATGGTCACGGTTTCCGCCAATTCGCAGGACGGCAACGTCTCTGTCCGCGTTCCCGGCGTGTCGATCGACACCAAACTGCCGTCGTCGATGTTCAAGAAGAGCGACTTCGATATCGATGGCGTAAAGCTGTTCCCGGGTTCGTCGATCGAGACGATGAACGTCAATGCCGGAGCCAAGAAGGGTGACAAGGCAACCGTCGACCTCACCTTCTCCGCACCCGCGGGCGTCGACGCCGTCCGCAAGCATTTCACCGACGGCTTCGCCGCAGAGGACGTCGCTGTGAAGGCAGTAGACAACCGCCTGTCCGGCCGCACGAGCGACGGCAATGATTTCACCATCGATCTGACCCCGGCGGGCGCGGGCGTCACCAAGGGGCATGTCGCAATCACCGATATCGACTAGCGCAGCCCAGATCGTTCCTGTAATGTTCTCGGCGATTACGTGAGTCGCCCATGGACCTCCCTCCCCGCCCGCTCCGCTGGCTGTTCCTCGACCTCAACGCTTATTTCGCGAGTGTCGAACAGCAGGAACGCCCCGAACTGCGGGGGCGGCCGGTCATTGTCGCGCCGGGCGGCATCGACACGACGGTCGCGATTGCGGCAAGCTACGAGGCGAAACGGCTCGGCATCTCGACCGGCACGCCAGTGTGGGAAGCGAAACGGAAATGCCCCGATCTCGAGATCGTGTCGCCGCGGCACGAACTCTATGTCGACTATCACAGCCGTATCGTGACGGAGATCCAGCGCCACATCCCCGTGACAAAGGTGTGTTCGATCGACGAGGTCGCCTGCCGCCTGCTCGACAATGAGAATAGCGAGGAAAGCGTCCGCGCGCTATCGGCGCGGATCAAGGCGGGCATACGCGACAATGTCGGCGAATGGCTGCGCTGCTCGGTCGGCGTCGCGCCCAACCGGCTGCTGGCGAAACTCGCGTCAGACATGATGAAGCCCGACGGACTCGTGGTGCTTCAGGCGCACGAATTGCCGGAACGGCTTTACCCGCTGCCGCTGACCGACATCGCCGGGATCGGCCTCAAGATGAAGGCGCGGCTGGCGAAGAACGGCGTCAACGACATCGCGCAACTTTGTGCCCGCCGCCCCGTCGATGCGGGATCGGCCTGGGGCGGACGCGATGGCGACCGGCTGTGGTTCGCGCTGCACGGCGTCGACCTGCCCGAACGCCGCACGCAGGAGCGAACCATCGGACACAGCCATGTGCTGGCTCCCAAAAACCGCGGCGTGGAGGCTGCCCGGCTGGTCACCCGCCGCCTGGCGATGAAGACCGCGAGCCGCCTGCGCGCGAAAGACCTCTGCGCGCGGCTCATGGTTCTCCATGTCCGCTTCGAAGCGGACGCCAATGGCGTGCGCGGCAAATGGAACACGTCGATCAAATTACCCGCAACGCAGGACAGCTTTCGCATCCTCGCCGCGCTCGACGAGATCTGGCCGCGTCTCTACGCCGTCGCCCAGGCGCGGCCCGGCGGCTTTCGCCTGCGCATGGTCGGCGTGACGCTGGCCAATCTTTCGCCGGTCGAAGGAGAACAGGGATCGCTGTTCGAAAGGCTCGATCCGAACCACGAACTGGCACGGGCAGTGCGCACCGAAGCGCTCAGCCGTGCTATGGACCGCATCAACACGCGCTTCGGCCGCAATGCCGTCATGCTCGGTCCCCAGACCGGCGGCCGCGCCGACCGGATCGGGACGAATATCGCGTTCGGGCGGATTCCGGATGCTGCAGAATTCGCTGCGTGAAATTTTATAACACAAAATAGATTTGACGCGACGCAACATTCGCGGCCATGGGGATTTTCGATGAAAATCCTCCCTTTGACAGCCGTTCTCGCGGCAACCTTCGCCCTGTCGGCTTGTGACAAGAAGCCGGCTGAACCTGTCGTCGACAACGACCCCAATTCCGCCAACTTCACCGGCGCGACGCCGGGCAAGCCTGTCGAACTGCCGCCAGCGGTCAAGTCGACCAAGCTTTACCGCTGTGACGATGGCAGCGTCGCCAAGATCAACCTGTTCCAGGGCGACAAGCTGGCGAGCGTTTCGGAAGAAACCGGTTCGCCGACGATGCTGAAGGCTGAAGAAGCGGGCAAGCCGCTGATCGCCGAGGGCTTTGAACTGACCGTCAGCGGTAACAACGTCACGCTGACCCGGCCGAGCCATCCGAAGCAAACCTGCCGCAGCTAAGCCTGTTTCTCCGATTTCTATCAAAGGGCCGGGTCGCTCCCGGCCCTTTTTCGTTTCGGGAGGCGCATGACGGGTGGCACTCGTGGCCCGCGCTCGCTAGGGGCAGCGCATGTCCGGAATCACCCCAGAGATCGTCGCCGAACACGGCCTGAGCCCGCAAGAATATGAGCGTGTCCTGCACGCGATGGGCCGCGAGCCGAACCTGACCGAACTGGGCATTTTCTCGGTGATGTGGTCCGAGCATTGCAGCTACAAGTCGAGCCGCATCCACCTGAAAAAACTGCCGACCACCGGTCCCCAGGTCATCTGCGGCCCCGGCGAGAACGCGGGCGTCATCGATATCGGTGATGGCCAGGCGGCGATCTTCAAGATGGAGAGCCACAACCACCCGAGCTATATCGAACCCTATCAGGGCGCGGCGACCGGCGTGGGCGGCATCCTGCGCGACGTGTTCACCATGGGCGCGCGCCCCGTCGCCAACATGAATGCGCTGCGCTTCGGGCGGCCGGACCATCCCAAGATGAAGCATCTCATCAGCGGCGTGGTGCGCGGCATCGGCGGCTACGGCAATTGCGTCGGTGTGCCGACCGTCGGCGGCGAGGTGAATTTCCACCCGGCTTACGACGGCAACATCCTGGTCAATGCGATGACCGTGGGCGTCGCCGACACCGACAAGATTTTTTATTCGGCCGCCTCCGGCGTTGGCAATCCGATCGTCTATGTCGGGTCGAAGACCGGCCGCGATGGCATCCACGGCGCGACCATGGCTTCAGCCGACTTCGGCGAGGATGCCGATGCAAAGCGCCCCACGGTGCAGGTGGGCGATCCCTTCACCGAAAAGCTGCTGATCGAAGCGTGCCTCGAACTCATGGCATCAGACGCGATCGTCGCGATCCAGGATATGGGTGCCGCGGGCCTGACCTCGTCCAGCGTCGAAATGGCCTCGAAGGGTGGCGTCGGAATCCGCCTCGACATGGACAAGGTGCCCCAGCGCGAAACCGGCATGACGGCATATGAAATGATGCTGTCGGAATCGCAGGAACGCATGCTGATGGTGCTGAAGCCTGGCAAGGAAGCGTTCGCCGAAGCGATCTTCCGCAAATGGGAGCTCGACTTCGCGGTCATCGGCGAAGTGACCGAGACCGGTCACATGGTGCTCGTCCACCACGGGGAAACCGTCGCGGACATTCCGCTCGCGCCGCTGGCCGACGACGCGCCGCTCTACGATCGGCCGTCCGCGAGCAAGGATGAGTATGCGGCTTGGGCGAGCGTAAAGCCGCTCGGCGACATTCCGGCCAGCACGGACATCGTTGGCGATCTGGTCAAGCTGATGGCCTCTCCCGACATCGCGTCGCGGCGGTGGATCTGGGAGCAATACGACCCCAAGGTCGGCGGTGACACCGTCCAGGCGCCGGGCGGCGACGCGGCGGTCGTGCGCGTTCACGGGACGGACAAGGCGCTGGCCATCACCACCGACTGCACCCCGCGCTATTGCTATGCCGACCCCTATGAGGGCGGGAAGCAGGCCGTGGCGGAGACCTATCGCAACCTGTCGGCAGTGGGCGCAAAGCCGCTCGCGATTACCAACTGCCTGAACTTCGCCAACCCGCAGCGCCCCGAAATCATGGCGCAGATCACCGGCTGTCTCGAAGGGATGGCGGAAGCGTGCATCGCGCTCGACAC
>APMI01070601.1_pt1 | contig 12936 bp, 18 predicted proteins | sample 667938 | NCBI WGS metagenome assembly APMI01 (sample SAMN01084076, study PRJNA167559) | wastewater metagenome | biome: Wastewater | place: Denmark: Ejby Moelle, Odense | collected 2011-11-28 | reverse complement strand
TGCAATTTGATCTTCTAAATCAAACTGATTATATCGATATTCTTTCTGCTTTGAAGTTTTTTTAAATTCTTCTTTTGATATTTTTTCAAAATTTACATTATAATAATTCTCAGCTTTGGATTGTGAAAATAAAAGTTGAGAATTTATCAAAAATAAAAACGTGATAAATGCTAAATGCTGTTTTTTCATATAATTTCTGCTAACTGTTTTGTATTTGTGAGGAAACGCTAAATGCGAGGCTAGAATACTATGTTATGTGTAGTATCTTAATTCGGATTGAACTTAATATTAAAATACTTTAAATAATCCTCTATTGGTTCCATACCCATTTTTTTTCTTCTTTCGTTCACAGTTTCAGGATTTTCTAATTTATACAATTTACCATTTTCTATTTGCGAACCATATATTTGGGGTTTTCCTTCGTCCATTAACATCCTATCTTTCATCAATGCGTATTGTTGTTTAGATAGGTCCCCATTTTTAACCGCTTTCTCTATTTGTGGAAAATACTTTTTTCTGATTTCTTTATTACTATGTTGCAAACCCAACCAGATTGCATCCATTTGTCTTTGCCCTACCTCCTTTAATGTTGGCATACCACATTTTTCAATAATGCTAATCACTAATTCTTGATTCCTATGATCTTCTTTAGCGTATTTGATGAATTCATTTGACTTTCTAATCCTTTGGTCACTTTCTAAAACTTCGCTCAAGATTTGACGTTTTTTGCTACAATCGACTTCAATAATATCTACTGAGCCTACATAGACAAATTTATCCCTATTCATATAAATGAATATTGATATTATCAAAACAAGAGCGGTTAATATACTGAATAATATTTTTTTTATTTTCATTTCTATTTTTGGTTTATTTGCAACTATTTTCACTAAACGCTCAAAGAATTTCTTCAACCCCGATTTTTTGGCAATACTATGTTATATGATGTGCTATATTCTATTTTTTTAATATTAGAAATAATAGGATAAAGAAAACTATGTAGACAATGAAGTAGTAAAAATTATTTTTTTCATAAAGTTTCTTTACTTCACTACTCAAATTGTCTCTTGAAGGAATTCTTGTGTAATTAAAAACTGTCTCTATAGATTTTTTTGCACAATCTGAACAAATACTTTTATTCGAAGCACCTTTTATGTATGATTTTTTTGAATCAGATGAATTACAAATAATACATTTAGATATTTCCATTTTATTTCAAAGTATAAATGATAATTAGGATTAGAATTAAAGTCAATATTTGTAATAAAAAATTTTCTCTATTTCTTTTTTTAATATAATTTAAACCCCCAAAGTCATATTTCATCAAGTTATTTTCAATGCTAAGTTTGTGCAATAACAATACACAATTTGAACAAATTTTTGAATTGTTTTCATCGATAAAGATTTCTTTTTCGTTAATTATTTTGTCACATAATTCGCAATTAGACATAATATTGTTTATTGGTGTTTAATTTTAGTAATCTATTTTGTTTTAAGCATATCATATAACGGAAAAAGTATTGCCGAAGAAGTGGGCTCTTTATAACCGAGATTTCAAATGAAGCACTTCCCGAAGCAAAAATTTTTCCCTTTTTCAAACTTACAAATTTTCTTTTTGAAAAGGGAAAATTTTCTGCAACTATTTTCACTAAGCTCTCAAAGAAATACTTCAACTCCGTTTTTTTGCAGTACCTAGTTATCTGTAGTGTTTTTATTTTGTCAAAAGTGGTGGTTTAGGTAATTTCTCTTGTAGTCTTTCTTGATTAAAGTAAATTGAATCAATAGATTTAAATTTTAATTTTTCTTTTAATTCCCATATTTCAATCATAATTTTTTCTTGATTTGAATTTAATTGTATATTAAAAAATTCTTGTTTGCTTTTTTTTGAATCTAAATTGAAATTTATTTGTTGATATGTTGCATCTGCAATTGAAATATAATTTTTATGTATTTTATCTGAAAAATTTTTGACTACTAATTCTTTATATTTTGAAAATTCAAGTTTTTCCTCTGATTTATAAAATTTGTATTTACCTGTATGATAGTTTAAATAATTTTTTTCTCCAAAATTCATTATCTCTTCACAATAATAAACATAATTATCCTCCTTGATTTTAATCCCAGCACGAGGAAATTCAGGATTCATACTTAATCCGTAAGTAAATTCAACAAATTCTTCATTCTTTTTTGTGCAATAAATTTGCGATGTTGTAAGTGTTAAAGCAAGCAGTAAAATTAAAATTTTATTTTTCGGAATTGGCTTCATAGCTGTTCAGATAATGGTTGGGTATTTACGAAGAAACGCCAAAAATGAGGCTAGAAAAGCTTCGGCAGTGTTTTTTTTCAAATACTATGTTGTCAGCTGTTTCTTTGATTGGTTGTTAATTTTTTTCAGTTAATTTTCTTTAAAATTTCAAAATTTTTATTTTTTAGATTTGTATTTTGTTAAATTTTTCTTTTTCATCGAGTCAAAATTTCGTCAAAGCCAAGGCTGAATTTGGCTGAAATAGTGGGCAACATTCCGGCGTTTGGCTAGGTTGCGAGCTTCGGAACCGATTATTTTCTACCAAAGATAAAATTTCTTGCGAAATTTATACGTGAATTAACTACAAAATTCGCAATCTTGCCAAACGCCTGTTGTCTGATCGTACTTTTATTAATATTCAATTTTACTGATTCTTGTCGAGTCATTTGCTATCCAAACATTGTTTTTTAAATGATATTCAACATCAAATTGTTCTATTTTTTTATACTTTTTTGAATTTTTTGAAACTCCACTTTTATAAACATAATTAAAAATTATTGAATTTTCTGTTGTTTTAAAAGTAGATTCTAAGATACAAGCCAACCATTTTTTACCATTTGATTCGCACATTCCGTTAAAGACACTTTTAATTATTGGATTTAAATTATCTTGAGGTGTAATTTCTTTAAAAAAATATAATTGTGTAGAGCAAAATGCAGAGCCAGTTCCACAACTTTTTAGGTAAAAATAGTCTTTAATTTTTCCAAATCCATCAAACTTATTATTCCAACAACATAGGTAAAAACTATTTATATATCTTTCACTTTTCATAATATTTCCTTTAGAATCTAATTCAATAATAAATTGTGAAGGCGATAATTTAGGATTTGTGATATCGTTCAAGTATAAAATATAGTTTTTACTATTTACTTTCTTGTAGTATTTACCAATTGTGTCATTCTGATTTAGTTTTTTATATTCTAAATCAATTGTGTCATTTTTATTTAATTCTAATAGTATTTTTTCTCCATTTTTAATCGAAACGTATCCGGAATCATTATCAAATAAATTAATCTCAAAATCATCTTTATTTTTTCGTAATGATTGATTAGACAACAAAATTATTGTAAAAAATGATAAAAATGTGATTAACGATATTTTTTTCATAGTATATCTGCCAGCGGAAAAAGTATTTGCGAAGGGCGGGCTAAATTGGGCGAAAAGTTCAACTTAAACTTCCCGGAACAAAAAAAAATTCCTTTTGCTAATATACAAAAATTGTAATAGGAAAAAAGTTTTTTTGTGACTAAATGCAACAAATCTTTCTGCTTGGTTTCAAACCCCGCCTTTTGCAAATACTATGTTATGTGCAATTTTTTTATGGGATAATATCAATTCCTGTTATTTTAAATTTACCATTTATTTTTTGTAAATTAATAATTCCTTGGGAACCTTCCCAATTTTTATTTGGTTTTACAATCGTATAAAAAACTAGGTATTTATTATGAACTATTTTGTTGTTTTCGTTAGTGTAATTTTTAAATCTATTTATTTCAAAATTAGGTTCTGATAATATTTTTTTCAAAGAATTGATTTTAAATGAATTGCTTAATAATAAATTTTTTGAAACTTTTATAGTATTCTGCGGTTTATTTCTTCCACTATCTTCTACACAAGGTGCACAATAAAATGGGAATTGAAATAAGTTTGACAAATTTGATTTATTTTCTTCCTTGATGTTTTTAATAAGTGAATTCCAAAATTTTTCAAGCAAAATAGTGTCTTTTGAAGAAATGTTTTGTCCAAAAAAGGCTGTAGAAATCAAACATAAAAATAGTAATATAACTTTCATTCTTGTATTGACGGTTTTCTGTATAAAATTGCATATCGGACGGTTTTGGGCTTTGCGTTCGGGCGGGTTAAAACAACGAAAACCTCGATAAACCACTGATTTTGTTACAATTACTAATGTTCGATTTTGCACTTCAGCCCGCCTGACGCAAAACCCTTGTTATAGGGCGTTTTTCTTTTCATTCGTCCGTTTTTTTAACTTGTCTATACTTACAAATATTGCCAAACCAATAAGCCCTGCAAGTAGTAAGTCAACTGTCAAGTTTAGATAATTTATTTTGTATGGTTCTGGTGGGCATTCAAAGCACATGCCACTAAATTTTGTATAAAAAGTCATTGGATGGCCTACTGTGTCATTTCCATCTACCATAGTTTCCCACTTTGCTGTTGTCAAGGAAAGAATAGTAAAAACAACAAGTGAAATTAGGCTTATAATAATTGGTTTTTTCATTATGCGTATCCGTTTACATCAAGGTCAAAGAGTTGTTTTTTGTCAAGATTGAATTTTACGTTCCAATAATAACTGCCACCGTCAAGCACCATAATTCTGCCTGTCAACCAACTATCTTTGTTTTCCCTGTCCTTTGTCCAAAAACAGTTAATGAGTAAAATTCTGTCACCATTTTTATCAATGTAGCCAAAATATTGTCGCTTATATTTATGCAGATTTTTATGAATAATAGGTGTCGAGGATTGGTTTACCAACTGATTATTTAAGGTCTTTAAGTCTGTCGCCAACGAAGCTTCAGCTTGGTTAATTTCCTGTATTGTTGGGGTAAAACGCTGTCCGGGAATAAGGTCAAAATAATTTGAAGGGAAAATTGCCACGTCAAACTGCTTTGTCTTGTAGTGGTCTGCCTTTTTAAAAGTCGTGTCTGTCTGTCCGAAAACCCAATAAGTCGTCAGCAGTAAAAAAGTCAAAATTGTTGTCGTTCTTATCATTGTTTCGTTCGTCTCAAAATGCCCTATAACGTTCCGGCGCTTGGCGAGGTTGCGAACTTCGGAACCGATTATTTTCTATCAAAGATAAAATTTCTTGCGAAATGTAATCGTGAATTTACTACAAAATTCGCAATCTTGCCAAACGCCTGTTATGCACAGTCATTTATCTTTTTAATAAGTAACTCTTCATCTAATTCTGTTTCACAATCCATTTCTACAACTTTCCACATTTTGCTATCCGTCATGTTCTGCATTTCAGTAATAAATATCTGCTTTTTTTCAAACTCCTGTTTCCACTTTTCAATAACTTCATCGCCATATTTGTCAAGCCATAATTTTTCATTTGGATTTTTGAAGTGCATATCCATATATTCTTCAGCATTTTTCTGTTTTATGTACCAAATTGTTTGAATTTCTAAATTCAAATCATTTAATATTTTTTTCAGCATTAAAAATTGTTCAATTGTTTTAGGAAATTCAGTCAATAAAATGTCTTGATTTTGGCTTTCTTTAAATAAGGTTTTTAATAACTCTTCCAGAAGATAATTTGGAACTAATTCTCCATTGTCCATAAAAGATTTAATTCTTATTGACAATTCATTTTCCTCCTTTTCCATTAGTTGTTTTCTAAACTCTTCAATAAAGTTAATAGCGAAAAGATTATACTTATCACAAAGAATTTTTCGAACCTTAGATTTCGAAATATGTTGATTAAAAAAAAGAATGTTGATTTTTTGCATTTTTTTGCTGATGATTGTGCATAACGGGAAAAGTATTGCCGAAGAAGCGGGCTTTTATAACCGAGATTCCGAAAGAAACACTTCCCGAAGCAAAAATTTTTCCCTTTTTCAAACTTACAAATTTCTTTGGAAAAGGGAAAATTTTTTGCGGATATTTTCACTAAACCCTCAAAGAATTCCTTCAACCCCGCTTTTTTGGCAATACTATGTTAGTAGCAGCTAATTTTTAAATTATATTTTGATTATTTTTTTAGTAACTCCTTTACCTTTAGAGTTTATTTTTATAAAGTAAATTCCTTTTTCGTAATTGATGAAATCTATGTAACCTTGATACTTATCTTTTTTTAAAAATTTTCCAGAGACATCATAGATTTCGTAATCAATTACTTTGGTGTTTTCTAAAATAAACAATTTATCAATTATTGGATTTGGAAAAACGTAAAAATTATTACTACTTATTTCGTTTATATTTAAATTTGAACAAATTATATTTGTAAAACCAGAAGGAACTGGCGAATTATTAATATAGCCCCAATACCATAGAGTATTATCATTTTTCAGAGTGGTTGATGTAGGAGGAGATAATTCATTGTTAAATTGACTTGAAGAAATAAAAATCGAATTATCATTGTATATATCGTTATTTAGTATTGGTACATTACTTTTTTGAACACCATAAGCAGACATATCTATGACACCCCAATTCCATATTTTTAAATCATTTTTTATAGCTAATGAGCCTCTATTTGTTGCAAATATTTCTTTCCAATTATTTTCAGTGCCTATTTGTGTTGGGTTTGATTTGTCTATATAACTACCATCACCCAATTCTCCATATTCATTACGTCCCCAACTCCAAATTGTACCATTTGTTTTTATGCCCAAAGAATGACAATTCCCTCCTGCTGAAATATTTTTCCAGTCTGTATCATTTCCTATTCTTATTGGTGTTTCCGATTCATTAATGTTATTTGTTCCTAACTGTCCATATAAATTACTTCCCCAACCCCAAAGCGAACCATCATTTTTTATTGCAAGAGTATGTTTTCCCCCAACTGATATTCTTTTCCAATCAGTATCGGTTCCAATTTTTGTAGGAATTCCTATTGAGCTAATATTACCTAATACTTTACTGGTGTTATCTCCCCATCCCCAAATGCTTCCATCATTTTTTTGTGCGATATTGCAAGCAGCAAAACTTTCCACGTTTTTCCAATTATTATCTGTTCCTACTTGTATTGGTATATTACTGTTTACAAAGGTTGAATCTCCTAATTGTCCATAAATATTCCAACCCCAGGCCCATAATGTTCCATCATTCTTTATAGCTAAATTATGAGAGCCTCCTGCAGAAATTATTTTCCAGTCATTACTTTGTCCGATTTGTAAAGGAATTGAAGAGTCATTGTTAGTTCCATTTCCTAATTCTCCAACTGAATTATCTCCCCAAGCCCATAGTGTTCCATCTGTTTTTAATGCGATAGTATGACTAGTTCCCATTTTCACATCTTTCCAACATTGAGAATACGTGTGAATAGAAAGAGATAAAATAAAAAATAAGATTAAGTTTTTGTTCATTTTTTTGAATAATTTTAAAAATTAATTTTTTTTATCATAATGTTGTGATATTTAGTTGCTACTAACGGAAAAAGTATTGCCGAAGAAGCGGGCTTTTTATAACCGAGATTCCGAAAGTAGTACTTCCCGAAGCAAAAATTTTTCCCTTTTTCAAACTTACAAATTTCTTTGGAAAAGGGAAAATTCTTGCGACTATTTTCACTAAACTCTCAAAGAATTCCTTCAACCCCGCTTTTTTGGCAATACTATGTTACCTGCAGTTTTTTTTAACTTTCATTATTTTTAACTTTTATTATAGGTTTTGAAATCCTTTTATGATTAGTATTATTCCAATAATTACAAATAAAATTCCTCCAACCCAACCTTTGAATTGCATTGATAAACCCCAATAATCAGTATATTTTTTTTGTTCTTCGTTTTTTCTGCTTTTTGTTAAATATCGAATATAAAAAAAACTTGCAGTCAATATTAACAATCCTAATATTATTTCATTCATATTATACTTTTTTATTCGTAAATTCTTCAATTATTTGTAAATAGTTTAACGCCTGAACTCCTGAAATTATTTTTACTTCTTTTTTGGGTGTCGTCAGAATTATTCCATAATAAATTGAATATCTGTCAATTATCAACGGACAATTTTTGCAGTCTTCAATTTCAAAATATCTTTCCGTTGTAATTTTTGTTTTAAGGCTTTTAAATTTAGAATTAGATTTTAGGCTGTCTATTGTGTTTTGAATTGCGAAACCAAAATCAGAATCAACTTCATAAATTCCATCTTCACTTTTTAGTGAATCAAACTTTTTTTCATTCAATCTTAAAAATAAGACAGTGTTTCCACTAATTTTTTCATAATTATTCTTCTTAAGAATTGAATTTTCCTGCTTTATTTTAGAATTTTTTTCATTCTTACAATTCGTTAATATAAAGATTGAAAAAAGTAAAAAAAATAGGATTAAAACTCTCATTTTATACGGTTTTTCTTATAAAATTGCTGGTAACGTTTTGGGTATTGCCGAAGGCGGGGATTTTTAGCACCCAAGCTCAAAGGAAATACCCAAGTTCAAATATAGCAAAAAAGTTGAAAATATAAACTTCAGCCCCGCTTTTGGTAATACCTTGTTGTGCGTTCGCTTTTTATGTCGTTTGATATAAGTGCACAATTTGGTCGTGTTCTTGGCTATAAAAGACATAAATTTTCTTGTCACAAGAATCTTTACAAAATGGGTATGTCTCAATTTCAGTTATAAACACCATTGGATTTCCGCTTGGGTCATTAGGTATTGCATCACCTTGCCACCAATCGGGTTCTCCTCCAATTTTAATTTCAGCAATATTAAATTGATTTCCAGTAGTTAAAAATTCATTTTTCGCCTCTTCAAATTTTTCTCTAGTTTCTATTTGATATTCTTTCCAGTCATCCGTCACATCAAAGTAGCCTAAGTCAGTATCGAAATTATATTTATCATTTTCGATTGTAAAAGAAATCATTGTATCTGAGCAATATTCAGTGAAATATTTTACTGTTTCTCTATTGTATGGGTCTTCATTAAATTGAATGACATAAAAATTGCCTTCCCAGTTTTCATTAATCATTTTTTTTGGAATTGCGACAACTGGTAAAAATATCTCACGATGTCTTTCAGTAGGAAAATTGAAGACATCTTCTAATTTCGGAAATAGTACTAATTCATTTTTCATTTCGTTTTTTTTTAATACGTGCGTTTGTAAAGTGACGCACAACGGTTGGGTATTTGCGAAGGAACGCCAAGAACGAGGCTGGAAAAGCTTCGGCGGCGTTTTTTTGCAAATACTATGTTGCCTGCTGTTTCTTTGATTGGTTGTTAATTTTTTTCATACACTTATCGAAAATGATTTTTTAATTTTTCGATTATTCAAAGTTAAATTTTTTCAGTTAATATTCTTGAAAAATTTCAAAAATTTTGTTTTTCAGATTTTTGTTTTGTCAAGTTTTTTTAATTTTCAACGAATTAAGATTCTGTTAAGATACATTTTTTAGTCAGCAAACAATTTGTCAGAACAATATTTTTTGATGAGTTTTCAAAAAATTTTTGCTTTTAGATTGTCAAAATCGTTGTTTGGTATTTCACTCAAATTTCCGTTTTTCACGTCGAATTTTTTCACGCATTTTTTCATTCCGTTTATTAATAAGAATGAAATTCTAAACCTTGTTTTCACGCAAAATTTGGTTTAGGATTTTATTCTTTCCAAGAGTCAAATTTTCGTCAAAGTCAATGTGAAGGTGAATTTGGGTGAAATAGCTGGCAACGCATCTGCGGATGTAATCCGCCGCCGATGTGCAAAATCCCTGATGCGTTTGCAAGGGGTGGGATTTTGCACATCGAGAAAAGTATTGCCGAAGAAGCGGGCTTTTTTGGACTAAAAGTTCAAAAGAAACACTTCCCGAAGCAAAAATTTTTCCCTTTTTCAAACTTACAAATTTCTTTGGAAAAGGGAAAATTTTTGCGACTATTTTCACTAAACCCTCAAAGAATTCCTTCAACCCCGCTTTTTTGGCAATACGATGTTGTCTGTAGTTTTTTTATTTACTTTTTTATAAGTTCCATTCCTTATTTTTTTTACATCATTTAAGGTAAGAACTTTATATTCAATATCAAAAAGTTTAGCATACTCCTCAATTGTACTATTAATTCCTACAGCTTTTCTCCTTTCATTAACCTTTTTTCTATCTTTTATAGGCCAAACAAAATTGATGTATTCTCCATTTAATTTTTCACCTCTTATTTGGGTGCCATAAATTTGTTCTTTTCCTTTATCCATTAATAATCTATCTTCCATCATTGCAACTAATTTTTTTGAAATTTCGTTTTTATCTCCAGCCTTTTTTATTATTGGAAAATGTTTTTCAATAGAATTAGAATGTTGTATCACGTACCAAGCAGACTCATTAGTCTTTTCTCCAACCAAAGTTTTTCCAGGATATCCATATTTAGAAATTATTTTTTCAATTCTTTTTAAATTTATGCTGTCCTGCTCTATAACTATTCCCCAATTTTTTGCTTTATATTCTTCTTTTGAAATATTTAATTCATTTAATATGCTGTCTTTTTTATTTTCAGAAATATTATTATCAAAAAGTTCTCTTAATTTTTGGTCTAAAAAAAGGATTTCGTCCAATTCTTTTTTCAAGCTTTCATTAATTTGAGCGTTTGATATAATCGAAAAAAAGAAAGAAAGAATTATTAAAGTTCTATTTAGCATAATAGTGTTTTAAAATTACAGACAACGGAAAAAGTATTGCCGAAGAAGCGGGCTTTTTATAACTAAAAGTTCAAAAAAAGCACTTCCCGAAGCAAAAATTTTTCCCTTTTTCAAACTTACAAATTTCTTTGGAAAAGGGAAAAATTTTTGCGACTATTTTCACCAAACGCTCAAAGAATTCCTTCAACCCCGCTTTTTTGGCAATACTATGTTATCTGTAGTGCTTTTTAATAATTTAATAATCAACTATGACAAAGTCAATGTTTTTTGTAAGAAAAATAAAATTTTCAACTAATTCATTTTTAGGAGGATTTGCGTATTCTCTCTTAAGTTCTTGAATTTCTTTTTTAGATAAGTGTTTTGTGTTTTCTATTGACAGCTCCATTTTTTTATCATTTCTCCAATTATCAAAATATTCTCTCACGGAATTTTTAAAATCATCCGTTTTTTTATATTCTTCAAATTGAGAAAATTTAAATTTTAAATATTCATCTTTTTGTAAGTTTTTACTCTTCTGTATTTTATCATTTTTTATCGTGATAAGTTTGTATTCACTATATAAATAAGAATATCCAAAGTTTGCTGAATCTAAAAATTTTCCAATAGGAACTACTAAAATTCCACTATAGTTAATAATTATATTCTTATCTCCAAATAATTCTTTATAAACTGAAATATATTCCCGTTTTTCAGATTCAATATTTTGAACTTTAATATCAACAAGTTTCAATAACTGATTTTCTATTTTGAAAGTAGCAATGTAACCTCGATAGTTGCCTGTAGAAAAAGGGATTGGAATTATTTCTGTTTTGTATTTGTTAAACATTTTTATTTTTCCCCCATAAATTGGGTCTAAATCTGGATTTTCGACAAAATAATTTTCAAGTGGATTATTTAGTAAATCATATTCTTTGTTTTCAATAATTATTTTATCCGGTGCTTGTGCTGTAGCAAATAATTTAATTATTGAAAAACTAAAAATAAAAATTAGTAGTCTGATTTTCATTTCTTATATTTTTTCATAGTAATCGGCGATAGCATTACAGATAACGGTTTCGGGCTTTGCGTTGGTGGGCTTTTGAAACCGTAAATGTCTGCCAGCACCAATGTTTATTAATTGCTCATATGTTTCTATCCGAACTGTCCGCCCACTAACGCAAAACCCGTGTTATGCACAGTTATTTTTGTTCTTCGTCCGGTTTGTCAAATGATTTTCTATTTCTATCATTTCAGTTAGAACATCATTTGTAGAATATGTTATAATGTCTTTCTGTAATCTGTCAAGAATTAATAGTCCTATACCTGCAATAAGTGAAACAAAAAAAAATCACCCAAGTTGTTGGCATAACCCAGTCATCTAATTTTTCCGCTGTTTTAAATCCAATAAGAGCAAAAATTGCAGAAGCGAAAACACCAAATGAGATTGAGGATAAAATTTGAAAAAGACTTTTGTTGGGTATAATTCCATTAACTAGTCTTTTTAATCTTGACCAATCAGTTTCTTTGATGGGATAAACACCTTCTTTTTTTGCCTTATAGACTACATAGTCTTGGCTAAATTTAAAATCACTCATTGCTACCTCCTTCCTCTTTTGTTATCCCGTCTGGATTTTTAGGATCAACAAGTCCTAGTTGAATTGCATTCATCACTTTTGTGTTCCCACAAGAATTGCAAGAGATAGTAATAAGCGGTTTTATTGCTCCGCTTCCAAGTACAGTCCGTCCACCGTGAAATTCTCTAAGTTCAAAGAGTGTATCATCTATCGTCCAGTTATTTTGCCCACAAATTTCACAAGTTTTGTTTTTCCAAACTTGATTGAGTTTAGCAATGAGTTTGTTTTGCTGTTCTTTATTCAGTTTCATTTATTATTTATTTGTAATATTTTGGTTCAATTACTATTGTGCATAACGGAAAAAGTATTTGCGAAGGGCGGGCTAAATTGGGCTGAAAGTTCAATTTCGACCAACCGAAGCAAATTGCTTTTTCAGATTACTAAACTACAAAAATTTGTAATATGAAAAGCAATTTGCGGCTAAATTTTACAAAAAGTTCAACTTGGATTCAACTCCCGCCTTTTGCAAATACTATGTTACCTGCAGTGCCTTTAATAATTTTCAGAATAATATTTTTCTATCATTGAATCAACTTGTTTTTTAGTAAATTTTGAATTTTCACTTCTCCAATATGCAATGGAATAGGCTTCTGTTAAAAATTTGTCATAATTTTTGGATTCCTCATTTAGAAATCCTTTTTGATTTTTATCAGCAAGTATTCCATCAATTTTTAGATTTAAAGTTCCATTATTTGTTTCAATTTTAGCATCATATTTAAAATCA
>APMI01055547.1_pt1 | contig 12939 bp, 10 predicted proteins | sample 667938 | NCBI WGS metagenome assembly APMI01 (sample SAMN01084076, study PRJNA167559) | wastewater metagenome | biome: Wastewater | place: Denmark: Ejby Moelle, Odense | collected 2011-11-28 | reverse complement strand
GGCCGTGATACGGAGCGATGCGGATCATGAGGTCACGGATCCACGCCGGGTCGTGGCTCGCGACCGAGGCAACGAGGCTGCCCTCACCGCGTGACACCAAGTCGACCAGATCATCGGTGGAGGTGTACGGAATGACCGTAGCGACCGGCCCGAAGGCTTCGACCTCGTGGATCTGAGGAGCGCGGGAGTCGTTGGCCACGAGGACCGTGGGCGGGAAGAACCCGCCGCGTTCGGCGTCACCAGACGCGATCGTCGGAACGATGTCAGGCCCGCCGCAGCGCAGCTCGGCGCCCTTCATGAGCGCCCGGACTGAGGAGGCGACATCGTCACGCTGGGAGGCGTTGACCAGGGGGCCCATCGTTGTGCCCTCGACGCGCGGGTCACCGACGACGATCTTGCCGAGGCGCGCAAGGAGCGCGTTAACGGTTGGCTCGACGAGAGCCGGTGGCACGAAGATGCGGCGAATGCACGTGCACTTCTGGCCGGTCTTGGAGCTCAACTCACGGAAGATCCCTTTGACGAACGCCGAGAACTCCTCGGTGTCGACGCCCGCGTCAGGGCCAAGGATGGTCGCGTTGACGGAGTCGGCTTCGGCGGTGAACTTCGTGCCGCGCTCGACGACGCATGCGGCCGTGCGCAGGCGCGCAGCGGTCGCGGCTGATCCCGTGAAGAGGATCGCATCCTGGCCACCGAGGTGGTCCAAGGCGCCCACGATGCTGCCACCGACGAACTGGACAGAGCCCTCGGGGAGGATGCCGGACTCGATGATGTGACGGAAGGACAGCTCTGCGATCTGGGCGGTCGGCGTGGCCGGCTTCACGATCACCGGTATGCCGGCAATGAACGCGGTCGCGAGCTTCTCGAGCATGCCCCAGACAGGGAAGTTGAACGCGTTGATGAACACCGCGACGCCGTCGGGAGTCGTGTAGATCGTCTGACCCTGGTGCTTGTCAACGATGTTCTCGGGGTTGCCCTCGACGATGATCGTGTCATTGGGCAGTTCCTTGAGCGCCTTGCTGGCATACACGAACAGCACGCCGATGCCGCCCTCGACGTCGACGCGAGCGTCCGCCAAGGTGGCGCCGGAGACGCCGTAATCGGCATACACCTCGTCGACGCGGCCCTTGAGGTACTTTGCGAGGTTCTTGAGCGCGAGGCCCCGCTGAGTGAACGTCATCGCGCGCAGCGCCGGTCCACCAACCGTGCGGGCGTGCGCGATCATGGCCTCGAAGTCGACGCCGGTCGAACTTGCAGTTGCGACCACTTCGCCGTTCGACGCATCGAAGATCGGTGCGCCCTCGTCTTCGGGAGTGATCCACGCGCCAGCGATGTAGCTGCTCACCTTGTGTGTCATTGCTGTTCTCGTCTCGTTTTCTGTAGCGTCGAAACTCGTGCTGTCTCAGCCCGTCACTTGACTGTATGACGTCGGGTCTGGGGAGAGACGGGGGGGTATGCCGTATGCCGGAGATCACCACGCGGCATACCTCTCATGAACTCCTGGCGACCGCCGCCTGCTCAATGTCGTCCAATCCCGCTTGAATTGCGTCCAAAAGGACGTGAACGCGAGGGAAACTCGCACTATCTGTGACACAACTCACGGTGACGATGCCGTCGTAGCTCATGATGGAAATCGCAATCTTCAGCGGCGTCCAGAGCGAAATGCAGGCGCCCATCCGGACCAGCGGCCGACCGTTGAGGTAGAGCGTGTGTTGCGGGCCGGGAACGTTGGAGATCACTGTGTTGACCATCACCGGCGCTGAGGACGCCATCCGGCTGGCCATCATGAGGGTCATCGGGCTCGCCATGCTCGATCCGGGGTTGATCGTGTCGGCCGGCATGGCGTTCTTGAGGGTCTTGAACGCCTCCATTTGTTTGCGGATGCGTTCGTGCCGCTCGAGCGGGTCCATGGTGCCGAGTGGCAGCTCGACGACCATCGCGCCGATCTCGTTGCCGCCGATGATGCCCTCACGCTCAGGCGAGTGCAGCGACACGGGGACCATCGCGCGGATCGACCGGTTCTCGACCTGCTCGTTGAGGTACTCGTTGATGACCGAGGTGTAACCGTAGGCGCAAGCGCTGAGGACCACGTCGTTGATCGTGCCCGCCCCGAGGTCCCGGCGGATCTTCTTGAGCCGGGCGAGCGGCACTTCGGTCATGGCGTAAGCCCGACCAGCCGAGACCGGCCCGTTGATCGCCATCGGGTTGAGTGGCAGCGAGGGCGACATGAACGCAGTGAGATCGAGGGTCTCGGGCATCTTGGGGAAGGCCTTGTAGCCCTTGGTCATGACCTGCGTCCACAGGTTGACGGCGTCCTTGACCGCGTCGGTGAACGCCGACGAGATGAGGACAGCGTCGGGGACCTCCGGCCGAGCCACCCACGTGTCGAGCACGGGTTCTTCGCCCTGGGGGTCGGGGCTGAGCAGATAACGAATGATCTCGATCGAGTCGACGCCGTCCACCATCGCGTGGTGCATCCGCATGACGAGGGCAAACCGATTGTCCGGAAGCCCGGTAATGAGGTGTGAGGACCACAGCGGGATGGTGAGGTCCATCGGCACCGACATCAACTGACTGACCGCCGAGCCAAGGGGGTCCGGTGACGGCGGCGCCGGGTGGTGATGGACGTGCCGGGTCATGTCGAATGCCGTGTCATCCATCCACACCGGCAGGGCCATGGCGTAGGGGATGTGCTTGACCTTCTGGCGGAACCGCGGCACGAGCGCGATCCGGTCGGCGATGAGCTGCATGACGTCCGCGCGCACTGGCGCGGGCCCGTCGAAGACAAGCACGACTCCGACGTCGTTATGACTCTGGCCGTCCTCGCTGTAGAGGAAGGAGGCGTCGATGAGGTTCATGCGGTCCAACGCGTGTCACTCTCCCAAAACGTAGCGGCCCGGGGCGGGCACGATCGCGGTAAACGTGTCGTTGCCAGGGGCGGCTGGCGCCGGTCGAGAGCCTTCACTGCGGGCGAGCATCCAGTCCACCCAGTGGCCCCACCAGGAGTCGTCGTGTTTGGTGGCAGAGGCCGCCCACTCGTCGGGGTCGGGGCCGACGTGCGGGTGGGTCCAGAACGCAGCTCTGGGTTTGCCTGGGGGGTAGATGATTGACTGGACGTGGCCGGTCGGGGTGAGCACGAAGGTGTTGGTCCCTCCGAGCGCTCGCGCCCCGGCGTAGCAGCCTTTCCAGGGCGAGATGTGGTCGGACTTGCCGGCGATTTGGTAGGTGTCGATGGTGACCTGGGCGAGGTCGATCGGATGGCCGAGGATGGTCATCCCGCCGGGCTTGATGAGCGAGTTGTTGAGGCTCATCTCGGTGAGTTCGGCGGCAAGTTGCGAGGGCAAGCCTTGACCGTCGGCGTTCCAGAACATGATGTCGAAGGCCGGGGCCTTCTTGCCCAGGAGCCAGTCGTCGACGAGGTAGCGCCAGACGAGGTCGTTGGGTCGCATCCACACGAAGGTGTCCGAGATGCTGTCGGCGCTGATGACCTCGCCGCGCTCGGCGCGCTTGGAGACGCTCGCGAGGCCCTCGTCGGAGGCGGCGATGCCGATGCCGCCTGGCTCACCGAAGTCGAAGACCGTCACGCCAAAGGTGCCAGTGGCGACGGTATGCCGTCCTGCTGCGGCCTGATAGCCGACGAGCATCGCGAGGAACATGCCACCAGAGCAGTCCCCGAAGACATGGGCCTTCTCGACACCGGAGACCGCACAGACCACATCGAGCGCTTCGGAGGCCGACGCGAGGTAGTTGTCGATGCCCCAGATGCCGTTCTCAGGCCGAGGGTCCCGCCACACGATGGTGTAGACCTCGACGCCGCGCGACACGGCATACTCGATCAGGCTGCGGCCGGGGGAGAGGTCCCAGAAGTAGTACTTGTTGACCGCGGGCGGCAACAACATGAGCGGCAGGCGACCCACGGTAGGCGTCGTCGGCGTGTAGTGGATGAGCTCGAACATCGGCGTGCGATGGATGACCATGCCTGGGGTGCAGGCGACATCCTTGCCAACGACGAAGGCGTCTTCATCGACCTGCGCGGGGAGGCCGCGGTTGGCGACGAGGTCTCGCAGGAAGTTGGCGCCGCCGTTCCACAGCGACCGGCCGCCCGTCGTGAAGGCCGTCTTGATGGCCTCAGGATTGCCGTGCAGGGTGTTGGTGGGCGACAGCGCAGAGGTGACGATGCCCATGACGAGGCGACTGCGCTCCCTCGTGCGCCAATCGACCTGGTCATTGTCGACCAGGTCCATCATTTCCTTCTCCCACGCGAGGTAGGCCAGGGCCCAGCGCTTGTAGACCGGGTTGTCCTTCCAGGTGCTGTCGCTGAAGCGCCAGTCACGCGGTGGGAGCGGCTGGTCGTCGAGGCCTTGCAAGAGACCGGGCGCCTGCTGGGCGAGATTGGTCATAGCGCGCACTAACCCAGCAGGGGTCACGGTCTTCGCAAGCGATGAGACGAGCAGCATGGGGTCGAGGGCAGAGAGCAACTCCCCACCGAAGGCGCCGTCCGGCACCTCCAATGAGTCGAGTGGGTCTTCGGCCTCGGCGGTCATCAGGCCTCCTTGGCTGCAACCCGGTCGAGGAAGTCGGAGATGTGCTTGGCAGCCGGCTCCGGCTGGTCGAAGAGGAAGAGGTGTCCAGCCTCCTCATAGACGTGGCACTCGGCCCCGGGCACGATCGACGCGATGAGCTCGGAGTTCGCCGGGGGAGCGAGCGGGTCTTCTTCGGCGCCGAGCACGAGGGTCGGGACGTCGAGGCTGGCGAGCCACGGCATGGAGCTCCAGCCCCGCATCATCGGCATGGAGCTCCAGCCCAGCATCATCGTGCCGATCTGAGCGCCGACGCCGAGCATCGTCGTGCGGTGGGCATACCAACCCTGCAACTCGGTCTCGAACAGCTGCGGGTTGCGCCCGACGCGGCCGCGATAGACAAACGGCGCCATCATTTCGCGGACGACGGGCACGATGTAGCGCAGCGGGTTGGCGGCGCACATGATGGTGAAGGGGTCTGCGGGGAAGCTCCCGGTGCCTGCGTTGGTGCCGCAGAGGATCAGCGACTCGACGCGCTCCGGGAAGCTGTGCGCGATCTCTTGAGCGATGGTGCCGCCGAAGGAGAACCCGAGCACATTGGCCTTCTCGACGCCGACCGCGTCGAGGGCCTCCATGTAGAACTCGGCGTTCTCGTACATCGAGAAGATGTAGTTGGGCGGGCTGGACAAGCCCGTCCCGGGGTGGTCCACCGCGATGATGTCCCGCCCCGGGAGGCGCTTGGTCAGGGGCTCCCAGGCCTCAAGGCATGCGCCCAATCCGTTGATGAGCAGCAGTGGGGTGCCCGCCTCCGGCCGACGTCGGATGCGCACCTTGAGATCTTTGATCCGAAGGAACGTGTCTTCCATCGTGGAGTAGCGGATTTTGGCGACCTTGGCCATGGGAGGTAAACCCTTTCAGTCGAAAACGATGACGCTCCGGGCGACCGAGCCCCGTTGCATCTCTTCAAAGGCCGAGTTGACCTCGTCGAGTGAGATACGAGCGGAGACGAGTTCGTCCAGCTTGAGCCGCCCCTGAAGGTAGAGGTCGGCGTAGCGGGGCATGTCAGTGCGGAACTGGTTTGACCCCATGAGGGATCCCTGGATCTTCTTCTCATACATGAAGTCGACGCCGGGGATTTCGATGCTGGTGCCGAGGGGGATCATCCCCACGACGGTCGCCACGCCACCGGGTCGGAGCATGGCAAAGGCTTGTTCGGTCGTGGGCTTGAGACCGATGGCTTCGAACGAGTAGTCGACGCCGTCGCCAGTGAGTTCGCGGACCTGCGCGACCGAGTCACCCGCGCTCGCGTCAACGAAGTCGGTAGCCCCGAAGGACCGAGCCAGCTCGCCCTTGGCCGCGGACTGGTCGACCGCGATGATCCGGCCAGCACCCGCAAGGAGCGCGCCCTGGATGACGTTGAGGCCGACGCCGCCGGCACCAATGACCGCAACAGTCGAGCCCGGACGCAGGCGAGCGGTGCGGAAGACCGCGCCGAGGCCGGTCGTCACGCCGCAACCGAGGAGGGCCGCCCGGTCGAGCGGGATGTCCTTGGTGATCTTGGCGACGGCGTTTTCGTGGACGAGCATCCGCTCGGCAAAGGCGGACACGTCAAGGAATTGCGAGATGTCGGCTCCGGCGCGCTTCAACCGCTGGGGCTCGCCGCGACCGCGGCGGGTGCCGCGCTTGGCGCACAAGACCATGCGACCCGAGGTGCAGAACTCGCAGGTGCCACAGAACACCGAAAGGCAGGTGACGACGTGGTCTCCTGGCTTGACGTAGGTGACGTCAGACCCGACTTCCAGGACGACACCGGCGGCCTCGTGGCCGACCACGGTGGGCATCCGGGTGCGGTACTTGCCTTGCATGTAATGCAGATCGCTGTGGCAGACGCCTGCCGCTCCGGTCTGGACCAGGACTTCACGGGGACCAACGGCGTCGTGCTCGACGTCGTCGACGACCACGAGATCGCCCGGGGCCGATTCGAGTACCGCAGCCTTCACAATTTCTCCTTGGGAGGTTGCCCGGCGCCGCCGCCGGGATAAGAAGCGTCAGAAGGCCTAGTGATGGTCAACCTCGCCCGGGGTGATGACCTCGGGGTCATCAAGGACGAACATGGTGGCCAACTCAACCCCGCCGATGGCGGCGAGATTGCGCCCCGACTCCGCCCACTCCGGAGAAGCCATGGCTGCCTTAAAGGCGGCCTGGTCAGCAAAGTGCATGACCGCCATCAGGTGCAGCTGAGGCTCGCCGAGGACGGTGCGTCGGACGCGCGACACTTCGACACGAGAGAGCCCAGGCGTCTGTGCCACAAGGGGCACGTGAGTCTGTCGGTAATCGCGATCGAAGCCGTCAACGTCGGCCGGCATGCGGTACAGCGCCACAAATCGGGTCATCACGTGCCTCCTGCCATCGGCATTGATGGGTATCCACTCACGAAACCGGCGCTCGCGACTCCCGCCTGCGCCAAGACCAAACTACGACCCGCAGGGGTATGCCGGGTAGTGCCTAGAACTGATGAAGGCAGCACGTCGGTGGTCCCCATAGGGAGCCACACAGTGCTGCCGGTCATCGAATTCATGACTGAACGTTCGGAATGTTACACGGGCGCTTGAAACCTGGCTAGGGACTTAGGGCCCCGGGCGCGGGTGCGACACGGCATACCCGTTGAGGACTCGTGAGTTCTCCCTAAGACGCGACGACCGTCCTATGCTCGGCCTCGGGGCAAAGCCCCGCCCGGGCGCTGTGGACGCCTGTCGCCCGGCACTTCGACCAGGAGAATGCCGTGACGGAGCTCGTCGATCGCTATAGCCGCGAATTCCCTGCCTTGAGTTTCGACAGCCCGGAAGCCGGCATTCTCGAGCTCATCATGAGCAAACCCGGGCGCCTCAACGCCGCCGACCGCCGAATGCACCGGCAACTTGCGGACGTGTGGTTGGCGTTTGACCGCGATCCCGACGTTGACGTGGTCATCGTGCGCGGTGAAGGCGGCGCCTTCTCGGCGGGCGGTGACTTCGACATGATTGACGACATCATCGCCGGCTTCGAAGACCGCGCGACGGTCTGGCGCGAGGCGCGCGATCTGGTTTACAACACGATCAACTGCTCCAAGCCTGTTGTCTCGGCGATGGAGGGTCCGGCAGTCGGCGCCGGCCTGGTGGTCGGGCTGCTCGCCGATATCTCGATTGCTGGGCGCTCCGCCCGCATCATCGATGGCCACACCCGGATCGGGGTGGTCGCGGGTGACCACGCCGCGATCGTCTGGCCGTTGCTCTGCGGCCTGGCCAAGAGCAAGTACTACCTGATGCTCTGCGAGCCGATGTCGGGCGAAGAAGCCGAGCGGATCGGGCTGGTCTCGTTGGTCGTTGACGACGGTCAGACGAACGCGAAGGCACTTGAGATCGCCCGGCGCCTCAAGGCGGGTTCGCGCACGGCCCTGCAATGGACGAAGTATTCGCTCAACAACTGGCTCCGGCTGGCCGGCCCGACGTTTGACACCTCACTTGCCTTGGAGTTCTTGGCTTTCACTGGTCCAGACGCCAAGGAGGGTGTGGACGCAGCTCGCGCCAAGCGCCGGGCTCAATTCGGTGGGGGAGCGAACGGAACATCGTGACGCGCGCGCGATGTCAGCGCGCCGGGCGGCCTGGTGTCAAGGACGTTCGGCCGTGCTGCACGGCATACCACAGGGCTATAGACATCGAACGTTCGGTCAGTAATACTGACGCCGCGGGCGTCCTTCGTCCGTCATTTTTTGCACCACGTCAACGCGCATGTCGGGACCTGTTTTGGCGTGCGCGTTTCGCCTGCCTCAGGAGCCCAACAAGCACCACTAGTTTCACCAGCCCAACCAGCCCAACGAAGCGAACGAAGCGACACCATGACTGATGCTTTCCTGATCACCGGCACACGCAGCCCCATCGGCAGGTATGCCGGTGCGCTGGCTGCGGTGCGTCCCGACGACCTCGCGGCCCACCTCATCAAGACCCTCATGGAGCGGGTGCCATCGGTGGACTGGGCCGCGGTCGACGAAGTCATCCTCGGCAACGCCAACCAGGCAGGTGAGGACAACCGCAATATCGCCCGCATGGCTGGCCTGCTGGCTGGTCTGCCGATCGAGGTCCCGGGCACCACGATGAACCGCCTGTGTGCGTCCGGTGCCGACGCCATTGCCTACGGTGCTCGCGCGATCAAGGCCGGCGAGGCCGACCTCATCATTGCGGGTGGCGTTGAGAGCATGAGCCGGGCGCCCTTTGTGATGCCCAAGGCTGAATCGGCCTTCAGCCGGACCAATGCGGTCTATGACACGACGATTGGGTGGCGCTTCGTCAACCCGAAGATGAAGGCCCAGTTCGGCATCGACTCGATGCCTGAGACGGCCGAAAACGTCGCCGCCGACTTTGCCGTCTCCCGCGAGGACCAGGACGCGTTCGCCTTCCGGTCGCAGGCCCGCGCTGCCGCGGCCATTGCCTCGGGCCGATTCGCCCAGGAGATCACCCCAGTCTTCATCCCGCAGCGCAAGGGCGACCCCATCGTCGTCAACACGGACGAGCACCCGCGGGCGACGACGATGGAGGTTCTCGCCAAGCTCGCGACCCCCTTCCGCAAGGACGGCAGCGTCACTGCAGGCAACTCGTCCGGCGTCAACGACGGCGGCGCGATCACGTTGCTCGCGTCGGAGAAGGCCGTCAAGCAATACGGCCTCGAGCCCATGGCGCGCATCGTCGGCTCGGCGGCCTCCGGTGTCGAACCCCGCATCATGGGCATCGGCCCCGTGCCGGCAGTCCGCAAGGTCCTCGCCCGCCACGACTGGACGATCGACTCCCTCGACATCGTCGAGCTCAACGAGGCGTTCGCCGCGCAGGCACTCGCGGTCTTGCGTGACCTCGGCCTGCCCGATGACGCCGAGCACGTCAACCCCAACGGCGGCGCGATCGCCCTGGGTCACCCCCTCGGCGCGAGCGGTGCACGGCTCGTCCTCACCTCCCCCTCGGCGCGAGCGGTGCACGGCTCGTCCTCACCGCTGCTATCGAGCTCCAAAACCGCGCCCTCCAGCGGGCCGTCGCCACGATGTGCGTCGGCGTCGGTCAGGGCGTCGCCGTCTTGATCGAACGCGTCTAAGTAGTTCAGCACTTACTCCGTAGCACCGACATCCAAGGAAGGATCTACCCGATGCTCGACCTCACCCCGAAGCCTGAAGATCTCGAGCCGATCGAGCGGGCCTCGCGCAAGGAGATCGCTGAGCTGCAGCTCGAGCGCATGAAGTGGACTCTGGGTCACGTCTACCAGAACGTTCCGCTCTACCAGGAGAAGTTCGACAAGGCGGGCATCCACCCGACCGACCTCAAGACCCTGGAAGACCTCGCTCGGTTCCCGTTCACGGTCAAGAACGACCTCCGCGACACCTACCCGTTCGGCATGTTCGCCGTCCCGATGGACCAGGTCCGCCGGATCCACGGGTCGTCAGGCACGACCGGCAAGCCGATCGTCGTGGGCTACACCCGCAACGACCTCGACATGTGGACCGACATGGTGGCTCGCTCGCTGCGCGCGGCTGGCGTGAAGCCCGGCATGATCGTCCACAACGCCTACGGCTATGGCCTGTTCACTGGTGGCCTTGGTCTGCACCAGGGCGCCGAGCGCCTCGGCTGCGCGGTCGTCCCGATGTCCGGTGGGCAGACCGAGAAGCAGGTCCAGCTCATCAACGACTTCCGCCCAGACGTCATCGTCGTGACCCCGTCCTACATGCTGTCGATCCTCGACGAGATGGACCGCCAGGGCATCGACCCAGCGGCCACCAGCCTCAAGGTCGGCGTCTTCGGCGCCGAGCCGTGGACCAACGACATGCGTGAAGAGATGGAGCGCCGCCTCGACATGCACGCGGTCGACATCTATGGCCTCTCCGAAGTGGTCGGCCCCGGTGTTGCCTGCGAGACCGTCGAAACCAAGGACGGCCTGCACGTCTGGGAAGACCACTTCTACCCCGAGATCATCGACCCGGAGACCGGCGAGGTCCTCCCCGACGGCGAGCAGGGTGAGTTGGTCTTCACCTCACTCACCAAGGAAGCCTTCCCGATCATTCGCTACCGCACGCGTGACCTCACGCGGTTGCTCCCGGGCACGGCTCGCTCGCTGCGCCGCATCGAGAAGATCACCGGCCGCAGCGACGACATGATCATCCTGCGCGGCGTCAACCTCTTCCCGAGCCAGATCGAAGAAATCCTCCTCGCCATCCCCGGCCTGACGGCGTTCTTCCAGCTGCACCTCAAGAAGAAGGGCCGCATGGACGCCATGGACGTCCGCGTCGAGGCGCGTTCGCAGGCCTCTGGCGAGAACGACCGCGCGGTGCTCGCCAAGCAGGTTGTCGGCCGCATCAAGGATGTCATCGGCGTGTCCGTCGGCGTCGAGGTCGTGCCCCCGGGTGGCATCGAGCGCTCGCAGGGCAAGGCCAAGCGCATCATCGACGAGCGCGGCGACTGATCACCCACACATCCGAGGTATGCCGTGACAGCGAAGGAGCGTGACACATGAACGATGACGATTCGGCCATCGGTCGTGGCCAGGTCGGCACCAAGCTGGCGGGCCGGGTGGCCTTGGTCACCGGCGGGATCCGCGGAATCGGCGAGGCGATCTGCCTGAGCCTGGCCTCGCAAGGGGCCACGATCGCTGCCGGCTATAGCGGCAATGCCGAGCGTGCGGCGACCTTCCTCGAGGAGTTCGCCACGGCATACCCGGAAGGAAAGGCAACCGTCCACCAAGCCAACGTGGGCGTTGGTGACCAAGCGCGGCGGCTCGTCGCCGAAGTGATCGAGGCGCACGGCCGCCTCGACATCCTCGTCAACAATGCGGGCATCACCAACGATGCGACCGTGCTGCGGATGACCGATGAGGCGTGGGACCAAGTCATTTCGGTCAACCTGTCGGGTGCGTTCTATACCTCTCAGGCGGCGCTCAAGCACATGCTCGAGCGGGGGAGCGGGCGGATCATCAACGTCAGCTCGATCATCGGTGACACCGGCAATATCGGGCAGACCAACTACGCCGCATCCAAGTCTGGGCTGCTCGGCATGACCAAGAGCCTGGCCTTGGAGACCGCCTTCCTGCTCCGCCGCAAGGACAAACTCAACGTGCCGCCCGGTCTCACCATCAACGCGGTGTCTCCGGGTGTCATTGCCACCGAGATGGTCAACGCCATCCCCGACAAGATTCGGGACGCCCTCTATGAGGACATCCCGTTGCACCGCTTTGGCGACCCTGCGGAGGTCGCCCGAGTGGTGCATTTCCTGGCCGCGGACGCTTCGGCGTTCATCACCGGCCAGTGCTGGTCAGTCAACGGAGGCATGGATATGTGATGTGACGTTGGCAGAGGGCACCCTGGCTCCTCTGTCGCTCCGTCGTGCGCAGATCCGCTCTCCAGCGAAGAAGTCCAAAGGTCGCCTCCGGTCTGACCGGCCGACCATCACCCCCCAGAAAGGACCGGCATATGCCGCCCTCCACCACCGGCGCGTTCAACGCCGAGCAGTACCGGGAGCTTGAGTCCGCCCGGAAGAAGCTGGTGACCCCCTTGGTCATCATCACTGCGGTCGCCTTTTGGGCTCAGCAGATCATCACGAACTTCACCAACTGGATGGACGGCTCCGTGTTTGCCGGCATGACGTGGGCGTACCTCTACGCCTTCGCGCTGTTCTTCCTCGTCATCGCGGTCACGACGTACTACCGCCGCCAGATGGCCGCCATCGAGGCCAAGTACAAGCCCAACCAGACGGGAGAGCAGCAGTGAAAATCAGTGCGACAGCTGCCATCGTCTTCATCATCCTCGTTGCCGTCACCCTCGGCATCACCTACTGGGCGGGCAAGCGCAACAAGTCCGTCTCCAGCCACCTGGTCGCCTCTGGCCACATCTCCGGCCGCCAGAACGGTGTCGCCATTGCTGGTGACTTCATCTCCGCGGCAACCTTCCTTGGCACCACGGGAGCCATTGCCCTCGGTGGTTTCAACGGCTTCTACTACGCGGTCTACATCCCGATCGCCTATGTGCTCGCGATGCTCCTCGTCGCCGAGCCGCTGCGTAACCTCGGTCAGTTCACCCTCGGTGACGTCCTCGCCACCCGCTTCGGCGGCCTGAATGTCCGCGGCGCGATCGCGACCTCGTCGATCATCCTGTCGCTTATCTACATCGTCGCTCAGTTCGTCGGTGCCGCGCTGCTCATCAAGCTGCTCTTCGGCATTGAGTACTGGGTGGCTGCGGTCATCATCGGCGCTTTGACGACGATCTACACCCTCTTCGGCGGGATGCTCGCGACGACCTACATCCAGATCGTCAAGACCGCGATCCTGCTGTTCTGTGGCGCGATCCTCGTCGTCATGGTGTTGGCGAAGTTCGGCTGGAACCCCCTCACGCTGTTCCAGAAGGCCGAAGCCGCAACCA